>Ga0268259_10000363_pt1 | contig 14986 bp, 6 predicted proteins | sample AgamicAsMarz_FD_200246 | JGI IMG/M metagenome (GOLD analysis project Ga0268259, IMG submission 200246) | Agave microbial communities from Guanajuato, Mexico - As.Ma.rz (v2) (version 3) | ecosystem: Host-associated > Plants > Phyllosphere > Phylloplane/Leaf | place: Guanajuato, Mexico | collected... | reverse complement strand
GGCTGGGCGATCGCCTGATCGGTATCGTGCATCGTGATGAGAGTGTCGTGGAAGCTAACGCCTCGCAACAGTCAATCTTCGATTTCAGCCCGTCATCTGCTGCGGCGTTCGATATTGAACTGATTGCTAAAAAGGTCGCCAACATTCTGGATGTGAAAGTCGGTGATGGTACCGTTCACAGCCTTCCGAAAATGACCGGTTTCTAATTCTCCGCAGAGCGATTTATGAAAAAGTTTTTGTTTTATTTGCTCGTGCTGGCACTGGCACCTGCTGCCGTGCTGGTCATCATCACGCCGATGGACAGCCAGAAACAATATATTTTTGGGTTGATCAGCATCGGGATTTTATTCCTGATGGGCTTTTCCAAAAAACGCAGTATCTCGGTGATCATGATCGTTATGTCGATATTAATGTCGACCCGATATATGTATTTCCGCGTGACGCAAACCCTCCATTTTAATTCCGAGATTGAGACGATCCTCGGTATGGGATTATTTCTGGCGGAAGTCTATATCTGGATCATGCTGCTGCTGAACTATTTGCAGACCATCTGGCCGCTGAAACGTGAAATTGTGCCGCTGCCGGATGATATGAACCAGTGGCCGACCGTTGACGTGTATATCCCGACCTACAACGAATCACTGGAAGTGGTGCGTGACACCGTGCTGGCGGCGCAGTGCATTGATTATCCAAAAGATAAAATGAAAATTTATATTCTGGATGATGGTAAACGCCGTGAGTTTGCGGTTTTTGCCGCCGATGCCGGCGTCGGCTATATCACCCGTAATGAACACTCGCACGCCAAAGCGGGCAACCTCAACCACGCCATGAAACTGACCCACGGCGAGCTGATCACCGTTTTTGACTGCGACCACGTGGCGACGCGTATCTTCCTGCAGGCCACGGTAGGCGGCTTTCTTAACGATCCGAAGCTGGCGCTGGTACAGACGCCGCACTACTTCTATTCGCCTGATCCCTTTGAGCGCAACCTCTCCGTAGGCCGTAATATTCCTAACGAAGGCCAGCTGTTTTATGGTCCGATCCAGCAGGGTAACGATAACTGGAACGCCACCTTTTTCTGCGGCTCTTGCGCGGTGATCCGCCGCAGTGCGCTGGAGGAGATCGGCGGCTTCGCCGTGGAAACCGTCACCGAAGATGCGCATACCGCACTGAAAATGCAGCGTCTGGGCTGGAAATCCGCCTTTCTGGATATTCCGCTGGCGGCGGGTCTGGCGACTGAGCGTCTGGTGCTGCACGTCATTCAGCGTACCCGCTGGGCGCGCGGCATGACGCAGATTTTCCGCGTCGATAACCCGCTGTTCGGACGCGGTCTGACCATTCAACAACGCCTGTGTTATCTCAGCGCGATGATGTATTACCAGTTCGCCCTGCCGCGCATCGCGTTTGTCACCGCGCCGCTGGCGTACCTGCTGTTTAACCTCAACATCATCTACTCTTCTGCCAGCATGGTTTTTGCCTACGCGCTGCCGCACCTGTTTCTCGCCATCTACGTTAACTCACGCATGAACGGTCGCCATCGCTACAGTTTCTGGGGTGAAATCTATGACCTGGTGCTGGCGTTCCATCTGGTGCTGCCGACGGCGGTCACCATGCTGTTCCCGAAACGCGGCAAGTTTAACGTCACCGATAAAGGCGCGCTGCTGGACGTGGGCTACTTTGACTTTCGGGTGGTGCGCCCGCATCTGGTGGTGGCGATCCTGCTGGCTATCGCCGTGGTGTGGGGGATTATCCGCGCCTTCGCTCATGACCATTTTGGCGTCGATCCGAAAGTTATCGCCCTTAACGTTTTCTGGGGGCTCTACAGCCTGATCTTCCTGCTGGCGGCGATTGCCGTGGCGCGGGAAACCAGGCAGACGCGCAAAACCATTCGTATTGATGTGACCATTCCGGTGCTGATCCATTACGCCAGCGGGATCTCGTCCCGCAGCGAAACTCTGGATATGTCCATGGGCGGCTGCCGTATCGTCGCCCCGGATGAACGCCATCTGAATGATGAAATCGAAGAAGTGGAGCTGCTGTTGCAGTCCGGGGCTATCAGCATTCCGGTGAAAACCATGGGTGTGGACGGTGAATTCATTCGCCTGATGTTTGTCGAAGACATTCCGCTCGCCCGCCGCCGGGAACTGGTGCGCGTGGTGCTGTCCCGCGCTGATGCGTGGATCAACCCGCCGAAGCCGCAGGACAACCCGTTCCGCTCCATGCTGACCATTATGCGTTGTGTGTTCGACCTGTTCTGGCTGACGTGGAAAACGCGCCGTGAAACACGGCGGCAGCGCGCGGTCCTCAACGCCTCACAAGAGGACGGCAGCGTATGAAGCGTTTAACCAGGCTGACGCTTGTTCTCAGCGCACTTTTAATGACGCCGCTGCACGCGGAAGAGCCGCTGCCGGAGACCTTGCCGCCGCTGGATCTTCCCGCGCCGTTGACAGACACCGCCCCGGCGACGTCGACCTTCGTGCCGACGGTTGTGACTTCACTTTCCGTGGCCCAGATGGGCCAGCCGGAGGGCATCGTGCTGAGCGGCGGACAGTTACAGGGCGGAGTGAATTTCACCCTGCCGGTCGGGCAGGTGATGACCAATGCCCAGCTGGCGCTGAACCTGAAAGTGTCCCCCGCGATGGCGACCCGCAACGCCACCATGCAGTTGATGCTCAACGGGCAACCGCTGGGCACGGTGCCGCTGGGCGCGGCGGAGTCCGATGTCTCCCGCTTTCAGCTGGATGTTCCGGCGGCGCTCATGGTCTCCAGCAATACCATCAGTTTTAAAATCAACGATGGCGACGCCATGATGTGCCAGCGCGATCTGACCGATAAATATCGCGTCACCATCCTGCCGGACTCGGCGTTTAACCTCGAAGGGCAACCGCTGGATATTGGCTCCGATCTGAGCCACTTCCCGCGCCCGTTCTTCGACAATATGCAGATGACGCCCGCCACCATTACCTTTGCGTTTCCGGCGAAGCTGACGGCGGATGCGATCAGCGCGGCGGCGCTGGTGTCGTCGTGGATGGGTATTCAGGCAGACTATCGCGGCGTCTCTTTCGCGGCGCTGAGCGATCGTCTGCCGGAGCAGAACGGCATCCTGATTGGCCATCCGGGCGAGCAGATCGGCGGCGTCACGCTGCCGCAGACCGCGCAGCCGATGCTGAGTATTATCGACAATCCGGCGAACCCGACCTACAAGCTGCTGCTGGTGGTGGGGAAAGACGAGACCGCGCTGCGCGCGGCTGCCTGGCGTCTGACGCGCGGGAACTTCGATCTGCAAACGGCCAGCCTGACAGTGGCGGCGCAGACGATCCCGCCTAGCAAGCCGTATGACGCGCCGCGCTGGATCCCTACCGATCGTCCGGTGAAGCTGTCAGAGCTGATCCGTAAAGATCAGAGTATGACCGTTAACGGCATCTGGCATGACGCCCTGCGCGTCGCCTTCCGTGCCGCGCCGGATCTGTTCCTGTGGGATGGCGAAACCATTCCGCTGCGTATCAGCTACCGTTTCCCGTCGGAAAGTTGGATCGATGAAGATCGCTCAAGGTTGAGCATGACGCTGAACAACACCTTCCTGCACAACCTGCCGGTCAACAAGCAGGGCGCGCTGGAAACGCTGTGGCATAAAATCGGTGGCGATGCGCGTCAGGAGCAGTTCGACATGCCGCTGGAGCCGTACATGATTTACGGCGATAACCAGCTGTCGCTCTACTTCAACATCGTGCCGAAGGCCACCGCGCCGTGCAGCGTGCTGCTGAACAACAACATCAAGAGCCGCATCGACGACGACTCATGGATCGATTTAAGCCACACGCGTCATTTCGCGCTGCTGCCGAATCTCTCCTATTTCGTCGGCGCGTCCTTCCCGTTCACGCGGCTGGCGGACTATGCGGAAACCGTGCTGTTGCTGCCGGAAAAACCGACCGAAACCCAGGTGGCAACGCTGCTGGATATGGCGGCGCGTTCCGGTAATGCCACCGGTACCGCCCTCAGCCAGAACCGCGTCGTGCTGGGAATACCGTCAGCGGGGACCAATCTGCAACTGCTGCGCGATCGTGACGTGCTGGCGGTGACGGGTCTGAATCAGCATGAATTCAACGCCGAACTGCTCAGCTCCTCGCCCTTTGTCGCCCATGACAACTTGCTCAGCGTTCGCGAACCAACGCAGTGGCAAAAAATTCAGCGCTGGATGGCGGGGGACTGGAATGCCGAGGGCTTAGAAGCCGATCGTTACTTCTCTTCCAACGAATCCTGGCGCGGGTTTGTCAGCTTCCGCTCGCCGTGGAACAGTGAACGCACCGTAGTGACGGCGCTCGGCAGCAATGACGACCAGCTCGCCCGTTTGCACGGCGATCTGGCCTCCGCGCGCATCAACGCCGGGATCCGTGGCGATGCGGCGATCATCACCAATGAAAACGGCGTGCGTAGCTTCCGCGTCGGGCCGCAATACCCGCGCGGTGAAATGCCGCTGCATCTGCTGGTGATCTGGTACGCCAACCAGCACTCCGGCCTGCTGGCGGTGCTCGGGCTGTGCTTTAGCGTGGTGATGGGACTGGCGCTGTATGCGCTGCTGAAAAGACGTGCGCATAAACGCCTGAATCCTGGGGACAACGAGTGAAAATAATGACCATAAAAACTGCCCGCACGTTATCCAGCCTGTATGTTTCAGGCGTACTGGCGCTGGGAACGGCAGGCATGGCCCAGGCCGCGCCAAACGATGCGGTGCTGAAAGCCTTATTCGACCAGGCCAATTACTGGCATGAAAAATCTCACGACGAGCTGGCGAACGAATCACTGAAAAAAGTGTTGATGGTGGACGCCAATAACACCCAGGCGCTGTACCTGATGGCGCTGTGGGCGCAGCAGAGCGGCGATCTGAAAGCCGCCGCGCAGTGGCGCGCCCGGCTGGCGGCTGTATCGCCGGACGACGCCGGACTACAGGCGCTGGATAACGCCAAACAGCTGGCGCAGGTGCCGCAAGGACAACTGACGCTGGCCCGCCAGCAGGCGCGCAGCGGCAACATTCCCGCCGCGCTCGCCACCTGGCGCAGCATGTTTAACGGTGATTCTCCGCCGCCCAGCCTCGCCCCGGAATACTACCTGACCATGGCGAGCGACAAAGCCCTGTATCCGCAGGCGCTCGGCGAGATCCAGCGTTTTGTGGCGCAAAACCCGCAGGATAACGCCGCGCGCGTGGCACTCGGCAAAATGCTGACGTGGCGCGAAGAGACGCGCCGCGACGGCATCATGCAGCTTGAGCAGATGGCGAGCGGCAACAAAGAAGCGGACGATGGCCTGCGCCAGGCGCTGCTGTGGCTGGGGCCGCAGTCCGGTGATGAACAGTTTTACGATAACTACCTGCAACGCCATCCGAAGGACAGCGATGTGCAGGCGTACTACCGCAAAAACATCGGCGGGGCGGCGAAAGGCGAAGGTTATAACGCCCTTAATAGCGGAAATACCCGTGATGCCCGCCGCCAGTTCGAACAGGTGCTGCAAACCAACCCGGAAGACGCGGATGCGCTGGCCGGGCTGGGTTACATCGCTCAGCGTTCCGGTGACTACCAGGCCGCGGCGCAATACCTGAACCGTGCGGCCAGCCAGGGCGGCGAGTCGTCTGCTGAACGTAAAGCGCAGGCGGAAGATGCCGCCTTCTATGGGCAACTGGCCCAGGCGCAGCAGGCGCTGAAAGAGGGGAATGTCAGCCAGGCGCTGGCATTATCCGCCCCGCTGACACAGCAAAGCGGTGAGCGGGGCACGGCGGCGAAGTTGTTCCGCGCCGATGTGCTGCGCCACAACAAAGATTATCCGCAGGCGGAGCAGACGCTGCGCGACGTGCTGAATGACCAGCCGCAAAACGCCGCCGCGCGGGAAAACCTCTATTACGTGCTACGGGATCAGAACAAAGCCGAAGAGGCGCAAAGTGTGTTACGCACGCTGCCCGCCGGTTTACAGGCGAAGCTGCAACCCCGCGTGGTCACCGGTCTGCCGGGCGATCCGATCCGTCGTCAGGCGCAACAGCTGGCGGCCAGTGGCAACACCGGTCAGGCCATTGCGGTGTTGCAACAAGGCCTTACCCGTCTGCCGGACGATCCCTGGCTGCGTCTCGATTTAGCCCGTCTGCTGCAAAAAAATGGCAATGACAACGAGGCCAGCAATGTGATCGCCCCGGCTGCGCGTCCCGGCGCGGGGGCCAGTTCGCTGTACGCCGCAGCGCTGTTTGCCAGTGAAAACGGTGCATGGCAGCAGTCGCAAACGCTGCTGTCGCGGATTTCCCCGGCGAATCAGAACCGGCAGATGCGCGATCTGGCGAAGCGGGTGAACTTCAACCTGCAACTGGCGACCGCCGAGCGCTATCTGGCGCAGGGCAATACCAATGCCGCCGCCAACACGCTGAAAACCCTGACCGCCACGCCGCCTGAAAGCCCGGTCGACGCGGGTAAACTCGCGCGTCTGCTGGCGCAAAGCGGCGATGTCACCGGGGCGGTGGCGCTGGTGCGGGAAAACATGCGCGCCGGTGTGCAGGGCAACGCCGGGGATTATGCCGATCAGATCACCGTGCTCAATAACGCTGGCCTGAACAGCGAAGCCCAGCGCTTCCTGGCGCGACCTGAAATTCAGGCGCGCAGCACGCCGACGCAGTTGGCAGGTTTACGCACCGGTGCTGTGATCAATGAAGCCGATGCGCTGCGTGAGCAGGGCAACTATGCAGCAGCCTACGACAAGCTGATGCGCGCGCTGCAAAGCGATCCGCAGAATACCGATCTGATGTTCGCCATGGGCCGCCTCTATCAGACCGGCAAAATGAACAAAGAGGCCGGGGTGGTCTATGACTACCTGATGACCCGCGATACCGACAGCCAGGATGCACGCGTCGGCGCGATTGATGTGGCGCTGGCAGAGGACAACGTCGAGAAAGCCGACGCGCTGGCCCGCGGCCTGCGAGCGGATAACTCTGCCGATCGCCTGCTGCTGCTGGCCCGTCTGGAAGAGGCGAAGGGCAACCATCAGCAGGCCATGACGTATCTGCGCAGCGCGCGCGGCAAACTGGTGGGGCTGGATAGCACGAACGGCGCGGCGACGCCAACCATCGGCGGCGTGCTGGTGGCAGATAACCCGTTCGTACGCACCAGTAAGTCCGCGGGGCAGACGGCGTCCGCGTCGGTCTACGGTCAGACGCTGCCGTGGCAGGTGGCGCAGGTGGCAGGAGAACCTGGTAGTACACTGCCGGGCACCACCCGCACCGATCTGCCGCTGGAAACTGCTCAGGCGCGTACGCTGCGCCAGGTGGATGACATGATGCAGAGCATGGAGCAGAAAACCGGCATGTGGATGCAGGGCGGCGTGGAAGTGCGCGGGCGCGATGGCGAATCCGGTACCAGTAAGCTGACCGAAGCCAAAGCGCCGTTAACCTGGTCCAGTTCGCCGTTTGGCGAGTCACGCTTTGAATTCACCGCCACGCCGATCACGCTCAGCGCGGGTAGCGCGTCGGGGGATACCTGGCGTCGTTATGGCACCAACCCTATTGATAACGCCATCAGCAATATCTCGTCCTCTATTGAGAATGCGCAGAACTCCAGCGATCCAGCGGCGGCAAATTTTGCGGATTTGCAGGGGCTGGGAGCGCAGGATCTGTCGCCGTTGACCGATACTGGTCTTGCGAATTTAAGCCGTCTGTACGATACCGGTCGCCTGAAGGCGCTCAGCGTATCGAACTTTAAATCGAGCCTGGATAATAAAATTACCTCCTCCACCGACTCGCAGAAAGCGAGCGGCGTTGAGCTGGCAATGGCGCTGAGCGGCGAAAGCTACAAGCTCGATATTGGCACCACGCCGCTGGGTCAGGATCTCAGTACGCTGGTGGGCGGCGTGCAGTGGTCGCCGAAGCTGACCGACTATCTGACGCTGATCATCAAAGGCGAGCGCCGCGCGGTGACCGACAGCCTGCTCTCCTATGTCGGCATGAAAGATGCGTATTCAGGTAAAACCTGGGGCCGGGTGACGAAAAACGGCGGCACTGTGCAGATCGGCTATGACGACGGCGATGCAGGCTTCTATGTGGGCGGCGGTGGTTACAGCTATCTTGGCGAAAACGTGGCCAGCAACACCAGCATGAACGCCAGCGCCGGGGTGTATTTGCGTCCGTTCCACGACGATTACCGCCAGTTGCAAACCGGCCTGAACGTCAGCTGGATGGATTTCTCGAAAAACCTCAGTTACTACACCTACGGGCAGGGCGGCTATTTCAGCCCGCAAAACTACGTGAGTGTCTCTTTACCGGTTGATTTTAGTCAGAAAATTGACAACTGGAAGCTCAGTCTCGGTGGCTCCGTGGGCTATCAGTCCTACACCCAGGACAGTAGCGACTACTTCCCGACGGATCGCGGTGCGCAGGATCTCATGAAAGATCTCTATGACCTGGGCTACGCCCGCGACTACCGCTATAAAGGCGGCTCGGAAAGCGGTATTGGCTACACCATGCGTGCCGGTGTGGACTACAACGTTAACAAGAATATGACCGTCGGCGGGAAAGTCGGCTATGACACGTTCGGCAACTATAACGAAAGCACCGCCGGACTCTATTTCCGCTATTTGTTGGGAGACAAATAATTATGACAGTGAACAGTCAACACGCGCCGCTGATCGGCTGGTTTCAGCAACAACAAACGCCGCCAGGCTGGTTTGATCTGCTGACCATTATGATCGACGGCATGGTACGCAATGTCGGACAGGTAGAAAGCCAGCCGTTCCTGCGGCAGATGGGGGAAACCCTGGCCGCACAGTTCCCGCTGCCACCCGCTGAAACCGTGGGCGAGCTGGAGGCGAATATCAATGCGCAACTGCGCCATTTTGGCTGGGGCTTTATCGATATTGATGCCAGTGACACCGGCCTGACGCTGCGCCATCAGGCCATGCCGATCTCCCGCCACGAGGAGCAGCAAACGCGCTGGTGCCATGCTTTTTGTGCAATACTTGAAGGTCTTTACGCCAGCTGGCTTCAGAGCCAGGGCGGCGAGGCGCATGTTGCGTTGCAACGCGAACGACTGAATTCGCTGTCAGACGTTCTGTTCCGTTATCACAACCCACAATGAGTCGAATTATGGTCAAGCGCGTATCTACCGCGATAGTCATGACGGTGAGTCTGTTATTTACCGTATGCGCTCAGGCAGGCCCTGCCTGGGACAGTTACAAAGCCCGGTTTTTAATGCCGGATGGACGCATTGTCGATACCGGCAATAACAACGTTTCCCATACCGAAGGCCAGGGTTACGCGATGCTGATGGCGGTCGCCAGTAATGACCGCGCCAGCTTCGACAAGATCTGGGGCTGGACCGATAAGACGCTAAAAAACAAGCAAACCGGCCTGTTCTACTGGCGCTATAACCCGGTCGAGCCGGATCCGATTGCGGATAAAAACAACGCGTCCGACGGGGATGCGCTGATCGCCTGGGCGCTGCTCAAGGCGGATGCGCGCTGGCACGATGCGCGTTATAGCGCGGCATCGGACGCTATCACCAAAGCGCTGGTCGCCCATACGGTGATTAACTTCGCGGGCTACCGTGTGATGTTGCCGGGCGCCCAGGGCTTTAACCGTAACAGCTACGTGAACCTGAACCCGGCGTACTTTATTTTCCCGGCCTGGCAGGCGTTTGCCGATCGCAGCCACCTTGTGGTCTGGCGTGAGCTGATGCGCGATGCGAATACGCTGACCGGCAAAATGGGCTGGGGTGAGTCGAAGCTGCCCACTGACTGGGTGGCGCTGCAGGCCGATGGCAAAATGCAACCCGCCAGCGAATGGCCACCGCGCATGAGCTACGATGCGATCCGCATTCCGCTGTACGTGGCCTGGCAAAACCCGCAAAGCCCGTTGCTGACGCCGTGGCGCAACTGGTTTGGGCAGTTCAGCCGTGATAAAAATCCGGCGTGGGTGAACGTCACGACCAATGAAACCGCGCCCTACAACATGAGCGGTGGATTACTGGCCGTGCGGGATTTGACGCTTGGCGTGAAACACGGCGAGCCGCAGATTGAGGCGCAGGAAGATTATTATTCGGCGAGTCTGAAAATGCTGGTGTGGCTGGCTGAGCAGGAGTGATTTCCCTGTTCCGTATTTTTGTCTCTTGATCAGAATGCCTGATCAAGAGACTTTTATAGTTAATGACTTTTAACTCTCTTCTGAAAATTAAACCAACCTCAATCAATCCTGTAAGTCCTCATGTCCTTTATGTTTTCCTAATTTGAGCTACATCGCAGACCAGTCACAGTTTTCCCCTGGGTAACGGCGTTAAGGTTGACGCCGATTTTTATCAGGGAGTGATAAGGATGGCTTTGACTGAGGCACCGGAAATGGAATTCCGTAATCTGACGCCGTTTGCGGCGATGCAGTACGCAACGGACGACAGACATGGTGAACGCCACCGTGTGGTTGTCATGAAAACCGGCTTTCGCCTGATACAGGATGAAAAAGGCCGGTGGCAGCCACAGCTCATGGAAAACCCGGCCCTGCCGCTGTGCACTGAGGATGTCTTCGCCGGAGAACTCAACCGCTCGCCCGTGCTGCGCGAAAGCGACCTCGCGCCCCTGAAACCTGCCTGCGATATCCTTGTTAACGGCACCGCCCACACGCCGGGCGGCATTGCCGTGCCGGAGATGACGGCGGGGCTGCTGATGCGCTCCCCGACGGGTGAAGTGCTGGCAGACAAAAAGCTGCGTATAACCGGTCCGCGTTTTTACCGCCAGCAGGCGGTAACCGGCCAGTGGTATGAGACTGAGCCGGAGCCGTTCACTACCCTGCCGCTGGATCACCGCTATGCCTTCGGTGGTGAATGCCGGGTGGAAGCCGACAGCAGGTATGCGGACCGTATCCCTGAAGCGCACCGCCTGACCGGCGCACAGCGGCAGGCGCATCCTGACAAAGATAACCCGCCGCTGGCACATACGGTCTGCCCGGTCAATCCGCTGGGGCGGGGCTACTCGCAGGCATGGTACCTGAAGGCCTGCTCGCTCCGGCAGGTGGACGCGCCCCGTATTCTCGCCGCCGCCAGTCCCTTTACCCTGAATGAATTCGTTGCCTGTCTTGATGGTCATGCCGACTGGTCTGCCCCGGCGTTTCAGCCGGCGGGTTTTGGCTGCATCACCCGCAGCTGGCTGCCCCGTCTGCCGCTGGCGGGGACGTATGACCAGCACTGGCTGGCAACCCGGCATCCCGGCCTGCCGGACGACTTTGATTTCCGCTACTGGAACGGCGCACCGCGGGACCAGCAAATTCCGTTTCCCCTGCCGGGAGCGTCGTTTGTGCTGACGGGTTTCCGCCCGGAGGACGAGCTCCGTTTTACCCTGCCTGCGCATCAGGGGCGCATATTGCTGCGCACGGTGAGCGGACACCGTCTGCCGTTACCGATGCTGACAGACACGCTGGAAATTGATACCGACGCGCTGACGGTGGCGCTGACCTGGCGCTTTCTGTTGCCGGGTAATACTCCCCCGGTACGGGTGCTGGAAGCACGTTACAGCACGAGGAGCGCATGATGGCAGATAACTATACCGCGCGTCAGGACGGGCAGTGGCAGGTTGTCAGCACGACACCGGACGTGTGTAAAACGCCCATGGGGCCGTCCACGCCACCGGTGCCTTATCCGGTCACGGCGAACATGGGGACGGCGGTTATGGTGGTGCCGTCGGTTAAACTGAATGGCTGCCCGGCTGTGGTGTGTGGCCAGAGTATAATTCCGCAGACGACAGGTGACGCCGCGGGTGCTGCTAAAGGCGTCAGCAGCGGTACGGTGGGCGACGTGTGCGAGCCGCTGGCGCACAGTGAGACAGTATTTTTTGGCGGCAGGCCCATGCTGCGGCATAACGACGCGTTCTGGATGAACAGCCGGAACACCATCGGGCTGATTGTCGGGCAGCCACCGCCGGCCGGCGTACCGGCAGACGATGCAGACCCGCCGGACGAGCCGGAGACAAAAGAAGAAGAGAGCCAGGGAGACTGGCTGGACTGGGTGCAGACCGGCCTCGATATAGCAGGATTTATCCCGGTATTTGGCGGGCTGGCGGACCTGGCGAATGCAGGTATCAGTGCGGCGCGGGGAGATTATGCCGGGGCGGCGTTATCCCTCTTTGCCGCGGTGCCGGGGATAGGCGATGCGGCAGCGGCAGGAAAGCTGGCGGTAAAGGGGGCAAAAACCGTCGGGAAGCGGGCGGTGAAAGAGGCAGCGGAGGCCGCGCCGAAAACGGCGAAGAAACTGAAGGGCGGAATAGTTAAGGGCCGGAAAGCAGGTAAGGGCGGCGCGGGAAAGGGAGCAGAAAGCGGGCACTGTACAAAGGCCGGTGAACCTGTGGATGTCGCAACCGGCGATTTCCTTCAGCAGCTCAGCGTGCTGTCGCTGCCGGGCGCCCTGCCGCTGACGCTCTCGCGCTTCTACCGCTCACAGGCAACCGGCGGCGGGCTGTTCGGCCCGAAATGGACCGACGAATGGTCCCTCTCCCTGACCGTACAGCAGGACGGCTGCCTTCACTTCACCGACCACGAAGGCGTGGTGCTGTACTACCGCATCCCGCAGGACGGGCTTTTTCACGGCCTCAGCAACGCCCGCCAGCCGCACTACCGGCTGACCGGGGACATGCAGGCGGCGCTGCGCCTTTTCGACCGCCGCACGCAGCAGACGCTGTGTTTTTCCCCCGCCGGCGACGGCCTGTGGCTGCTGTCGGCCCGGCATGACCGCCACGGTAACCGGGCGGACTTCATCCGCACCGGCGGCCGGCTGACAGAAATCCGCCGCAGCGACGGCTGCACGCTGGCCCTCCGCTGGCACCAGGCGCAGCTCTCGGGTATCGACCTTGTGGCCCCCGCGCATCAGCGGCTGGTCACCTGCCGGTATGACACCAGGGGTTACCTCGCAGAGTGCGACACCTTTCAGTTCACGCACCTGTGGCATGAGTACACCCCGGACGGGTGGATGACCCGCTGGCGGGACACGGATAAAACCTGCGTGGATATCGGCTATGACGCCCGGGGCCGCGTCGTCAGTACCCGGGCAGACGGCGGATACTACGACGACCGCTTCATCTATGACGACGAGGCGTGCTGCACCACCTACCGGGATGCACAAGGGGGCGAAACCCGGTACTGGTATAACGAAGACGGGCTGGTCACCCGCACCCTTGACCCGCTGGGCCGGGAAGAAACCACCGTATGGGAAAACACCCGCCTTCAGTCCCGCACCGACGCCCTGGGGCGCACCACGGCATACCACGGTAACGACGACGGTGACATCAGCCGGGTGTCCCTCCCGGGCGGCCGGAGCCTGCAGTATGAGTACAACGACGCCGGGCAACTGACCCGGCTGACGACCCCGGGCGAGCGGGTGTGGCAGTGGCATTACGATGCGCACGGCAGCCTGGTGACGCTCACCGACCCGCAGGGGCGGGAGCAGCGCTTCAGCTACAGTGACCAGGGCGAGTTGCTGGCGCACATTCTGCCCGGGGGCGCGACCTGGCAGTGGCGGCACGATGCGCTGCGCCGGGTGCGGGAGGCCATTGCCCCGGACGGCGGCGTGACGCTGACCGCGCAGGATGTGACGGGCCGTCTGCTGAGCGTGACCGACCCGCTGGGACACACCACGCAGTTCCGCCACAGCAAAACCCATGCCGGGCCGCAGGGCAGCGTGGAGGAGATTATCCGCCCGGACGGCGTGCGGGAGCTGATGTCCCGCAACAGCGAGAAGCTGCCGGAAAGTTTTACCGACGGGGAAGGCAAAACCACCCGCCACGAGTACGGCGCGTTTGACCTGCTGACGGCCGTCATCCGCCCCGGCGGGGAACGGGTGGAATGCCGCTACGATAAACTCACCCGCCTGACCGACATCATCAACGCGGAAGGTGAGCATTACCGGCTGACTTACGATAAAGCCGGACAACTGGTTGCCGAAACCGACTTCACCGGGCGTACCCTGCGGTATGAATACGACCCCGCCGGTCGCTGTATCCGCACCATCTTCCCGGACGGCACCTGCCTTCACCGCCGCTATAACGTCACCGACCAGCTGACGGACGAGACCGTGACGCAGGGCGACAGCGACCGCACGCTGAGCCACACCACCTTCCGCTATGACACCCTCTGCCGCCTGGTGGAGGCGAAAAACGCGGATGCCACGGTGGCGTATGAATACGATGATGCAGGCCGCCTCACCGCCGAAACGCTTAACGGCAGGCGAACGGAATACCGGTACGGTGCGGACCGGGATGACCTCACGCAGCGCACCACCGGCGGTATCACGGAGCGCTTCACCCGCAGCCTGACGGGGGCGCTGACACAGTGGCAGCTGGCAGACCATGCGCCGCTGCGGTCTGAGTATGACCTGTGCGGCCGGGAAACCCGCCGGACAAACGCCGCCGGGTTCAGCCAGACGCTGGGCTACACGCAGACAGGCATGCTGGCCGCGCAGCAGGTGGGGGACCCGGCAGAGCGCGACCCGCACCGCGAACGCACCCGCACCCTGCACCGCCGGTGGTGGTATGACCGGGCGTACAACCTGACGATGGTATCCGATTCGCACCGGGGCACGCTGGTGAACAGCCTGACGGCAGACGACCAGATAAATCACGCCACCCGGACGGGCAGCGGCAGCGCCCTGATGGAGGAGGAACGCTTCACCTACGACAGGAGCCTGAACATCACCCGGCGTCAGACGTGGGTGAACGGGGTGATGGAAAGCGAAGCGTTCCGGCAGCAACAGCACGGCCGGGTGGTGGCCGGAGAATACCGGACATACCGGCACCTCACCTCGCGCATTAACCCGGAGACCGGAAAGCCGGAGGACGGGCATTTTATTAAAGTAAAGAGCAGGACCGTCACCCGGAAGTACGATGTGAACGGCCGCCTGACGGAAAAGCAGGTGGACCGGGACGGTTACCGCCTGCAGCGGTGGCGCTACCGCTGGGATGCGAAAAGTCAGGCGGCCAGATCGGAAGAGCACAC
>Ga0268259_10000362_pt1 | contig 15032 bp, 12 predicted proteins | sample AgamicAsMarz_FD_200246 | JGI IMG/M metagenome (GOLD analysis project Ga0268259, IMG submission 200246) | Agave microbial communities from Guanajuato, Mexico - As.Ma.rz (v2) (version 3) | ecosystem: Host-associated > Plants > Phyllosphere > Phylloplane/Leaf | place: Guanajuato, Mexico... | reverse complement strand
TGTTTGGCCGAGAGCACCAGCGTGATCAGCAGGATCGGGCCGAACTCGCCGACCCCGCCGGCGGCCAGGAGGAAGGTGCCGAACCTGGTCTTCAGCTCGCCGCTGTCGCGCAGGATCGGGATCAGGGTGCCGATCGCGGTCGTCGCCATCGCAGAGCCGGTGTAGAGGAAGGAGACGACGACGCCGGCGGCCGCCAGGGCGCCGCCGATCCCGTAGGCGAGCGCGACCGAGAGCAGCCAGCCGAGGGCGCCGAGCTTCAGCGGCTGGCCCTTGATCCGCTCGAAGTCGATCTCGTAGCCGGCGAAGAAGAAGAGCATGCCAAGGCCGAGGTTGGAAAAGAAGTCGATGAAGTCGTCGGTGTGGGCGAGGCCGAGGACCTCGGGCCCGATCGCGATCCCCAGCAGCAGCTCGACCACCACCACCGGCGGGGCGAAGCGCTTAGGGACGACGGCGACCGTGATCGCCGCCAGCGCGGCGACGGTGACGATGGCAAAGAAGGATTCGGCGTCGACCTCGATCACGTGCGGGCGATCCTACGTTTGTCCAGTGTCGGGATCACGGCTTGCGGGTGGGGTACCAAATATCGAGTATTCGCCCAGACGGGCTTACCCAACGCAAGGAGCAACCCCCAGATGAGCTCTATACGCCTCCGCGGTACCGGCATCGCCGTCGCATGCCTCACCCTCTTGTTGGCGCTCCCCTCGCTCGCGGCCGCGACCAAGTACCCACCCGACCCGGGCGCCCGCGGCTTCGGCGCCGGCGTCGCCGGCTGGCAGAGCTCATCCAGCTTCGACGGCGTCTGCCTCGCGCCGCTGCTCTGCCCGACTGCGACCAATGCCCACCAGCCCTCCGGCGGCGCCGACGGCGGCGGATACATCGAGTCCGACTACCTCGGCGTGGCGGGGGTGACCGCGGTCGGCGGCACGACGACTGCGATCTGGGAGAGCCCGGCCTTCACCTACGAGGGCGCCGGCGGCAAAGCCGCCGGAAACGTCGCTTTCACGATGGACAGGCGCGCCGACGTCGACGAGCTGCTCGGCGTCGCCGGCAACTCGGCCGCCTTCGCCGTACGGCTGATCGACCTCAGCGCCGGCGGCGAGGCCGTCACCGTGAGCCCCCCGACGACACTGGCCGGCGCCGACAGCTGGACGGACGTGCCGCGGGCTGCTGTCGACCCGGCCCGGCTCGAGAACGGCCATGAGTACCGGCTGCGCATCGCCACCGTCTACACCACCGGCACCGGCGTGCTGGTCACCGGCAGCAGCGACTACGACAACGTCGTCCTCGAGGCCGTCGAAGGCGGGCCTGGAGGCAAAGACGGCAAAGGCCGCGGCGCGAAAGGCCGCGACGGCTCGAACGACGCGACCCAGCGGCTGGTCGAGCTGGTCCGCCAAACGAGTCCCGGCACCGCGATCCTCACGGGCAAAGGCAAGAGCAGCCGGCTGCTAGTCAGGGTCAGGTGCCCGCGCAAGGCCGGCCGCACCTGCCGGATCACGACACAGGGCCTGCTGAAGAAGCGCAAGCCGGCGACGAAGAAGCGCACGGTCAGGGTGCGCAAAGGCAAGGCGAAGCTGGTCGTGCTCAGGGTCAAGCCGAGGGCCCGCGGCAAGGTCGCGAAGCGCAAGCGGCTGCTGGTGCGGCAGAGGGTGCGCGCCGGCAAGGCAACCGCCACCGTGATCAAGAGCCGCAAGCTGATCCGCCGGGAGGTGGGCTGATGTCCGGCTGGCGCGTGCGCTGAGAGCAGGGCACGGTAGGATCCTCGCTGGACCGTGCTAGGCGGGGAATCAGCGGTGCCCTGTAACCCGCAATCCGCTCTAGCGGGGCCGAAAACCGTTCCGAGGGGCTGGCCGTCGGGGTCAGTGCGCCGCGGGAGGCGTTGACGGCCGGGTCCTGCGCGACGTGGGCACGCGAATCAGGTCAGGTCCGGAAGGAAGCAGCCTTAAGCGGATGCCGCGGGTGCCGCAGGCGAGCCCGGCTCGAGCCAAACGCAGCGGACACGCCCGGTGACCTCGCTTCGAAGACGGGTGCACGGTCCATTTAGTCGATCAGGCGCTTCTCCATCTGCCTGATCGCGACCCGCCACATGACGAGGGCGAAGGCAGCGAGGCCCGCGAAGCGGACCAGGTCGATCGCTTCGAAGCCGAAGGAGGCGCCGCGGACCAGTTCGACCAACTGGTGCAGCGGGTTGAGCTGGGCGATGACCTGCACCCCCTCGGGCAGGTCGGAGATCGGGAAGAAGGCGCCGGAGACGAGGAAGAGCGGCGTGACGAAGAGCGCCGTCACGTAGTTGAACTGGTCGATCTTGGCCACGGTCGCCGCCATCGCCACGCCGAAGCCGGCGAAGCCGAGCGAGGTGGCGAAGCAGAAGAGCGGCACCAGCAGCATCCCGGGCGCCGGGTCGAGGCCGAAGGCGATCGTTACCAGGAGCGGCACGCAGCCGTAGACGCTCGCCCGCAGGCCAATCCAGAGCATCTCGGCGCTGACCAGCTCCTCGACGTCGACCGGTGCGGCGAGGATCGCGTCGTAGGTGTTCTGAAAGCGGTGCTTGACGAAGGTGCCGAACATCGCCGGCAGGGCGCTGGAGAAGATCACCGCGGTGGCGACCATGCCGGTGCCGACGTACTGCACGTAGGGGGTGCCGTCGACTTCGTCGACCAGCGTGGCGCTGAGGCCGAGCCCGAAGGCCAGCAGGTAGACGATCGGTTCGAGCACGCTGGAGAAGGTCGTCCCCTTCCAGTAGGTGCGGAAGTTGGCGACCTCGCGGCTCATCACGCCGGCGATCGCCGCCGGTTCGAGCCGCCTCATCGCCGTTGTCGCGGCCCTCATTCCGCCTCCTCCCCGGTGAGCAGGACGAAGACGTCCTCGAGCGTGGCGGCGCGGATCACGGCGTCCTCGGGGATCGCCCCGTTGCCGGCGCGCTCGGAGCCGACGATCGCGATCGCCGGGCCGGCGGCCCGCACCCGCAGCCCCTGGCCCTCGGCGATCCCGCGGACTTCGGTCAGCCGGTCCGGCGGACCGTAGACCTCGGCGGTGTGGGTGCCGGCGTGGGCGGCAATCAGTTCGGCGGGCGTGGCGCGGGCGATGATCCGGCCCTCGTTCATCAGCGCCACCTCGTCGGCGAGGCGCTCTGCCTCCTCGATGTAGTGGGTCGACATCAGGATCGTCTTGCCGCGCGAGCGCAGGTTGTCGATCAGCGACCAGAGCTCGGTGCGGATCTGCGGGTCGAGGCCGACCGTCGGCTCGTCGAGCAGGACCAGTTCCGGTTCGTGGACGAGGCCGCGGGCGAGCAGCAGGCGGCGGCGCATGCCGCCGGAGAGCTCGTCGACGGCGTCGCGGCGGCGGTCGCGCAGGCGCGCTAGGTCGAGAGCGCGGTCGACGGCGGCGCCGACGTCTGGCACCCGATAGAGGCGGGCGAAGATCGCCAGGTTGTCCTCGACGGTGACGTCGACGTCGAGGTTGTCGAGCTGCGGGACGACGCCCATCCGCGCCCGTGCCGCCTTGGAGTCGCCGGGCAGCTCGTGGCCGAGCACCCGCAGCTCGCCGGCGTCGGGAAGCGCCTGTCCGGTGAGCAGGCGCATCGTCGTCGACTTGCCCGCCCCGTTTGGTCCGAGCAGGCCGAGGCAGATGCCCTCGGGCACTTCGAGGTCGAGCCCGTCCACCGCCGTGATCGGGCCGAAGCGCTTGACCACCTCTCTGAGTTCGATTGCAGCCATCTGTTCCTAGAGACCTCGCTCGCGCCGCAGATTCATCGCTCGACCGCGGATGCTTGCACGGCGGAGATGTGGCCGACTCAGTCGCCCTCGGTCAGGGTCCGCTCCAGCGCCTGCGAGCGCTCCGGGTCGAAGATGCTCAGCGCCAGGGCGGCGGATACGGCCTGCAGCGCGGAGACCGGCAGCAGCCGGGGATCGCGGGGAAGTCTTTCGACGCTCTCCGGCATAAAGAGTTCGGCGAGGACCGGGGTTTTGGGGCCGAGCAGGCGCAGCACGTGCAGCAGGCTCAGCGTGGCTTCGGCGTCGGAGATGCGCAGGTCGCGGCTGGTCGGACTGGGGGTGACGAGGACGACGTCGGGTCGGGAGGACTCGAGCTCCCGCGCCAGGTGCTCGGGATCTCCGAGCGCCGTCTCGCGGAAGCGCAGCTCCAGTCCGGCGGGGTCCTCGCGGCCGAGATTGGCGTCGAAGGCGCCGCGGCCGGCGAGCATCGTCAGCTCGAAGCGGTCACCGCCCGCTTGCGCGAGGTCCTCCATCAGCGCCGGGGCGGCAATCCCGCAACCGACGATCGTGAGCCGCAGCCGCCGCGCCTCGGACTCTGCCGTCTCGCGGGCCCGGGTCAGCAGCGACTCGTCGCCCTCGCCGCCGGGGTCGACGAGGTAGCTCGCCTCCGGCACCTGGTCGAGCCGGGTCATCGCGATGCGCAGGATCGCGGCGAGGATGCGGTCGCCGACGACCGCATCCCAGCCAGGTGGGAATTGGTCCCAGATCGCGTCCACGTGACGGCCGCGGCGGAAGAGCAGCCGTACTTCCGGTTCCGCAGCGCGCTTGGCCAGGTAGGCCTTCAGGGACAGTCCCGCCTGCATCACCTCGACGTCTGCCGCCTCGGCGACCACCGGACCGCCGGTAGCGGGCAGGATCAGGATCGTGCTCGCGTCATGGGCGGCGGCGAGCTCGAAGCCGGACTCCTCGGCGACGTCGCCGAAGATCAGCTCGACCTTCAGCGGGTCGGCTTGGCGGCGCAGCTCGGCGAGCAGGCGGCGGCGCGAGGGGCGGTCGCTCTCGGGGGCCATCACCACGACCGGCGGCCGCCGGTCGCCCAGGTCGGAGGCCAGCGCCAGCGCTCCCGCCGCCTCGCCGAGCAGATCGGCGCCGCCGATAACGAGCAGGTGCCCGCGGGCGCGGACCGGTGGGTCGACCCGGCCGAGCCGTTCGATCGAGCTGCCGACGCTCTCGGCGACGAGGGTGAAGAGGACGCCGACAAGGAGGACCAGCCCGGTGACGACCTGGAAGACCCCGATCGTGCGCTCCGCCGCCCCCTCGTCGTCCTGCAGGGCGGAGGGGTCCAGCAGGTGCAGGAGCGCCGACCAGAGCGCGTCGCCGTAGGTCTCGAAGCGGTCGAAGGCGAGGTGGTCGAGCGCTGCGGTGCCGAGGATGACGACGCCGACCACGGAGAGCAGCAGCGTCAGCCGCCCACGAGTCGTCTGCATCGCCCGCTTCAGCATCGGTGGAAGACTGACGCCCATGCTGGACGAGCGCTGGATCAGGTCGCTGCACGTGCAGACGATGCGGGAGGAGGATCTCCACGCCGAGCACCTGCCGCACGTCCTCTTCCAGTCCTCGACGATCGGGGCGTTGCTCGACGGCGCCTATGAGGGCGACCTCAGCTTCGCCGAGCTGGCCGAGCACGGAGACCTCGGCCTCGGCACCCTGAACGGGCTCGACGGCGAGATGATCGCCCTCGACGGGAGCTTCTACCGGGCCGATGTCGAGGGCGCGATCCACGCCATCGCGCCCGAGGAGAGGACCCCGTTCGCGGTGGTCACCGAGTTCGCGCCGACGGTCGAGGCGACCCTGGAGAGCCCGCTACCGCACGAGCTGCTGCTGGCGCGGCTGGACGAGCTGATCCCGGCGGGCGCGTCCTCCTGCGCGATCCGCCTCGACGGCGAGTTCGAGCTCGTCCGCGCCCGTTCGGTCCCGCGCCAGGAGCCGCCCTACCGGCCGCTGACAGAGGTCGTCGCCGAGCAGCACGTCTTCGAGCTCACCGCTGTGGCCGGGACGATGGTCGGCTTCCGCTTCCCCGACTACGCGGAGGGCATCGAGGTCAGCGGCTTCCACCTCCACTTCGTCGATGAGGACCGCGTGCGCGGTGGGCACGTGCTCGACTCGCGCTGCGCGGGCGGGCTGCGCGTCCGCCTCGATCCCTCCAACGACCTCCACGTCGAGCTGCCGCCACGGATCGAGCTCGGTGATCCCGGCCACGCCGCCGCCACGCACGCGGCGGTCGAGCGGGTCGAGCACGGCGGCTGAAGTCTTTTCCACCCCTAAGGGGGGACAAGGCTTCAGCAGCGGCGGTAGAGGACCCAGGACTCGTTGCGGGCGACCTCGCCGAAGCCGGCTGGCGCCTCGACCTCGAAGCGGGCGGGGTCGTTGGGGTCGAGGATGAAGTTGTGGACGACGAAGGGGCTGGCCGGCTCGAGGAAGTAGCCGCGGCGCGGCTGGCGCTGCTCCGATGAGCTGACGATCCGGCTCGGGCGCACGTCGAGGTCGAAGGCGAGGCGGGGGACGGCGCGGTGGTTGGGCACCGAGATCGGCAGGCAGGGCGGCTCGAAGGCGCCGCTGCTGGCGAGGTCGTCGAGGTCGTCCTCGATCTCGCTCTGGTTGGTCAGGTCGACGTCGACCCGGTGCAGGAGGTCGTACTGGTTCGGCCCCCAGGCGACGAACATGAGGACGACGATCGCGGCGAAGGCCTGCCAGGCGCGGCACCAGGGGTGGCCCGGCTTCAGCAGGCGCCAGCCGAGCAGGCCGAAGGCGGCGAAGACGGCAAGGATTGACGCGGCGAGCATCGTGTAGCGGGGGATGATCGCCAGGCCGGCGCAGGCGAGCACGGCGAAGGCGCCGAGGGCAAGTACCACGGCCGCCAGGCCAAGCGGAAGGTGTGACCCCCTATCGGGGATAGAAGTGTCCGATTTACGGTGGCGGCGTAGGACGATCGCCGCCGCGATGAAGATTCCGCCCGCCGCGCCGATCATCCCCGGCCACTGCAGCACCTCGCCGAGCCGGCGCGGGCCGTAGAGGACGAGGTCGATCGGGCCGGTCTGGCGTTCCAGCGTTTCGACGGTCTCGCGGGTGCCGGTGAACGAGTAGGTGGGGCTGCCGGCGGTTATCCAGTCGTATATGGCCCAGCCGAGTGGCGCCGCTAGGGCGAGCCCGATTAGGAGAGCTCCGTGCGAGGAGAAGAGGAACCCCCTCGCCCGGACAATCGCCAGCCTAATTAGGCCGGCGATTTGAGTATCCGCCCGTTCGAGGGACACACTCCTCTCCCCTTCGGAGGCTTCCTGGCGGGACGAGTCGCCGGGGCCGGCCCCTGCTGTGGAGACGGAAGCTTGTGAGGGACCAAGCGCCAGGTAGGCCAGGTAGGCGAAAGAGAACAGCCAGGCCTCGGGGCGGAGGAGGCCGGCTAGGGCTAGGAGGGTCAGGACGGGCCAGCCGCAGCGGGGGCGGCGGGTCTCTAGGACGAGCGCGCCGAGGCAGAGGGCGATGTAGGGGAGGTCGATGTAGGCGCGGATGCCGTTGGAGAGGAAGGGGGCGCGGGTGAGGACGATCAGGGCTGCCACGGCGCCGACCGGGCGGTCGAACCAGAGCGAGCCGAGCCGGTAGACGAGGTAGCCGACCAGCCCCAGCGAGAGGTAGGCGACGACCATCGTCAGGTCGATCGCGCCGTCGCCGAAGGGCGAGGTCACGAGGCCGAAGAGTTCGGCCAGGGGGTGCGGGGTGGGGGGCAGCGTCGCGCCCCGGTCGGGGCTCAGGCCTTCGGCGAGTTCCCGCCCCCAGAGCAGGCTGTAGATCGTGTCGTAGTTGGGGAAGCCGAGCGGGAAGAGCAGGAGCAGGAGAAGCGTGACCCCGACAACCCAGGCGGCCGGCGTCAGCCAGTTGCGGAGACCCTGCGGCACCGGCGCAACCTACCGGCTGGGTGTGGCGACTTTCCGGTCCTATACACGGGGAAAGTCGCCACACGGCCACAGATACACTGGCCGCAGTGCCGCCCGCGAGCGATTCGACCTCCCTCTACCGCCGTCACCGCCCCGGTTCCTTCGACGAGGTGGTGGGGCAGCAGCACGTCGTCCGCACCCTGCGCAACGCGGTCGAGCAGGGCAAGGTCCACCACGCCTACCTCTTCGTCGGCTCGCGCGGCACCGGTAAGACCTCGATGGCGAAGATCCTCGCCCGCTCGCTCAACTGCGAGCGCGGCGGGCCCACCATCGCGCCCTGCGGCGAGTGCGAGTCGTGCCTGACGATCGCCACCGGCACCTCGATCGACGTGATCGAGATGGACGCCGCCTCCAACCGCTCGGTCGACGACGTTCGCGACCTGCGCGAGCGGGTCGCCTACGCGCCCGCCGGCGGCCACTGGAAGGTCTACATCCTCGACGAGGCGCACATGCTGACCAAGGAGGCCTGGAACGCCTTCCTGAAGACCCTGGAGGAGCCGCCGCCCAACACGGTCTTCGTCCTCGCCACGACCGAGTCGCACAAGGTGATGGCGACGATCGCCGATCGCTGCCAGCGCTTCGACTTCCAGCGACCCTCGCTGGAGCAGATCTCCGAGGTGCTGACGCGGGTCGCCGCCGCCGAGGGGATCGAGGTCGAGGCCGGGGCGACGGCGATGATCGCCCGCTCGGCCTCGGGCAGCTTCCGCGACGCGCTCGGCACGCTCGACCAGCTGGTCGCCTTCGGCGGCGAGCAGGTGAAGCTGGAGGCGGTGCTGGAAGTGCTCGGCGCGGCCGACGCGGAGCTGCTTTTCGAGGCGGTCGACGCTGTCCTCGCCGGGGATCCGAAGGGGGTTCTGCTCACCGTCGAGAAGATGGCGCGCTCGGGTCGCGACCCTGCGCAGTTCGCCCGCGACCTGCTCGGGCACCTTCGCCACCTGCTCGTCACCCAGACGGTCGGCGAGGTCCCCGACACCTTCGTCATTACCGCCACCGACGCCGACCGGCTCGCGGCCCAGGCGGGCTCGATCGGGGCGGCGACCCTGGTTCGCACGATCGACGAGCTCGCCGACGCCCTGACCGCGGTGCGCGAGGGCGACGACGCGCGCATGGCCGTCGAGATCGCGCTGCTCAAGGCAGCAAGACCGGACCTGGATCCCTCGTCTGAGGGACTCCTACGCCGTATCGAGAGACTGGAGCGAGGGACGGGAGCTTCCCGGCCCGCGGGTCCTGCCGCGGCTGTGGAGGAGCCTGCGGGCGGGGGCTCCGCCTCCGTTCTCGGCCCCTCCACATCCGCGTCACCCGCGGGAGAGTCGTCAACCGAGGACGCTCCTGCCGCGGGTGGCGGCATAGGGGGGGCCACCCCTGAGGAAGCTTCAGCTACCGGAGGGGGTGGTGGGTCCCCTGCGCCGACAGGACCCGCGGCCCAGGGCGATTTGAGCTTGGATGAGATGCAGCGGGTTTGGCCGGCAGTGCTGGACAAGCTGCGGGAAACCAGTCCGGCGCTGGCGGCGACCTTCGATGGGGCGCGACCAGTGTCGATCACTGCCGAGGAGCTCAAAGTCGGGTTCCCGGCCGATGCGACGTTCAACAAGCGCAAGGCAGAGACGCCCGAGAAGCGTGAGCTTGTGGCTGACGCCATGGAGGCTGTCACCGGGACGAGGGTGCGGCCCGTGTACATCCTGCTCGACGGCGAGTCGGAGCCAGAGGAGAAGCAGCAGCAGGCTCCCGCTGCTGAGGGAGCTGATGAGGAGGCGCTGATAGAAAGGCTGAAGAGCGAGTTCGACGCGGAGGAGGTCGGTTAGACGTGGCAAGAGGCGGCATGCCCGGGGGCTTCGACGTGAATGCCCTGATGAAGCAGGCGCAGAAAATGCAGGACGAGATGCTGCAGGCGCAGGAGCAGCTCAAGGACGAGGTGGTCGAGGCTAGCGCCGGCGGCGGCATGGTCAAGGTGAAGATGGGCGGCGACCTGACCCTGCGCGAGATCGCGATCGACCCCGAGGCGATCGACCCCGAGGAGGCGGAGCTGCTCGCCGAGATGGTCCAGGCCGCGGTCAATGAGGGGCTGCGCGCCGCCCAGGAGCTGGCCAGCTCGAAGATGGGCGGGATCACCGGAGGCGGGCTGGGCGGCCTGCCCGGAATGTGAGCGCCGAGGGCCCGGCGCCGCTGGCGCGTCTCGTCGTCGAGCTCTCGCGCCTACCGGGGATCGGGCAGCGGACCGCGCAGCGGCTCGCCTTCCACATCCTGCGCGCCCCCGACGAGGAGGCCGCCGCGCTGGCGGAGGCGATCCGCGAGGTGAAGGAGAAGGTCGGCCTCTGCGAGCAGTGCTTCAACCTCGCCGAGGAGCCGCTCTGCCGGATCTGCGCCGACGCGAGCCGCGACCGGGCGACGATCTGCGTGGTCGAGGAGCCCGCCGACGTGATCCCGATCGAGCGCACCCACGAGTACCGCGGCCTCTACCACGTGCTCGGCGGGGCTCTCTCGCCGATCGACGGCGTCGACGCCGAGGATCTGAAGATCGCCGAGCTGCTGCGCCGGGTCGAGGGCGGCGAGGTGCGCGAGGTCGTCCTCGCCACCAACCCGACCACCACCGGCGAGGCGACCGCGCTGCACATCGCCGAGCGCCTGCGCGGCTCGGTCAGCGTCACCCGCCTCGCCAGCGGCCTGCCGGTGGGGGCCGACCTCGAGCACGCCGACGAGGTCACTCTCGGCAAGGCCCTGGCGGGGCGCCGCAGTCTCGACTAGCGGCCTTTCAGCCGCGCCAGGAAGCCGGCGACTCGTACCTCGTACAGCCGCGGGTCGACGTTCCATGCCTGGGTGTGGCCGGCCCTGGCGACGCGGAAGTAGGTGACCCAGTGCGGCAGCGCCTCGGCCAGCTCGTCGCTGGTCGAGATCGGCACGACGTTGTCCTCGCCGCCGTGGAAGAGAAGGATCGGCAACTGCAGCGCGCCCGTGTGCTCGAGCGCGTCCCAGGCGGCGTCGATGCGGGCGCCGATCGCCCACTCGACCGGGATCGTGCTGAACGAGGGCAGCCCCATCTCGCGCGCGTTGAAGGAGATCGTCTCCTTCCAGTCGAGCGCCGGTGCGTCGAGGACGAGGCCGGCGACGCGGTCGGCCAGCGGTGAGCTCTGCATGAACTGGGCGACGAGCGAGCCGCCCATCGAGTAGCCGACGAGGATCAGCCGTCGGGCGCCGCGGTCGAGCGCGTAGCGCGCCGCCGCCTCCAGGTCTCGCCACTCGGTCTCGCCCATGTGGTGAAGCCCGTCCGGGCTCGGCGGCGCACCGAGGTCCTCGCGGTAGGTGATCAGCAGACTCGGCAGGCCGGCGCGACGCAGGGTGGGGACGATCGGCAGGCCGGCCTGCGGCGTGTCGTTGATCCCGTGGACGAGGATCGCCCAGGTGTCGCCCCGGCCGGGCACGAGCCAGGCCGGCATCGGACCTAGGTCCCCAGGGACGCGGACGTTGGCGAAGGGCAGGCCGAGCGTTTGGCGCGGGTCGCCGAGATAGACGCGAGCCATTGCCACGTCCATGCCGGGCGCGAGGTAGCCGCGGACCGAGCGCAGCTCGCGGGTCACCGTCTCGTTGTCGACGCTGACGATCCGGTCGATCACCGCGTGCCCGCCCTGCCAGGCCAGGCCGTAGACGCCGGGTCGTTCGCTCTCTTCGGTGCGCGCGAGGACCACCCGGCCCGGGGCAAGTCGCTCGACCGTCTGGTCTTCGGGGCGGGGGGAGTGGTCGGGGACGAGCACCGCGGAGGAGAAGTGCCAGCTGACCGCGGCTCCGATGGCGATCCCTACGACCAGCGCCGCGGCGGCGAGCGCCCACCAGCGCCGCCGCCGCAGCCATGACATCGCACCCGAAGCAGTTGCGCCGGTCCCTCCCACGGCAGGCAGCCTACTTCCGCTAACTGGACGAAATTACTGGACGATTGTCGATCCGCAAATAGCGAGTTTTTCGGCGCGTGTCATCCGGGCTCTGGGGCAAGGTGATGGTGTGGCGGCAGGCAGCGAAAAAGGATCCGGATCGAGCACGAGCGATCTCGCCCGTGAGCTGTTCGCCACGGCCGCGCAGAGGCTCGCCGAGGAATTCAGCTCCGTCACCGCCAACGCGGTCGATGCCCTGCGCGAGGATGGGGCTGTCGCAACGGCAGCCGCGGACGCTCCGTCGCTGCGCCCGAACCTGCGCGGCAACGGCGAGGTGCGGCGCCGCCTCGACCAGCTGGTCGAGGCCCACCGCCGCTACGAGCACCCCTTCAGCCTCGTCGTCTTCGACGTCGAAGGGCCCGGGGCCCGCAACGGCGCTGGCAACGGCAGCCGGGAGACGGCGCTGAGCGTCGCCGGCGCCGCCCTGCACGACAGCGTCCGCATCCTCGACGACACCTACCGGCTCGAGGGCAACGGGCTCTGCGTGCTGGCGCCCAACCAGAGCACGGTCGGCGGCGTGCAGATGGCGGAGCGGCTGCTGCGCCTCCTCGATGAGCTCGAGGCCGCGGGGGGACTGAGCATCTCGATCGCAGCCGGTGTCGTCTCCTGCCCCGACCACGGCGACGACGCGGAGGATCTGCTGCGCAAAGCCGACGAGGCGATGTGGCGGGCGCGCGCGGTTGGGCAGCCAGTAGGCGTCGGTGCCCTCAGGTAGCCGGGTTCGGCGCTTTGCAAGATCGCTGACAGATTCACGAAATCCGTCCATAACTGGCGTAAACCTGGAATTCCGGTGCCAGAATGCTGCGCATGCCGGGTATCCGCACCAATGCCGCTGCCGAAGTTCTCGGCGTCAGCCCCAACACGCTGCGCAGCTGGGAGCGCCGTTACGGCTACCCCACGCCGAAGCGGACTGAGGGCAACCATCGCAACTACGAGCTGGTAGAGCTGCAGACCCTGCGCGACGCGCTTGCCCAGACCGGCAACATCTCCTCGGCGATCGAGCTGGCGCGCCAGCGCCAGGCGGCGCCGGCGAGCAGCGGCAACCTGCTCGTGGCGCTGGAGAGCTTCGACGAGGACGCCGCCGATCGCGCAATCGAGGAGAGCCTGGCGCTGCGACCGCTGGAGCGCACCGTCGAGGAGCTGCTGCTGCCGGCGATCGACCAGCTGGCGGCCGATCCCGAGCGCGAGGCCGAGCTGGAGTTCGGCGCCCGCTGGGCGATGGGCTGGCTGCACGGCGCCCGCCGTTTGGCCTCCGCCGCTTCCCGGCCGGCCGGGATCCTGCTGCTCGACTCGAGCAACGCCCAGGACGCGGAGGAGGTCCACGCCCAGGCGCTCGACCTGACCCTGCGCCGGGCGGGGTTCCGGGTCCTGATGCTTTCCCACGAGCTCGGCGAGGAGCGCCTCGATCGTGCCCTGCGCGCCCTCGACCCGACCGCGATCGTCCTCTGCGGCCCCGGTCAGGACACCGCCTCGGCGGTTCAGCTGGTGCGCAAGATCCGCGAGCTCGGCTTCGACGCCCCCCTCTTCGGCTTCCGCGCCAGCGGCCTGATCGGCGACGCGATCCCCTCCGCGGGCAGCGCCCCCAGCGAGGTCACCGGCATGCTCAACGCCGACCTCCGCCGCCGCGCCACCCAGGCCTTCGCCTGAGGCGCACTGACCAGCGCATATCGGCGTCCTCGGTCGCTCGCGTGCAGAGCACGCTTCGCTCCCTGCGTCCTTGATCTGCTTGGTCAGTGCGCCTCAGGTTGAGTTCTGGCGGCCCCGCCAGTCTCGTCAATCCCGAAGCGGTCGTATAGCCGGCGCAGCGGCGCCGGGGCCCACCAGTTCCATTTGCCGAGCAGCTCCATCAGCGAGGGGACGAGCAGGGCGCGGATGATGGTGGCGTCGATCAGCACCGCCAGCGCCGTGCCGACGCCGTTCTCCTTGATGAAGATGATCTGCGAGGTGGCGAAGGCGCCGATCGCGACGGCGAAGAGCAGCGCCGCGGCGGTGACGATCCGCCCGGTCCGCTCCAACCCGATCGCGACGCTCTCGGAGTCCGAGGCGCCTTTGTCGCGCGCCTCCTTGATCCGCGAGAGCAGGAAGACGGCGTAATCGGTGGAGAGGCCGAAGGCGAGGGCGAAGAGCAGGATCGGCATCGTCTGCTCGATCGCGCCGGGACTGCTGTAGTCGAGCAGCCCTTCGAGCCGGCCGTCCTGGAAGATCAGCACCAGCAGGCCGAAGACGGCGCTGAGGTTGAGCAGGTTCATGATCAGCGACTTGATCGGCAGCACCACCGAGCCCGTCATCAGGAAGAGGATGACCAGGGTGGCGAGGACGATGATCCCGAAGGCGACCGGCAGGTGCCTGGTGAGGCTGTCCTGGAAGTCGATGAAGTCGGCGGTGGCGCCGCTCACCCGTAGGGTTGCGCCGGGCGGCTCCTGCAGCTCGCGGACCCGTTCCACCGTCGACTGGCTCGCCTCGGAGGCGAAGGGATCGGCGGAGATCGCCCGGACCGCGACGATTCCGCCCGCCAGGGGCTGCGGCGGGGCGACCGCCGCGATGCCCTCGGTGCGGCGCAGGCGCGCCGCGACCTGCAGCGACGCTTTCGGCCCGCCGCCGTCGACCGCGACCCAGATCGGCGTCTCGCGGTAGGGCGGGAACTCCTCGCTGACCTTGTCGTAGGCCTGGCGGGCGCTCGCCTCCTCGGGCAGGACCGAGGGGTCGACCGTGTTGAACTTGATCCCGAGGAAGGGCAGGCCGAGGACGATCAGGAAGAGGGCGCTGAGGGTCGCGATCGGCGCCGGGCGGCGCATGACGAAGCGCGAGAGGCGGTACCAGAAGCCGTGCTCGTCGGGCCGGGCGTCGGCCTCGGCGCGGCGTTGTAGGGCGCGCGGCGCGAGTGAGTTGACGCGGGCGCCGAGCAGGGTGAGGACCGCGGGCAGCACGGTCAGCGAGACCGCCGCCGCCAGCAGCGCCACCAGCGAGCCGCCGAGGCCCATCGAGTAGAGGAAGCGCTGCGGGAAGACGAGCAGCGAGGCGAGCGCCGCGGCCACGGTCAGCGAGGAGAAGAAGACGGTGCGCCCGGCGGTGGCCATCACCCGCCGCATCGCCGCCAGGCCGGGCCCGTCCTTGGCGATCTCCTCGCGGTAGCGGGAGACGATGAAGAGGCTGTAGTCGATCGCCAGGCCCAGCCCCAGCGCCGTGGTCAGGTTGAGGGCGAAGATCGAGATCGAGCCGAATTCGCTGGCGATCCGCAGGGTCAGGAAGGTGCCGACGATCGCCAGCAGCCCGATCATCACGGGGAGCAGAGCCGCGACGAGGCTGCGGAAGAAGAGGAAGGAGAGCAGGAAGAGGAGCGGGAAGGCGAGCATCTCGGCGGTGCGCAGGTCCTCCTCGACCTGCTTGTTCACCTGCTCCTGCGCGACGGCGGC
>Ga0268259_10000358_pt1 | contig 15166 bp, 15 predicted proteins | sample AgamicAsMarz_FD_200246 | JGI IMG/M metagenome (GOLD analysis project Ga0268259, IMG submission 200246) | Agave microbial communities from Guanajuato, Mexico - As.Ma.rz (v2) (version 3) | ecosystem: Host-associated > Plants > Phyllosphere > Phylloplane/Leaf | place: Guanajuato, Mexico... | reverse complement strand
ACGACATCAAACATTAAAGGCTGGATTTTCAAACGGCCACTTCCCGGGAACAGGGAAGCATATGATTGCAACCCCAGACGCAGCGTGTTGATCCTGCTTCTGGAGCCAGCTTATAACAGAGGATAACCGCGCATGGTGCTTGGCAAACCGCAAACAGACCCGACTCTCGAATGGTTCTTGTCTCATTGCCATATTCATAAGTACCCGTCGAAGAGCACGCTGATTCACCAGGGTGAAAAAGCGGAAACGTTGTACTACATCGTTAAAGGCTCAGTGGCAGTGCTCATCAAGGATGAGGAAGGTAAAGAGATGATCCTCTCTTACCTCAACCAGGGCGATTTTATCGGTGAACTGGGCCTGTTTGAAGAAGGTCAGGAGCGCAGTGCCTGGGTACGTGCAAAAACCGCATGTGAAGTGGCTGAAATCTCGTACAAAAAATTCCGTCAGCTTATCCAGGTGAACCCGGATATTCTGATGCGCCTCTCATCCCAGATGGCGCGCCGTCTGCAAGTCACGTCTGAGAAAGTGGGTAACCTCGCCTTCCTCGACGTAACTGGCCGTATTGCACAGACGCTGCTGAACCTGGCAAAACAGCCAGACGCCATGACCCACCCGGACGGGATGCAAATCAAAATTACCCGTCAGGAGATCGGTCAGATCGTTGGCTGCTCCCGTGAAACCGTAGGCCGCATCCTGAAGATGCTGGAAGATCAAAACCTGATCTCTGCGCACGGTAAAACCATCGTGGTTTACGGAACCCGCTAAGCCCCTCAAACGGCGTATTGCATTCGCAAGACGCCGTTTTTGTTTGCATTCTCATGTGGCGCAGGCTGATTTATCACCCGGAAATCAACTACGCACTGCGACAAACGCTGGTGTTGTGTCTCCCTGTGGCTGTCGGCCTCGCGTTCGGACACCTGCAACAGGGTTTACTGTTCTCCCTCGTTCCCGCCTGCTGCAACATTGCCGGACTTGATACCCCGCATAAACGCTTCTTCAAACGCCTGATCGTTGGCGGCTCGCTGTTTGCGGGCTGTAGCCTCGCGGTGCAACTGTTGCTGGCGGAAAGCATCCCCTTACCGCTGATCCTCGGCGGGCTGGCGCTGGTGCTTGGCGTAACGGCGGAGATCAGTGCCCTGCACGCGCGCCTGCTTCCGGCGTCGCTGATTGCCGCCATCTTTACGCTAAGCCTTGCCGGAAACATGCCGGTATGGGAGCCGCTGCTGATCTACGCCTCAGGCACGCTGTGGTACGGGCTGTTTAACTGGCTGTGGTTCTGGATGTGGCGCGAACAGCCGCTGCGCGAATCCTTAAGCCTGCTCTACCGCCAGCTGGCGGAATACTGCGAAGCCAAATACAGCCTGCTGACCCAGCATGCGGATCCGGAAAAAGCGCTGCCGCCGCTGCTGGCGCGTCAGCAGAAAGCGGTGGATCTGATCAGCCAGTGCTACCAGCAAATGCACATGCTCGCCGCTAATCAGCATAACGATTACAAACGCCTGCTGCGGGCGTTCCAGGTGGCGCTGGATCTCCAGGAGCATATTTCCGTCAGCCTGCACCAGCCGCAGGAAGTGCAGAAGCTGGTGGAGCAGAGCCACGCCGAAGCGGTGATCCGCTGGAATGCCCAGGTAGTCGCCGCGCGATTGCGGGTAATGGCGGATGACATCCTTTATCACCGCTTTCCCGGACGCTTTAACATGGATAAGCAGGTCGGCGCGCTGGAAAAAATCGCCCGCCAGCACCCGGATAACCCTGTCGGCCAGTTCTGCGCCTGGCACTTCAGCCGTATCGCCCGGGTGCTGCGCACGCAGCGGCCGCTGTATGTCCGCGATTTGATGGCGGATAAACAGCGTCGTCAGCCGCTGCTCCCGGCGCTGAAAAGTTACCTGTCGTTTAAATCTCCGGCGCTGCGTAACGCCGCACGCATTGCCGTCATGCTCGCCATCGCCAGCCTGATGGGTATCGCCCTGCATCTTCCCAAGCCGTACTGGATTTTGATGACGGTGCTGCTGGTGACGCAAAACGGTTACGGCGCGACGCGGGTGCGTATTCAGCACCGGGCGGCGGGAACAATGGCGGGGCTGATTATTGCCGGGATCACGTTGCACTTTCATGTGCCGGAAGGCTACACGCTGCTCGGTATGCTGGTGATAACGCTGATCAGCTATCTGATCATCCGTAAGAATTATGGCTGGGCGACGGTGGGCTTTACCATCACGGCGGTGTATTCACTCCAGTTGCTGACGCTGAGCGGCGATCAGTTTATTGTCGCCCGGCTTATTGATACGCTCATCGGCTGCCTGATCGCCTTTGGCGGCATGGTCTGGCTGTGGCCCCAATGGCAGAGCGGGCTGTTGCGCCAGAATGCCCACGACGCGCTGGAGGCGGATCAGGACGCCATCCGGCTGATCCTCGGCGACGATCCGCAGCCCACGCCGCTGGCGTACCAGCGCATGCGCGTCAATCAGGCGCACAATGCGCTGTTTAACTCCCTCAATCAGGCGATGCAGGAGCCGGGCTTTAACACGCACTATCTGGAAGATATGAAGCTGTGGGTGACGCACAGCCAGTTTATCGTCGAGCATATTAACGCGATGACCACGCTGGCGCGTGAGCACACCATGCTGACGCCGGATCTGGCGCAGCGTTATCTGGAATCCTGTGAAATTGCGCTCCAGCGTTGCCAGCAACGGCTGGAATATGACGGGCCGGCAGGTTCGGGAGATGCCAATATTCTGGAAGCGCCGGAGACCTTAACCCAGGGTCCGATGAGCACGCTGGAACAGCATCTGCAACGTGTTATCGGACATCTGAACACCATGCACACCATTTCGTCGGTGGCGTGGCGTCAACGCCCGCATCACGGCATCTGGCTGACGCGGACAGGAAAGCGGAAGCATTAGACATTCGCCGGGTGGCGCTTTCGCTTACCCGGCCTGCGCGCTTAAGTTTGTAGGCCCGTGCAAGCGCAGCGCCGCCGGGCGATACGGTTATCCGTGAACGATTTTCGCGACGGCCTGCGCAAAACGCGCCATGCCCTCGTCGATATCGCTCTCTTCCACCACCAGCGACGGCGCAAAACGCATCACGTCCGGCCCGGCATTCAGTACCATCACCCCTTCGCTGGCGGCGGCATGCAGGAAATCGCGCGCGCGGCCACGGTATTGCGGTTGCAGTTCCGCGCCCACCAGCAGACCCATGCCGCGAATATCGCTGAACACGTCATACTGCTCGCCGATCGCCTGAAGATGTTTTACGAAGCGCTGGCGTTTTTCACCTACGCCCTGCAACACGTCCGGCGTATTGATAATATCAAAGGCCGCGCCAGCTACCGCACAGGCCAGCGGATTGCCGCCATAGGTTGAGCCGTGGGAGCCAACATGAAACGCGCTGGCGATCTCCTGGGTGGTCAGCATGGCGCTCACCGGGAAACCGCCGCCCAACGCTTTGGCGCTGGTGAGAATATCCGGCGTCACGCCGTAGTGCATATAGGCAAACAGCTCACCGCTGCGGCCCATGCCGCACTGCACTTCATCAAATACCAGCAGCGCCTGATGTTCATCGCACAGCTCGCGCAGTCCTTGCAGGAATTCCGGGGTCGCCGCAGTGACACCGCCCTCGCCCTGGATCGGCTCCACGACAACCGCGCAGGTGTGATCGTCCATCACCGCTTTGACCGCATGCAGATCGTTAAAGGGCACGTGAATAATGTCTGCCGGTTTTGGCCCAAAACCATCTGAATATTTCGGCTGTCCGCCCACTGACACGGTAAACAGCGACCGCCCGTGGAAAGCATTGTGGAAGGCGATGATTTTCGTTTTATAGGGACTGTGGCGGGTAGAGGCGTAGTAGCGCGCCAGTTTGAATGCCGTTTCGTTCGCTTCGGTGCCGGAGTTCATAAACAGCACGCGCTCGGCAAAGGTGGCATCAATCAATTTACGGCCCAGGCGCAGGGCCGGTTCATTGGTAAAGACGTTGCTGGTATGCCACAGGGTTTCCCCCTGGCTTTTTAACGCCTCAACCAGCGCCGGATGGCAGTGACCGAGTGCCGTAACGGCAATACCGCCCGCAAAATCAACGTACTCTTTACCCTGCTGATCCCACACGCGGCTGCCCTTCCCTTTTACCGGAATAAACTCAGCAGGTGCATAAATCGGCAGAATGACGTCATCAAAGGTTGCGCGGGTAATTGCGGTTTGTTCAGTAGCCATGTCACGCCCATCCGTTTTAAGCTGCATTAATCATGAAAATATAAGCACAAAATATGCATAAAAAATCACAACAAGGCAACAAATAATCACCGCGACAGGAAATTAGCCAGCAGTTCGTGCCCCTGTTCGCTGAGAATGCTTTCCGGGTGAAACTGCACCCCTTCCAGATCCCACTGCCGGTGGCGGATCCCCATGATCTCCTGGGTATCGCTCCAGGCGGTCACCTCAAAGCAGTCAGGTAGCGAGGCGGGTTCGATCACCAGCGAATGGTAGCGGGTGACGGTTAACGGATTATTCAGCCCCTGAAACACGCCCTTTCCCGTATGGGTCACCGGCGAGGTTTTGCCGTGCATCACTTTCTGCGCCCGCACAATGCGCGCGCCAAACACCTGCCCAATCGCCTGATGTCCCAGACACACGCCCAGCAGCGGCAGCTTGCCGGCATAATGGCGGATCACATCCAGCGACACGCCAGATTCGTCCGGCGTACAGGGGCCGGGCGAGATAACAATTTTCTCCGGCGACAGGCTGTCGATATCCGCAAGGGTAATGACGTCATTACGCCTGACTTCGACCTGTGCCCCCAGCTCGCAAAAATACTGGTACAGATTCCAGGTAAAAGAGTCGTAGTTATCGATAAGCAGGATCATGGTGCGGGATCTTCGGAGTAATAAGTGCGATAGCACATAGTACCTGGGGTTTGAGGGCTAATAGAACGAAAATGTGTTATTTCTTTATAACCCGCTGAAATATAAATATTTATAAGCAAAAATGTGTGAACAGAAAGCAGTTCCAAGTATTGCTTCCAGTCATTTTGAAACGGGAGCGTATCAAAAAACGATTTCTGATACCGATTTGCATAGTTTTTAACATCACCGGACGGCCAATCCCTATTTCAGGCAAACCGAATGAACAGGCGATTTTGTCTTCTTATTTCTCGTCTTGTTTCGACGGTGCTGGGCGCGACCAGGCGTCGTCGTATTTGATCATGCCTTCCAGATAGAACCATTCGATCATGTTGTAGCGCAGACCAACACTCTCAAGCATATTCGGACTACGTGAGCCAGGAATATAGGTATGATTGGCGTTAACGAACTGGATAACGACGTCCGTCAAAGTGACGCGATAAACCTCTCGTTCAACCCCAACATCATTGATTTCGTAATAGCTAATTATGACTTTTTTCAGGCGTTTGCCCTGGCAGACACAATTTGCCAGTACGGGGGGAAAGTTTATCAATCTGTTTATGGATGATATAAGGCGCATGTTGACGCACTCCACCCATTTTACCGGTACAGGCATCCACAGGTTGGCTCACGCCATAACTGCTACTCATTACCTCTGTAGCGCCTTCACGTCCCAGCGACAGTCCGCCGCCATTCAGAAGCATTCCATTTTCATCATAAATAAATACATAGGCTGGTAGAGACATTATATTTCCTTATTTGCTTACGACATTCCAGTTGTTGTCTATAAAGAAGCCATAACGATAGGGTTTGTTGTTTAGGGTGTAATAAACACCGTATTGATAGCCCTTTTTAAGAGCAATGTTGAAGCAGGTATTGGGGTATGAAAGCGAAACCGGCTTGCGCGAATCGGAGGCCATAATTTCTTTTTCACCATCTTCATTTGATGACAGGTAATACGTGGTTAAAACATCATTCTTGTTTATGCTGAAACAGATGCGCTCACTGTCTACGCTTATCCAACGCTTCTCAACAATGTTGCCACTCCCCGGACATCCAGAAAGCATGACCACTGCCGGGACAACCAGCAATAAGCGTTTCATTGCGGAAAGCTCCCTAGTACCTTTTTGTACTTCTCAGTGAGCAAATGCTCCGGTTCTGAAGGGTCGTAATCGCGATACATAATGCGAGCAGTGGTTTTGTAAAACCCATAATGAACGAGCACCCAGTAATCACTCACAATACTGGCCTGTTGCTCCAGGCTGTAATCAAGAAGGTTCGCTTTATCCAGGCTGTAGGTATAGTCCGCAGCCCAGGACATTAATCCCCGCAGCCTGACCATCATTCCCCGCTGATGCTGCCAGACGTGCATCATTTCATGCAGAAAAAGATGTTTGTAATAAACATCGGCAATTGAGAAATCGGGCTGGTAGAGATCTGACCTAAACCATATTTCGCCGTTGGGCGTCATAGCCTGTAATGTGTTTTGTGTGTTGAATGGAAGATAGCTTTCTAAATGCACCCACACCTGGTTGTAATAGATGGTAAAGCCATAAAGCGTGCTGGCCATGTTAATTTCCCCGAGCCGTAGCCGCCGTAGCCCTCCCTCTTTTGTTTCAGGCCACTTTACTGAATTCGGATAGTACATTCTTATTCCCTTAAGACGTCACACTAATTCATTATATTTACACCTTTAAATCTCAGGGGTATGACAATTATTTTCCACTAAAGCACTTAAAATCAAAGGAGACTGAAGGGACGGACGTACGAAACCTGAAGTAAGGGATAAATAGTCGTGGCAAATGGATGGGCGGCGTCAAAAGACAGGGGTATCGCTGAAGCTTCTGGCGATTGTGCAAAAATATGGGCTGAAGATCCTGTTATGAAGGTCTTTTCAATAAAGATACAGGCCCGGCCAGCTTGCGCCGCCGGGCATGGGTTTACTCGGCTTCTTTCGCTTCACTGACCACCTTGCTGAAAATTTTGGTCAGCGCAGAGAGATCGCCCATGGCGCCGCTTTGATTAGCCGCGCTCCAGGCATCGGGCTTGATGCCGCGCCAGTCCAGCATGTAACCGGCGTGGATCGCCAGTTGCTCAAAGAAAATACGCTGAGCAATACCGTTACCAATGCGGAACGGGTGCAGCACGTTAATTTCGCAATAGTAGTGCGCAAGGCGTTCGGTGAAGGCTTCTTTCTCAAGCCCCTGTAACCAGTTTTCCACCTCCAGCTCCTGCATCAGGGCGTTCCCCTCTTTTTCGATGTAATCGAAATGGCAGAAACGCGTGTCGCCCTGATAGATATCCACTTCTCGAATATCGCCAGCCCAGTCAAAAATATCCTGATACAGGTGGCGGTGAATGGCGCACAGATGCGGCAGGCCGGGGGTATCAGTGCCTAACGGCAGCGTGGCGGCGCGCAGCGCGGTAAATTCATATGCGGCTTCTTCCAGACGCTTTGCCTGACGGATGCCGAGCTTATTGCGCATCACATTGAGGCCGGGGTAAAGATAGGGATCGCGCCCGTCGCCAAACTTATCGCTCATGGTTCCCCCTTAACGCTTCAATGCGAGCGTTCGCTTCATCGGCGCTCAGTTTAATCTCTTCGCACTCGACGCCCTCAAGCCGTCTGCTGGCCTGAAAATTGACGTTACGCTGCTGCTCCCAGAGACGGGATTTTTGCCGGTCGGTGAGTTTTTTAGCCATGACGCCTCCCTGTTGTTGTCGCCCATGAGCCACAAGTATAAGCGGCAATCTGGCGTTGCGCAGGGAAGCAGAGAGAAGCACGGGCAGCACGTGCCCGTGCAAAACGCTTACGGCAGGACTTTCGCGGAAAGGATCAGAACGGGTTTGGTCGGCACATTCTGGTAAGGGCCGACATCGTGCGTCTGCACCTGAGAAATTTTGTCTGCCACATCCATGCCTTTCACTACCTTACCGAATACCGCATAGCCGAAATCGCGCTGTCCGTGATCGAGGAAGGCGTTGTCCGCTACATTTAAGAAGAACTGGCTGGTCGCGCTGTCTTTATCCGCGGTGCGCGCCATCGCAATGGTGCCGCGGGTATTACGCAGGCCGTTGTCCGCTTCGTTTTTGATCGGCGGGTTAGGCTGTTTCTGCTGCATCTGCTCATTGAAACCGCCGCCCTGCACCATGAAGCCTGGGATCACGCGGTGGAAAGTCGTGTTGTTATAAAAACCACTGTTCACATAGCTGAGGAAGTTCTGCACAGACACCGGTGCTTTCTGGCTGTTCAGCTCCAGTTCGATGTCACCGGCAGACGTGGTCAACAGAACATGGGGATCACCTTTTGCTGCCAGCGCAGCCGGGGAAATGGCAGAGAGAGCAAATACAGCTGCGACAGCCGCCAGAGTCATTTTAACCATGAGAATTCCTAAACATAGAGCGGTAAAAGGGCAAGTGGATTGATTCTAAAGAGGCGGTAGCCCACAGGCCAGCGTTTTACCTAATTTTACGAAATTGAAACAGTTGTAACCTCACAAATTTATGATAAATAGCGGCCTAAAGTGTGAGCGATCTCATAATAAATACTGCAATAAGTTTCATATTCATTATTAAAGATTTAAATGTATCACTTTATTGCATAAAATCTGCCCGTTCTCAGCGCTGTCAACGCGCTTTACACTTATATGCACAGGCCAGACATGACTAACAGCAACCGTATTAAGCTCACATGGATCAGCTTCTTCTCCTACGCCCTTACCGGCGCGTTGGTGATCGTCACCGGGATGGTGATGGGAAATATCGCAGAATATTTTAATCTGCCGGTATCCAGTATGAGTAACACCTTCACCTTCCTGAACGCCGGAATTCTGATCTCTATCTTCCTGAACGCCTGGCTGATGGAAATCGTGCCGCTGAAAACGCAGCTGCGCTTCGGTTTTGTGCTGATGATCCTGGCCGTTGCCGGACTGATGCTGACCCACAGCCTGGCGTTGTTCTCTGCCGCCATGTTCGTGCTGGGTCTGGTCAGCGGCATCACCATGTCCATTGGTACTTTCCTGGTAACGCAGATGTATGAAGGACGCCAGCGTGGCTCACGCCTGCTGTTCACCGACTCCTTCTTCAGCATGGCCGGGATGATTTTCCCGATGGTCGCCGCTTACCTGCTGGCGCGCAGCATCGAATGGTACTGGGTTTATGCCTGTATCGGCCTGGTGTACGTCGCCATCTTTATTCTGACTATTGGTTGTGAATTCCCGGCGCTGGGCAAACACGCAGCACCGAGCGACAAGCCGGTTGTGAAAGAAAAATGGGGCATCGGCGTGCTGTTCCTGTCTATCGCGGCGATGTGCTATATCCTCGGCCAGCTGGGCTTTATCGCCTGGGTACCGGAATACGTGAAAGGCATGGGCATGGACGTCAGCGCTCAGGGCAAACTGGTGAGTGATTTCTGGATGTCGTACATGGTTGGCATGTGGGCGTTCAGTTTCATCCTGCGTTTCTTCGATCTGCAACGTATCCTGACGGTGCTGGCAGGCCTGGCAGCGGTACTGATGTACCTGTTCATCACCAGCGCAGCAGACCATATGGCGTGGTTTATCATGGCACTGGGCTTCTTCTCCAGCGCGATCTACACCACCATCATCACGCTCGGCTCGCAGCAGACCAAAGTCGCTTCACCGAAGCTGGTTAACTTTGTTCTGACCTGTGGCACCATCGGCACCATGCTGACCTTTATCGTCACCGGCCCGATTGTTGCCCACAGCGGCCCGCAGGCGGCGCTGTTCACTGCGAATGCGCTGTACGCCGTGGTCTTCGTTATGTGCTTCGTGCTGGGCTTCGTTACCCGCCATCGTCAGCATGGCGCAACGGCAACTGCACACTAATTTCTGCGCCCCTTTCCTCCCGGAAAGGGGCATTTTTTACCCTGCTCCCCGCTTAAAAAATCGCTACTCCCTCCCGATAAAAGACGCCTGAACTTTAGGAGTAGGACGTTTTCTTAAAAACCCTGTTTTTTGCTCAGATTTTCCTCAAGTGTGAAAAGCCTGTCATTTCCTCGACTTAGAAAAATCCCCTGAAATCAAGCATCTACTCATTAAGTGGTACGTAAAGGTGTAATTGATTTACATCAATAAACGCCATTGCTGAATCGTTAAGGTAGGCAGTAATAGAAAAGAAATCGAGGCAAAAATGAGCAAAGTCAAACTCGCTATTATCGGTAACGGCATGGTCGGCCACCGCTTTGTTGAGGATCTTCTCGATAAAGCAGATGCCAGCCAGTTCGACATTACCATTTTTTGTGAAGAACCCCGTAAAGCCTACGATCGCGTTCACCTGTCTTCTTACTTCTCTCATCACACTGCTGAAGAGCTGTCGCTGGTGCGGGAAGGATTTTACGAAAAGCACGGCGTTAAGGTGCTGGTCGGCGAACGCGCTATCACCATTAACCGTCAGGAAAAGGTGATCCACTCCAGCGCAGGCCGCACGGTCTATTACGATAAACTGATTATGGCGACCGGCTCCTACCCATGGATCCCGCCAATCAAAGGTTCGGATACACAGGACTGTTTTGTTTACCGCACCATTGAAGATTTGAACGCCATCGAAGCCTGCGCCCGCCGCAGCCGTCGTGGCGCGGTAGTCGGTGGCGGTCTGCTCGGTCTGGAAGCCGCAGGCGCGCTGAAAAACCTCGGCGTTGAAACCCATGTTATCGAGTTCGCGCCAATGCTGATGGCGGAACAGCTCGATCAGATGGGCGGCGAACAGCTGCGCCGTAAGATCGAAAGCATGGGCGTGCGTGTGCACACCAGCAAAAACACCCAGGAGATCGTGCAGGAAGGCGTTGAAGGCCGCAAAACTATGCGCTTCGCCGACGGCAGCGATCTGGAAATCGACTTTATCGTCTTCTCCACCGGTATTCGCCCGCGCGACAAACTGGCGACCCAATGCGGTCTGGCCGTTGCAGCACGCGGCGGTATCGTGATTAACGACACCTGCCAGACGTCAGACCCGGACATCTACGCCATCGGCGAATGCGCCAGCTGGAATAACCGCGTCTACGGTCTGGTCGCGCCAGGCTACAAAATGGCGCAGGTGGCGGTTGACCATATCCTCGGCAATGCCAACGCCTTTGAAGGGGCCGACCTCAGCGCCAAGCTGAAACTGCTCGGCGTGGACGTGGGCGGTATTGGCGATGCGCATGGCCGCACGCCGGGCGCACGCAGCTACGTGTACCTCGATGAAAGCAAAGAAGTTTATAAACGCCTGATCGTCAGCCCGGATAATAAAACGCTGCTCGGCGCCGTGCTGGTGGGCGATACCAGCGACTTCGGCAACCTGCAGCAGCTGGTGCTGAACGCCATTGAACTGCCGGAGAACCCGGACGCGCTGATCCTGCCCGCCCACGCAGGCAGCGGCAAACCGTCAATCGGCGTGGATAAACTGCCGGATAGCGCGCAAATCTGCTCCTGCTTCGACGTCACCAAAGGCATGCTGATCTCCGCCATCAACAAAGGCTGCCACACCGTGGCGGCCCTGAAAGCGGAAACCAAAGCCGGTACCGGCTGCGGCGGTTGTATCCCGTTGGTCACGCAGGTGCTGAATGCTGAACTGGCGAAACAGGGCATCGAAGTAAACCATAACCTGTGCGAACACTTCGCGTTTTCCCGTCAGGAGCTGTACCACCTGATCCGCGTGGAGGGCATCAAAACCTTCGACGAACTGCTGCACAAATACGGTAAAGGCTACGGCTGTGAAGTCTGTAAACCGACCGTCGGCTCGCTGCTGGCCTCCTGCTGGAATGAGTACGTGCTCAAACCGCAGCACACACCGTTGCAGGATACCAACGATAACTTCCTGGCGAACATCCAGAAAGACGGTACCTACTCGGTGATCCCGCGCTCAGCTGGCGGCGAAATCACGCCGGAAGGGCTGATGGAAGTGGGTCGTATTGCCCGCGAGTTTAACCTGTACACCAAAATCACCGGCTCCCAGCGTATCGGCCTGTTCGGCGCGCAAAAAGATGACCTGCCGGAAATCTGGCGTCAGCTGATCGACGCGGGCTTCGAAACCGGTCATGCCTATGCCAAAGCGCTGCGCATGGCGAAAACCTGCGTCGGCTCCACCTGGTGCCGTTACGGCGTGGGCGACAGCGTAGGCTTCGGCGTGGAGCTGGAGAACCGTTACAAAGGCATCCGCACGCCGCACAAAATGAAGTTTGGCGTGTCGGGCTGTACCCGTGAATGTGCGGAAGCGCAGGGTAAAGATGTGGGTATCATCGCCACCGATAAAGGCTGGAACCTGTACGTCTGCGGTAACGGCGGCATGAAACCACGTCACGCTGACCTGCTGGCGGCGGATCTCGACCGCGATACGCTGGTGAAATATCTCGACCGCTTCATGATGTTCTACATCCGCACGGCGGACAAACTGACCCGTACCGCGCCATGGCTGGAAAATATGGAAGGCGGCATTGATTACCTGAAGAGCGTGATCATTGACGACAAGCTGGGCCTGAACGCCCAACTGGAGGCGGAGATGGCCCGTCTGCGTGAAGCGGTGATCTGCGAATGGACCGAAACCGTTAACGATCCGCAGGCGCAGGTGCGCTTCAGACACTTCATTAACAGCCCGCAGCGCGATCCGAACGTGCAGATCGTCCCGGAACGTCAACAGCATCGTCCGGCCACGCCTTATGAGCGTATCCCGGTGACCATGGTGGAGGAAACCGTATGAGCCAGTGGAACACTATCTGCAACATCGCTGACATCATTCCGCAGACCGGCGTGTGCGCGCTGGTAAATAACCAGCAGGTGGCCATCTTTCGGCCGCGTCAGGACGAAGAGGTTTTCGCCATCAGCAATATCGACTCGTTTTTTGAAGCGAGCGTGCTGTCGCGCGGTCTGATTGCCGAGCACAACGGCGAGCTATGGGTCGCCAGCCCGCTGAAAAAACAGCGTTTCCGCCTGCGGGATGGGCTGTGTCTGGAAGATGAAAGCCACTCGGTCGCGCATTTCGAGGCGCGGGTCAAGGATGGCCAGGTGCAGGTACGCGGTTAAGCATTCAGGGAGGCGCAACGCCTCCCCTTTTTTAATTTTATTTCTATTTTCTTTAATTATTTACACAACATCATTTGTGATGCGTCGAGGCGGCAACTGAGCAAATCCCCAGGAGCATAGTTCACTATGTGACTGGGGTGCGCGAAGGCAGCCAACAAAGAGGCATCCCAAAGGATGACGTGTTAGAGGATAATCACTATGTTTACCGACACCATTAATAAGTGTGCCGCGAACGCGGCGCGTATTGCCCGGCTCTCGGCGCAAAACCCGCTCGGCTTCTGGATCAGCTCCGCGATGGCGGGTGCTTACGTAGGGCTGGGTATCATCCTCATTTTCACGCTCGGTAACCTGCTCGATCCCAGCGTTCGTCCGCTGGTGATGGGGGCGACCTTTGGTATTGCCTTAACGCTGGTGATTATTGCTGGTTCTGAATTATTCACCGGACACACCATGTTTCTGACCTTTGGCGTGAAAGCGGGCACCATCAGTCAGGGACAGATGTGGACTATCCTGCCGCAAACCTGGCTCGGTAACCTTATTGGCTCGGTGTTCGTCGCGCTGCTCTATAACTGGGGCGGTGGCAGCCTGTTACCGCTTGATACCAGCCTTGTGCATACTGCGGCGCTGGCGAAAACCACCGCACCTGCGGGCGTGCTGTTTTTCAAGGGCGCGCTGTGTAACTGGCTGGTTTGCCTGGCGATCTGGATGGCAGTACGCACCGAAGGCGCAGCGAAATTTCTTGCCATCTGGTGGTGTCTGCTGGCGTTTATCGCCTCCGGCTACGAGCACTCCGTTGCCAACATGACGCTGTTCGCGCTCTCATGGTTTGGGCATCACAGTGAAGCCTATACCCTCTCCGGAATTGGACATAACCTCTTGTGGGTAACCCTCGGCAATACTTTATCCGGTGCCGTATTTATGGGTCTGGGTTATTGGTATGCTACTCCTCGCGCTGAACGCCCTGTTGCGGCAAAAGCGACGCTCACGGAAACCCTGGGCCAATAAAAATAATGAGGTAATGTCGTGCACCATCTTCCGATCTTTTGTCAATTACGCGGTCGTGACTGCCTGCTGGTCGGCGGTGGCGATGTCGCAGAACGTAAAGCCCGACTGTTGATGGAAGCCGGTGCACGGCTCACCGTTAACGCGCTGGCCTTTTCTCCCCAGTTTACCGTCTGGGCAAACGAAGGCATGGTGACGCTGGCGGCAGGCGAGTTTAACGACGCGCTGCTCGACACCACCTGGCTGGTAATTGCCGCCACCGACGATAACGACGTCAACCAGCGCGTCAGCGACGCTGCGGAAGCCCGACGCATTTTCTGCAACGTGGTGGATGCGCCGAAAGAAGCCAGCTTTATCATGCCGTCCATTATCGATCGTTCGCCGCTGATGGTGGCAGTCTCATCGGGCGGCACGTCCCCCGTACTGGCTCGTCTGTTGCGTGAGAAACTCGAAGCCGTGCTGCCGCAACATCTGGGCCAGCTTGCGGGCTATGCAGGTAAACTGCGTGAACGCGTAAAAACGCACTTTGATAACGTGGGCGAGCGCCGCCGTTTCTGGGAAAAATTCTTTGTGAACGATCGCCTCGCGCAGTCGCTTGCTAATGACGATACCCAGGCCGTCAGCGACGTCACCGAACAACTGCTGAACGAACCGCTGGATAAACGCGGCGAAGTGGTGCTGGTAGGTGCAGGGCCAGGCGATGCCGGGCTGCTGACCTTAAAAGGCCTGCAACAGATCCAGCAGGCGGATGTGGTGGTCTATGACCGTCTGGTTTCCGACGACATTATGAATCTGGTACGCCGCGACGCCGACCGCATCTTCGTCGGTAAACGCGCGGGTTATCACTGCGTCCCACAGGAAGAGATCAATCAGATCCTGCTGCGCGCTGCGCAGTCCGGTAAACGCGTCGTGCGTCTGAAAGGCGGCGATCCCTTTATCTTCGGACGCGGTGGCGAGGAGCTGGAAACCCTGTGTCATGCGGGCATTCCCTTCTCGGTGGTACCGGGGATCACGGCGGCATCCGGATGTTCAGCCTATTCTGGCATTCCGCTGACCCATCGTGATTATGCCCAGAGCGTGCGGCTGATCACCGGCCATCTGAAAACGGGTGGGGAACTGGACTGGGCCAACCTTGCCGCCGAAAAACAGACGCTGGTGTTTTACATGGGACTGAACCAGGCCGCGACTATCCAGGCGCAGCTGATCGCCCACGGCATGGAAAGCGATATGCCGGTGGCACTGGTGGAAA
>Ga0268259_10000349_pt1 | contig 15624 bp, 17 predicted proteins | sample AgamicAsMarz_FD_200246 | JGI IMG/M metagenome (GOLD analysis project Ga0268259, IMG submission 200246) | Agave microbial communities from Guanajuato, Mexico - As.Ma.rz (v2) (version 3) | ecosystem: Host-associated > Plants > Phyllosphere > Phylloplane/Leaf | place: Guanajuato, Mexico... | reverse complement strand
TGGGCCATCTGGACGCGCTTGTAGTGGTTGTAGACGGCGACCGAGAGCGCCTTCTTGGCGGTTTCCTGGCCGACCACGTACTCCTGCAGGACCTCGTGGATCTCACGCGGCTTGGGCAGGTTCTCGAGTTCGATTTGGACCGGCGGCGAAAGCTCCTCGTCGATGATCTCGTTGCAGAGGTCGATGCACTCGTCGCAGATGTAGACCCCGGGGCCGGCGATCAGCTTCTTGACCTGGCGCTGCGACTTGCCGCAGAAGCTGCAGAGGAGTTGCTCGTTCGAATCTGTGGGACGTGCCAGCGGGATCCCCTCCTTGCGGGGCGGAAGTTTGCCAACCGGCGTCTGGCTCCAAAAAGCTTAGACGGAGCTGCAAGCCGGCCCTGTAGGCGGCACTTACGCCACGGCGGCGGCGGACCCTTCCGCTGAGCGACGGCTTGCGCTGGCGATGCGTCTCGAGGACGGGCGCGGTCAGGCGGCCTGCGCGGGTGGCGGCGGCAGACGATCGACGACGGCGAGCAGCGCAGCGGTCTGCGCGCGACGCTCGTCCCGCCCGTCGCGCAACTCGGCGACGATTTCGTCGGTGCGCTTCCTCTCCTCTGCCATGAACTCGTCGCCACGGCGCAGGAGGTCCCCAATGACCTTCTCGCTACGTAGGTTCATCTCGCGGATGAAGGTCTTGAGGTCGTCCTTTTCGCCCCGACTTTCCCCCATTCGACGGTCGAACGCCTCGATCCGGCGATCGGATTCCTCGATCCGGCGATCGGATTCCTTCATCCGCTGATCGGATTCCTTCATCCGTTGATCGGACTCTTCCATTCGGCGGTCGGTCTCTTCCATTCGGCGGTCGGTCTCGTCCATTCGGCCGTCGAACCGATCGAATGCGGCCATCATCCGCTCGAAGGCCTCGGTGTTGCGGTCGAACGCCTCGCGGTTGAGCTCCATCAGTTCCTCACCGCGCTCCATGTGGCGCTCGAGTCGCGCAGACAATCCCTTTCGCCGCATGAGCGGCATTCTGGCAGGCGCACACGCGCGAGTGCGTGACAACCATGCCGGCTCTGACATTTCTCTCGCCCGGGAATCGCGCACCGCTACCGTTGCCGCGATGACCGCGCCGGTCCAGATCGAGCCGATCGCCGCCGAGCAGCTGGAGGCGCTGCTGCCGATGATCGCCGCCTACCAGCGCTTCTACGAGGTCGAGGAGATCGACGAGGAGCGCAACCGCGCCTTCTTCCGCCGCTTCGTCGCGCCCAGCGACGACGGCATGCTGCTCGGCGCCTGGCGCGAGGGCGAGCTGGTCGGCTACGCCTGCCTCTACTGGCACTTCTCCTCGACCCAGGCCGTCGAGACGGTGCTGATGAACGACCTCTACGTGGACCCTGCAGTGCGCGGCCGCGGCGTTGGCCGCGCCCTGATCGAGGCCAGCGCCGGTGTCGCCCGCGAGCGGGGCGCCGACCACCTCGAGTGGCAGACCGCGCCGAGCAACGAGACCGCGCAGCGCCTCTACGACTCCACCGGCGCCAGCCGCTCGACCTGGATCGAGTACGAGCTGCCGCTCTAGTGGTGCTCGATGACGCGGTCGACGAGGTTGTACTCCTTCGCCTCCTCCGCGCTCATGAAGTAGTCGCGCTCGGTGTCCTTGGCGACCTTGTCGAAGGGCTGCCCGGTGTGCTTGGCGAGGATCTCGTCGAGGCGGCGGCGCACGTCGATGATCTCTTTGGCGTGGATCTCGATGTCGGTCGCCTGGCCCTGGAAGCTGGATGAGACCTGGTGGATGAGGATCTTCGAGTTGGGCAGCGACATCCGCTTGCCCGCGGCGCCGCCGGCCAGCAGCAGCGCCCCCATGCTCATCGCGATGCCGACGCAGATCGTCTGCACGTCGGGCTTGATGAACTGCATCGTGTCGTAGATCGCCAGACCGGCGTAGACCGAGCCGCCCGGCGAGTTGATGTAGAGGCTGATGTCCTTGTCCGGGTCCTCGGACTCGAGGTGCAGCAGCTGGGCGACGATCAGGTTGGCGATGTCCTCGGTCACCGGCGTGCCGAGGAAGACGATCCGCTCGCCGAGCAGGCGCGAGTAGATGTCGAAGGCGCGCTCGCCGCGCGAGGTCTGCTCGACCACCATCGGGACCAGGGGGCTCATGGCCCGCACTCTATAGAAGGCGCCAGGCGCGCTCGCCGCACGCGTCAGTCGGTGCCCGGCGTCCAGAGGGAGCCGGCCTGCTCGCGCTCCTTCTCCGGCGTCCAGATCTTCTCTCGCGCCTCGGCCTTCTCGAGCGGGATCGGGGTCGCCGACTCGGCGACCAGGTCGATCGCACGGCGGATCCGGATGTCTTCGCGGACCATCGCGTCGCGGCCGTTCTCGCGCAGCCGCTCCAGCAGCTTCTGCGGCGTGGTGCGTTCGTGCTCGGCGGTATGGGCGAGCGCCTCGACCATCTCCTCCTCGGAGACCTCGATCTGCTCGGCCTCGGCGATCGCCGCCAGCACCGACTCGCGCTTCAGCTCGCGCTCGGCGTCCGGCCTCGATTCCGCGATCACCTCGTCGCGGGTCTTGCCCTGCATCTGCAGGTAGGCGTCGGGGCTCATCCCGCGCGCCGCAAGCTGCCGTTCGACCCGCTCCCAGCGCTCCACCGCCCGGGCCTGGGCGAGCTCCTCCGGCAACTCGACGCTGGACGCGTCGACGGCGGCGTCGACGGCGGCGATGCGGAAGTCCTCCTCGATCCGCTGCCCCGCCACCTCGGCGACCTTCTCGCGGATGTCCGCGCGCAGCTCCTCGAGCGTGTCGAACTCGGAGATCTCGGCGGCTAGCTCGTCGTCGAGGTCGGGCAGGATCTTCTCGCGCACCTCTTTGACCTCGACCGAGAAGACCGCGTCCTTGCCGGCGAGGTCCTCCGCCTGGTAGTCGTCGGGGAAGGTCACCTTGACCTCACGCGAGTCGCCCGCCCCGGCTCCCGTCAGTTGCTCCTCGAAGCCCGCGATCAGCTGACCGCTGCCCAGCTCGAGCCGGTAGTCGCTGGCCTTGCCCCCCTCGAAGGCCTGGCCGTCGAGCAGGCCCTCGAAGTCGATCAGCAGCACGTCGCCCTCGGCGGCCGGACGCTCGACCGGCTCGAGGCGCGCGAAACCCTCGCGGATCCGCTCGATCTCGCGCTCGACGATGTCCTCCGGCACCTCGGGCTCGCCTTTGCCGACCTCGAGGCCCTTGTACTCGCCCAGCTTCGCCGGCGGGCGCACCCCGACCTCGAATTTGAAGCCGAGTGGCTCGCCCTCGTCCTGCGGGGCGGAGACGATCTCGATGCTGGGGTCGCCGATCGGACTGACGCCGGAGGCGAGCAGGCCGCGCTCGTACCACTCCGGCAGCGAGTCGCGCAGCGCCTCCTCGAAGACGGCGCCGAAGCCGAGCCGCTGGATCACCAGCGAGGGCGGCGCCTTGCCTTTGCGGAAGCCGGGCAGCCGCATTTCCCGCGCGAGGGAGCGCGCGGCACGCTGCACGCCGCGGTCGACGTCCTTGGCCGGGACCTCGACCTCGACCCGGGCGCGGGAACCGGGGAGCTCGGTGACGGTGGTCTGCATCTGCGACTGACCCTAGATGATCAGTTCCGCGCCCGACTCATCGCCGTTCGTTCGATTGAACACACTCCAGTGTGCTCAATGCGTCGAGCGGCGCGACAACAGGCCGCTTCGGATTGCCACCGCGAAGTCGATCGCGAAGGAGAGGCCGCGGCCGAGCGGACCGGTGACCAGCCAGGCCTTGACGCGCACGATCGGTCCGCTTCTCTTACTCATTCGCATATTCCAGCAGGGAAGCGTCGACCAGCCACTCGACCGGGGCATGGTCGTCGGTGTAGACCGTGCCACCGGGCAGGCGCGGCCCGAGGCCGGCGGCGGCCTCCAAGGCGAGCCCGCGCAGCTGCGCGGGCAGCGCTCCCGCGTTGACGCGCAGGCGACCGGCCGAGAGCGGGCCCTCGCCGGCGAGCAACAGCGTGTTGGTCGGCTCGATCGGGTAGCGCAGCACGGTCGGGAAGGCCGCCGCCATCGTCCGCCCCAGCACCCGCTCGAGCTCCTCCCCGCCCTCGGGGTGGCCGACGTTGACGATCACGACGCCGCCCGGGGCCAGCCGCTCGCGGGCCAGCTCGAAGAACTCCCGGGTCGCCAGGTAGAAGGGGATATAGGGCTGCCGGTAGGCGTCGACCATGATCGCGTCATAGCCCCCGTCCGCCTGCTCGAGCCAGGGCCTGGCGTCGGCGGCGTGGGCCTGCATGCGCGGGTTGCGCAGGTCGAACCAGCGGCGGCCGATCTCGGTCAGCTCGCCGTCGATCTCGACCGCGTCGACGAACGTGCCCGGGAAGAAGCGGCCGAAGGCGCGCGCCACCGTGCCGGCGGCGTTGCCGAGGATCGCGAGCCGCCGCGGCGGCTCGGCCCGCGAGGCGGCCGACAGCACCAGATGCCCGTCCCAGTAGTCGCCGGTCAGGTAGCTGCCCGGCCGGTAGAGGGAGTGCACCGCCTGGCCCTCGTTCAGCTCCAGCGCCCGGCTGCCGTCGTCGCGTTCGACCACGCGCACGTACTGGTGCGTGGTCTCCGCCTCGTAGAGGACGCGGCCGGTGTCGGCCGCCTTGATCGTGCCGACGGGAACGACGACCAGCACCAGCGCCAGCATCGCGGGGACGGCGGCGAAGCGCCAGCCGAGACCGGCGACCGCGACCAGGGCGAGGGCAAACGCGAAGCAGAGGAAGGTGCGCTGCGTGCCGAGCAGCGGGATCAGGAGCAGGGCCGAGGCCATCGTTCCGAACAGCGATCCGGCGGTCGAGATCGCGTAGAGCCGCCCGACCGTCTCGCCGGAGCGGTCGACGTCGTCGACCGCCAGCCGCACTGCCCAGGGGGCGGCGGCGCCGAGCAGCGTCACCGGGACCGCGACCAGGACCAAGACGCCGAACAGCGAGCCGGCGAAGCCACCGACCGAGACCGCGTCGAAGGCGTCGACCGAGAAGCTGAGGAAGGGTCGCGAGGCGAAGGGGATCAGCGCGACCAGGACCGAGGCGATGAGCACGACGACGCAGAGGCCGCGCAGGTGCGGGTGACGGTCGGCGTAGCGCCCGCCGAACCAGTAGCCGACCGAGAGCGCGACGAGGACGACGCCGATCGTGTTCGCCCAGACGATCGTCGAGGCGCCGAAGTAGGGCGCCAGCAGCCGCGCCGCGGCGATCTCAGCGCCGAGGCTGGCGGTGCCGACGACGAAGACGATCAGCATCAGCAGCCGCAGTCGCCGGGGCTCAGCAGGGGGGCTCTCAGTCAGGGTCTCTCCCAGCCGCGGTCAGCCGCTGCTCCAGCCGCGCCCCGTGACCGGCGGCGACGGCACGCTGCGCCCGCTCCTCGTCGAGGGCGACGCCGCGCTCCTCGGCGAGGTCGAGCAGGCGCTGCTTCTCCTCGCCTTCGCGGGAGACCTCGAAGAAGACCCAGGCCAGCGCGCCGATGGCGAGGAAGGTTCCCTCGACCATCATGAACACGCCCGCCGTGCTCTGATCGGCCAGCGGCGAGATCCCCCAGTAGCGCTCGCCGGGGGCGTAGATCGGGTAGAGCACCGCGCCCGACCACATCAGGACGTTGCCGAGGATCGCGCCGGCAAAGCGCACCGCGATCACGTAGCCGACCTTCCAGGCCGCCGTGAACCAGGCTGGCTTCGGCAGAGGGCCGAAGACCGGCATCCAGACCAGGCAGCCGAAGAAGAGGAAGGAGGCGTGCTCGAGGGCGTGGAGCGGCGCCGCGCCGAAAGCATCCTGGTAGAGCGCCGGCAGGTGCCAGGCGTAGAGGTTGAGCGCCCAGAGCGGGAAGGCGACCGCCGGGTGGGCGAGGAACTGGAGCCGGTTTAGCGCGGGCACGGCGAGGACCGGCTGCAGCACCGAGCGGGTCAGGCCGAGGACGAGCAGCAGCGAGGCGACGTCGGCGATCAGCAGGTGCTCGGCCATGTGGGCGATGACGAGCTCCTCGGACATGTGACCGAGCGGGCCGAAGAGCGCCGCCGCGATCGTCGCCAGGCCGGCGCCGAAGCAGGCCTGGCGCCAGACCGGCACCGGCCGGTCGCCCCAGGAGAGGACCATCGCCCGGTGCCAGTAGAGCACCCCGGCCGCCGTTATGGGCACGATCTCGAGCGGCACGAAGGCGCCGGCGACGTGAGCGGGAGAGAGGTCCACGTTGGTAGCTTGGCACCTTCGTGGCAGCCAGCAACGACCGTTTTCCGCCGATCGGCAGCTACGGCTTCCTCTCCGACTGCCATACCAGCGCGCTCGTCTCCTACCCCGGCGCGATCGAGTGGCTGTGCCTCCCCCGCTTCGACTCGCCCAGCGTCTTCGGGGCTCTGCTGGACCGCGACGCCGGGCACTTCCGGCTAGCCCCCCGCGGGGTCGCGGTCCCGCTCGCCCGCCGCTACCTGCCGGGGACGCTGATCGTCGAGACGACCTGGGTCACCGACACCGGCTGGGCCGTCGTCCACGACGCGCTGACGATCGGCGAGTGGGAGGAACAGGACGGCGACGGCGCCCGGCCGCGCACCGAGCACGAGTCCGACCAGTCGCTGCTGCGGCTGGCGAAGTGCATCGACGGCGAGGTCGAGATCGAGATGGAGTGCCTGCCGCGCTTCGCCTACGGCGCCACGCCCTCCAGCTGGAGCGGCGGTGAGCTCGGCGGCGCCGTCGCCTGCGGCGAGGAAGGCAGCGAGCTGCAACTGACCAGCGACATGGACCTGACCCTGGACGGCGGCGCCGCCCGGGGCCGGATGAGGCTGCGCGAAGACGAGACCGGCTTCTGCGCCGTGTCCTGGGGGGACAGCGCTCTCGGCGGGCCGCGCAGCGCGCCGGAGGCGATCGAGCGGCTCGACTCGACCGCCGAGTTCTGGCGCGCCTGGCTGCGCGACGGCGACTTCCCCGACCACCCCTGGCGGGTCCACCTGCAGCGCTCGGCGCTGGTCCTCAAGGGCCTCACCTACACGCCGACCGGGGCGATCGTCGCCGCTCCGACCACCTCCCTGCCCGAGACCCCGGGGGGCGAACGCAACTGGGACTACCGCTACTGCTGGATCCGCGACTCGACCTTCACCCTCTGGGCGCTGCACACGCTCGGCTTCGACCAGGAGGCGCGCGACTTCATGCGCTTCGTGCTCACCGTCTGCCGCAAGGACCCGAACCTGCAGATCATGTACGGGGTCGGCGGCGAGAAGGATCTGACCGAGAGCACCCTCGACCACCTCGGCGGCTACGGCGGGGCGCGCCCGGTGCGGATCGGCAACGGCGCCTTCGACCAGCGCCAGAACGACGTCTGGGGCGCCCTGCTCGACTCGATCTACCTGCACGAGAAGGCGCTGCGCGGGAGCGGCACGCCGGCCGACCGCAAACTGATCCGCGAACAGGTGGAGGCGGCGATCGCGGCCTGGCCGCACCCCGATCAGGGGATCTGGGAGGCGCGCGGCGCGCCGCGGCACTACGTCTCCTCGAAGCTGATGATCTGGGTCGCGGTCGATCGCGGAGCGCGGCTGGCGCGCAGCCTCGGGTTCGACGAGATCGCCGAGGAGTGGCAGGGCAAGGCCGACGAGTTCCACGCCGAGATCCTCGAGCGCGGCGTCCGCGGCGGCGTCTTCCGTCAGCACTACGACACCGATGCGCTCGATGCCTCGACCCTGCTGATCCCGCTCTTCCGCTTCCTGCCCCCGGGGGACCCTCGGGTCCGCGCCACGGTCGAGGCGATCGCCGCGGAGCTGACCGAACACGGCCTGGTCCTGCGCTACCTGGTCGAGGAGACCGACGACGGCCTGCGCGGCGAGGAGGGCACCTTCCTGATCTGCTCCTTCTGGCTGGTCTCGGCGCTCTCGGAGATCGGCGAGCAGAAACGGGCGCGGGCGCTGTGCGAACGGCTGCTGGCGTCCGCCGGCTCTCTCGACCTCTACGCCGAGGAGCTCGACGCGCCGAGCGGCCGCCACCTCGGCAACTTCCCCCAGGCCTTCACCCACCTGGCGCTGATCAACGCCGTCTCGCACGTGATCGCCGACCAGCAACGAGAAGACGGCGGCGTCACCGCCGTCTTCAGCGAGATGGGCGGCGTCCGCGAGAACCTGGGCTGAGGCAAGACGTCTGGCAGACAATTCATTTCGTTTGCTCTATATTCCTCGGCCATGGGACGCGCCGACGATTCGAGAACCACCGACCTCCTGCTCGCCCTCAGCCACCCGCTGCGGCGAGAGATCCTGCGACTGCTGGCCGACGAGGAGCCGCGCAGCCCGAGCGAGCTCGCCACGAGCCTCGGCCAGCCGCTGCCCAGCGTCAGCTACCACGTCAGGGTCCTTGCCGGCCGCGGCGCCGTACGCCTCGTGCGGACCGAGCCCGCGCGCGGCTCCAAGCGGCACTTCTACCTTCCCACGATTGAGGCCGACTGGGCGCGCTCGGTGCTCGAAGGCATCGACCCGCCGGGCGATCGCCGCGGGCGCCGCAACAGGACCACCGCCTAGGGGGAAGAGATCGGGCGCCCGGCCGGCTTACAGGCAGACGTGGACGATCGCAGCCATACCCACCGCACCGCCGATGAGGACCTGAGGACCGAGTCGGCGGTCCTGCAGTGCATCCTCGCCTTCCACCCTGTCCAGACCAGTTTCGAGGAGCTGCTACGCGAATTCGACCGGGAATCGGGGGACGAAGCGCAGCGCGACGCGGTCGAGCGCGCCGTCCGCGACCTGATCGGCTCCGGCCTGCTGCAGCGCAACGGCGAGCTCTTGCTGCCGACGCGGGCGGCGCTCCGCTTCGACGAGCTGCTCGGCGGCTGACCCAGGTGACGTTGCATGGACCCGGCCGGTCTCGGCCAGGTGGGCCGGGCCCATGCATCCCTTGCCCCCAACACCCGGGTTATAGACAAGACCGTCTGACTAGTTCAATTCGTTTCAAAAGCTTGCCGGCGCTGATGCGCTCGGCCATTTCCTTGGACTCGGCGCGGTAGGCGCTGCCGTCCTCGAACTCGATCGTCGGATACTTGCGCTGACCCGAGAGCTGCTCCAGCGCGTCGCGCTTGCCGGGGCGCAGCGGACCCTTGACGACCTCGTACTCGATGCCCTGCTCGTCGAGCGCCTTCTGCACCTTCCAGCAGGGATGTGCGTCGACCTTGGCCCACATTGCGGAACAACGATGGAGCCTGACCGTCATCGCGATCGCGACGACGATTGGCGTGCGGCACGCTTGCTGGGCCGCTCCAGCGACGCCAGGAAGGGCATCGGATCGACCGGGGCGCCGCCGCCGTACCAGGTCCCGTCCCAGACCTCGAAGTGGAGGTGGCAGCCGGAGGCGTTGCCGGTGTCGCCTACGTAGCCGAGCAGCTGACCGGCGGTGACGCGCTGGCCGTTACGGGCGATCGACGGTTCGCTCAGGTGCATGTAGGCGAGGTCGACGGTCGAGGCCTTGAGGTCGAGCACGACGTAATTGCCGGCGGCGCCGTGGTATTTGCGGTACCGCACGCGGGCGGCCTGCACGGCGACCAGCGGCGTCCCGCAGGGGGAGCCGATGTCGACGCCCTCGTGACCGCGGGCCCCGCCGAAGCCGTCCCAGTACTGGTAGGGCCCCTGGATCGGGTAGACCGGGGCTTCGGCGCCCGGCGCCGCCGGCGTGAGCGACGGCGCGGGAGTGGCGCTGACCCCGCCCTTGCCAGGCGAGATCGCGGCGGAGGCGGTGGTGGCGGACAACGCTAGGAGCAGCAGGGCCAACGGTAGGACGAAAGCCTTGCCTGGGCGCCGCTTGAGTGAACCGACCAAGATTCATCCTCTCTTTCTCGAGCCGGCGGGGTTAGCTGTCGGGCTCGCGCTGAAAGAGCTGCGCTACGGACTGCGGTCCGATTCGCCCCCGGGACTGATGTCCCTGTGGTTCCCCCACTCCCTGGCCTCCGTGGCCAGGGATTAGGCAGGTATTTGGTCGCGGCGCAGTATAAGCATCCGCGGGACGGACTTCCCGCGGGCCGCTCGAGGGGCTCAGCCGGCGCCGGGAATCCGCCCGACACCGGGCACGAAGCGTCCGACCTGGGCGCTGTACGACGCGTACTCCTCCCCGTGCACGCTCAGCAGGTAGGGCTCCTCGACCACGCGCACCTGAAGCTCCAGGGCGATCGCCAGGCCGGCCAGGCCGACGAACGAGACCCAGCTCGGCACCAGCAGGGTGAGCCCGAGGGCGGTCGGCAGCATCGCCGAGTAGATCGGGTTGCGGACGAGGGCGAAGGGCCCGGCCGTGACCAGCTGGGTGCGCTCGCCGGGGTCGACGCCGATCCGCCAGCTCTCCCCCATCGCCACCTGGGCGTAGAAGGTGGCGAGGATCCCGCCGGCGCCGAGCGCCAGGCCGGCGACGTGGACGGCGCCGACGTCGAGCGCGGGAAACGGCTCGACCAGGTCGAGCAGCGCCAGCACCGGCGCCGCGGCGCCAACGAGCAGGGCGGTGGCGAACCCCACCCCGGCCATCCACTCGGCCGAGCCGGGGCGCCCGCCGACGCCGTGAAAGCCGGTCGAGCCTGTTCTGCGGAGCTGGATCAGGATCCGCAGCCCGAAGGCGAGCGTTAGGTAGATCGCGTAGAGGACGAGGGCGGCGACTGCCATTGGCGCCTCATCTTGGCATACCCCCGCGGGGTATGCGGCCCGGCCACCAGGCGCGCTCGCCGCAGAGGAAGGTGATCGCCGGGATCAGCAGCGCGCGGACGACGAAGGTGTCGAGCAGGACGCCGATCGCCACGGTGGCGCCGATCTGGACCAGCTCCTCCAGTGGCAGCAGGGTCAGCGTGGCGAAGGTGCCGGCGAGGATCAGGCCGGCGCCGGTGATCACCCCTCCGGTGTTCTCGAGCGCGTAGAGAACGCCGTCGCGGGTCCCCCGCGCCGCCGCCTCCTCGCGGGTGCGGGTCATCAGGAAGATGTTGTAGTCGACCCCGAGGGCGACGAGGAAGATGAAGGCGAGCAGAACGAGGTTGAAGGCGAGCCCGCTAGCTCCCAGCAGCTCGCTGAAGGCGAAGGTGACGAGGCCCAGGGTCGCCGCGAACGAGGCGACCACGGTGATCGTCAGGTAGACGGGGGCGGCGAGGGCGCGCAGGACGAGGACGAGAATCAAGCCGATGACGAGCAGGGCGCTCGGCACGATCACCCTGGTGTCGCGGGCGTTGGCCTGTTCGATGTCGTAGCTCTCGGCCGGGATGCCGCCGACCAGGGCGCCGGGCGCGACCTTGCGCAGCTCGTCGCGGATCTCCTCGACCCGGTCGCCCGCCTTCCGCGAGTAGGGATCGCCCCGCATCACGATCGCGATCGCGGCCCGGTCCGAGACCTCCGAGGGCGGCACCGGCAGGGCCAGCTCGACCGAGGGCAGGCCCTCCAGGCTTTCGAGCGCCGACTCGACTTCGCCGAGGTCGACGACGGCGGTCAGCGGCGACCCCAGGCCGGGCGGGAAGTGCTGGTCGAGGACCGCGGTCCCCTCGCTCGATTCGGTCGAGCTCGTTTCCCCCTGACCGAAGCCGATCGTGCCGTGGTCGACGAGATTGCCGAGCGAGAGAATCGCCAGCGCGGCGGAGACGAGCGCGACGATCGCCCGCGGACGGCGCCGGACCAGGCCGGCCAGCCATGGCCAGAAGCGGCCCTCCCGCTCGGCCTCCCCCGCCTGCCCGGGCCAGAAGGCATGGCGGCCGAGCAGGGCGAGGAGCGCCGGGAGCAGGGTCAGCGCCGCGGCGAGCATCACCGCGATCCCGATCGCGAGCACCGGGCCGAGCCAACGGGTCGACTCGAGCTCGGCGAGCAGCAGGACCAGCATCGCCGCGATCACGGTGCCCGCCGAGGCGGCGATCGGCCGCGCGCTCTCGCCTACCGCCCGGGGCAGCGCCTCGCCGGGCGGGCCGCCGCGGCCCAGCTCCTCGCGGTAGCGGTGGATGAGGAGCAGCGAGTAGTCGGTGCCGGCGCCGAAGATCAGGACGAGCAGGAGCAGGGTGCCCTCGACATTGACCTCGATCGCCCCCGACTCGATCGCCAGGTAGGTGACGCCGATCGCGATCAGGTAGGCGGCGCCGACCGCGAGCAGCGGCAGCAGGGCCAGGACCGGGGCGCGGTAGACGACCAGCAGCAGGAGCAGGACGAGGCCCAGGGTGGCGATCAGCAGAGTGCGGCCGGCGTCTTCGGCGACCCGCTCGAGGTCGGCGGCGATGCCGCCCGGCCCGGTCACGTAGGAGTGAAGGCCGGGCCGCCGGTGCTCGGCGAGGTAGCGGCGGATCTCTTTCACCCCGCCGACGACCGCGCCGCGGTCGTCGGCGTCGATCGCCAGCGCCACCAGCGCCGCTTCCCCGTCGCGCGAGATCGGGCCGATGCCGCGCGCCACCTGCGCCACCTCGCCCAGCGGCCGCCTCTCCTTGCCGGAGAACGGCGCGAAGACCGGGGTCGAGCCGGTGAGCCCGAGCTCTTCCAGCCCTTTCCCCAGCCTGCCGATCGCGTTGAGGTCGGCCCGGGTGAGTCCGCCGTCGCGGTCGAAGACGACCAGGACCGGGACGTCGTCCCCGCCCTTGAAGCCGCGCTGGAGCGCCTCGACGGCTCGCGTCGACTGCGCGTCCGCCGGCAGGAAGCTGCTCTGCCCGGCCGCGGTCACGTCGCCGATCTGCCCGCGCGCGAGGAGCCCGGCGAGGCCGAGCACGACCCAGACGGCGATCGTCACCCAGCGCCCGCGCGGGCTGGTGACGGCTGAGGCGAGCCGCTCGATCATCGCCGCGGCAGCCTAAGCGGCGGCGCGGTCAGCCGGCGTGCTCGCCGCGCAGCTCCTCGACCAGCGAGGAGGCGTCGTAGGCGCCGCGGTGGCGGGCGCCATTGACGAAGAAGGTGGGGGTGCCGGTGGCGCCGCTCGCCTGCGCCGAGGCGATGTCGCGGCCGACCCGCTCGTGCCAGGCGCCGGCCTCGAGCTCGGCCGCCATTCGCTCGGCGTCGAGTCCGAGATCGCGGCCGACCGCGAGGATCGTCTCCTCCGAGAGCTTCGGCTGGGCGGCGAAGAGGGCGTCGTGGTACTCCCAGAAACGGCCCTGGGCAGCGGCCGCCTCGCTCGCCTCCGCCGCGAGCGGCGCCAGCGGATGGCGCTCGGGGATCGGCAGGTGGCGGAAAGCGAAGACGAGCTCCTCGCCGAGGCGCTCGCGCACCCGCCGCAGCACCGACTGGGCGCCGAGGCAGAAGGGGCACTGGAAGTCGCCGAACATGACCAGCTCCAGCGGGCTTGCCCGCTCGCCGCGCACGTGATCGACGCCCTCCTCCAGCCCGGGAGTCAGCCTGTCGTCCACGTGCGCGATCTTATGGGCTCGTGGGGGACATCGAGCACGTCCTGTTGCTGCTGCTGGCCGCCGTCCTGCTGGTCCGCATCGCCGAGTTCGGCCGCATCCCGGCGCCGATCGTCCTCGTCCTCGGCGGGCTCGTGATCGCGCTGGTGCCGGGCCTGCCCGAGTTCGAGCTCGACCCGGACGTCATCTTCCTGATCTTCATCCCGCCGCTGGTTCACGCCGCCGGCTGGTCGGCCTCGGTCCACGAGCTGCGCGCGGTGCGCAGGCCGCTGGCGCTGCTGGCCTTCGCCCTCGTCTTCCTCTCGGCGGCGGTCGTCGCCGTCGTCGCCCACGCGCTCGTTCCGGGGATGGGGTGGGCCGCCGCGGCGGTGCTCGGCGCCGTGCTCGCCCCCACCGACACGGTGGCGGCGATCTCGATCTTCCGCCGCCTCGGCGCCCCCGAGCGCGTGCGGCTGCTGGTCGAGGGGGAGTCGATGCTGAACGACGCCACCGCCCTCGTCATCTACGGGATCGCCGTCGGCGTCGCCACCGGCGACGCCTTCAGCCTCGGCGGCGCCAGCCTCGACTTCGTCGCCGTCTCCGCCGGCGGCCTGCTGGTCGGCCTCGCCTTCGGCTGGCTCTCGACCGTCGTCGTCCGTCGCCAGACCGACGCGGCGCTGGTCACCGTGCTGACCGTGTTGACCGCCTACGGCGCCTACATCGGCGCCGAGGAGCTGCACGTCTCGGGCATCCTGGCGGCGGTGGTCGCCGGTATCTACACCGGCTATCAGTCCCCGCACACGCTCGACGCGGACACCCGGCTCAGCGCGGTCGCCTTCTGGGGCGTCTTCGTCTTCGCCCTGGAGACGACCCTCTTCGTCCTGCTCGGGCTGCAGCTGCCGGTGATCGTCGACTCGCTCGACCAGGTCTCGATCGGCGTCGGCGAGCTGCTCCTGCCCGCCGCCGCGATCGCCGTCGCCGCGATCGCCGCCCGCATGGCCTTCGTCTTCGCGATGGGGTCGGCCGCCGGCGAGACCCCGGGGCAGCGCTTCGCCGTCGGCTGGAGCGGGATGAAAGGAGCGATCTCGCTGGCCGCCGCCCTTGCGGTGCCGCTCAGCGTCGACGCCCGGCCGCAGATCGTCTTCCTCAGCTTCGCCCTGATCCTCGTCACGCTGGTCGGCCAGGGCCTGACCCTGCCCTTCGTCATCCGCGCCCTCGGCCTGGAGCGGCCGCGGCGCTGGAGCGACGAGGAGGCGGTGGCGCGGATGGAGGCTGCTCAAGCCGCGCTCGACCGGCTCGACGAGATCGAAGAGGAGGGCCTCGCCGAGGAGGCGCAGCTACGACGCCTGCGCGACCTCTACCGCGCCCGCTTCCGCATGTGCGCGGCGGTGCTGGGCGGCGAGGACCCCGAGACCGCCGCCCGTCAGGAGCGCCTCGCCGACTACGGCCGCCTGCGCCGCGAGCTGATCGGGATCGAGCGCCACGAGCTGCTGGCGCTGCGCGACGAGGGGCGGCTGCGCGACGCGACGATGCGCCAGATCGAGCGCGACCTCGATCTCGAGGAGGCGAAGATCCGCTCCTAGGGGGAGGGTTGGGAACCCAACCGATGTTCACCCCGCTCTGGTGTGGTCAAAGTCGGATGCGCCAGGCGGCGACTAGCGCTTGGACCGGCTGGCGCGGTACTCGTCCAGATCTCGCATCAGCGCCAGGACCGAGCGGCCCCACGCGGGCAGCGCATAGAGAGTCAGCAGGGCGAGGGCGACGTAGGCGCAGGTAGCCGGGAGGCCGATCGAAAGCACGCCGCACAAGAGATCACATGCCCCATGGAATGTCTGCAGCCTGGGCGCGGGCTAGCCAGGGCGTGGCGTACAAAACACCTCATAAATACATTCACCGTGTGACCTAGGGCTGGGATCGATCCGAGCGCACGCCCAGGCGCCAGCGCCTTTCGGGGAAAGCGATCAGGCTGCCGCCCCGCCCACGCCGGCAGGTTGCGCAATAGATCACGTAGGAGTAGACGCCGGGCCGCAGCTCGGGAATCGCGAACTCGAGCGCGTAGCGCGGCGGTTCGATCGTGCCGTGACCGAAGCCGCCGAGAGGCCAGCGGTCGTCCGCAGGCGGCGCCGGTTTCGCCCAGCCGAGCAGGGTGTAGGGCGCTTGCCGGGGCGGCGCCGACGCCTGCGGCGCGCAGAGCCTCCGCGGCCCGCAGCGGTAGGGCCTCGGGACCCTCTCGACCGGCACCAGCGAGACCGGGAACGATGGCGGAGGCGGCTTGACGCCCGGTATGCAGACGCCGCTGCGGTCGCCCTCCGGCCCCTCGCACGGCGGGTAGCAGAAGCCGCAGCCGATGGTGAGCTCGA
>Ga0268259_10000344_pt1 | contig 15884 bp, 23 predicted proteins | sample AgamicAsMarz_FD_200246 | JGI IMG/M metagenome (GOLD analysis project Ga0268259, IMG submission 200246) | Agave microbial communities from Guanajuato, Mexico - As.Ma.rz (v2) (version 3) | ecosystem: Host-associated > Plants > Phyllosphere > Phylloplane/Leaf | place: Guanajuato, Mexico... | reverse complement strand
AAGAAATTCTGGGGTAATTGACCATGGCAAAGACTATTAAAATCACTCAAACCCGCAGTGCAATCGGTCGTCTGCCGAAACACAAGGCAACGCTGCTTGGCCTGGGTCTGCGTCGTATTGGTCATACCGTTGAGCGCGAGGATACTCCCGCTGTTCGTGGTATGGTCAACGCGGTTTACTTCATGGTTAAAGTTGAGGAGTAAGAGATGCGTTTAAATACTCTGTCTCCGGCCGAAGGCTCTAAAAAGGCGGGTAAACGCCTGGGTCGTGGTATCGGTTCTGGCCTCGGTAAAACCGGTGGTCGTGGTCACAAAGGTCAGAACTCTCGTTCTGGCGGTGGCGTACGTCGCGGTTTCGAGGGTGGTCAGATGCCACTGTACCGTCGTCTGCCGAAGTTCGGCTTCACCTCTCGCAAAGCAGCGATCACAGCGGAAATCCGTCTGTCTGACCTGGCGAAAGTTGAAGGCGGCGTTGTAGACCTGAACACGCTGAAAGCAGCAAACATTATCGGAATCCAGATCGAGTTCGCGAAAGTGATCCTGGCTGGTGAAGTTTCTACTCCGGTAACTGTTCGTGGCCTGCGTGTTACTAAAGGTGCTCGTGCTGCTATCGAAGCTGCTGGCGGTAAAATTGAGGAATAAGTAGCAGATGGCTAAGCAACCGGGATTAGATTTTCAAAGTGCCAAAGGTGGATTTGGCGAGCTGAAACGCAGACTGCTGTTTGTTATCGGCGCGCTGATTGTGTTCCGTGTTGGCTCTTTTATTCCGATCCCTGGTATCGATGCCGCTGTACTTGCCAAACTGCTTGAGCAACAGCGAGGCACCATCATTGAAATGTTCAACATGTTCTCTGGTGGTGCTCTCAGCCGTGCTTCAATCTTTGCACTGGGTATTATGCCGTACATTTCGGCATCTATTATCATCCAGCTGCTGACGGTCGTTCATCCGGCCCTGGCAGAGCTGAAGAAAGAAGGGGAGTCTGGACGTCGTAAGATAAGCCAGTACACCCGTTACGGCACTCTGGTGCTGGCAATATTCCAGTCGATCGGTATTGCTACCGGTCTTCCGAATATGCCTGGTATGCAGGGCCTGGTGTTAAACCCGGGCTTTGCATTCTATTTCACCGCTGTTGTAAGTCTGGTCACAGGGACGATGTTCCTGATGTGGCTCGGCGAACAGATTACTGAGCGAGGTATCGGTAACGGTATCTCAATCATTATCTTCGCCGGTATTGTTGCGGGCCTCCCGCCAGCCATCGCCCATACTATCGAGCAAGCGCGTCAAGGCGACCTGCACTTCCTCCTGTTGCTGTTGGTTGCAGTATTAGTATTTGCAGTGACGTTCTTTGTTGTCTTCGTTGAACGTGGTCAACGCCGCATTGTGGTGAACTACGCTAAACGTCAGCAGGGTCGTCGTGTCTATGCTGCACAGAGCACACATTTACCGCTGAAAGTGAACATGGCGGGGGTTATCCCGGCTATCTTCGCTTCCAGTATTATTCTGTTCCCAGCGACCATCGCGTCATGGTTCGGGGGCGGGACTGGTTGGAACTGGCTGACAACAATTTCGCTGTATTTGCAGCCTGGGCAACCACTTTATGTGTTACTCTATGCGTCTGCGATCATCTTCTTCTGTTTCTTCTACACGGCGTTGGTCTTCAACCCGCGTGAAACAGCAGATAACCTGAAGAAGTCCGGTGCATTTGTACCAGGAATTCGTCCGGGAGAGCAAACGGCGAAGTATATCGATAAAGTAATGACTCGCCTGACTTTGGTTGGTGCGCTTTATATTACTTTTATCTGCCTGATCCCGGAGTTCATGCGTGATGCGATGAAAGTGCCGTTCTACTTCGGTGGAACCTCGCTGCTTATCGTTGTTGTCGTGATTATGGACTTTATGGCTCAAGTGCAAACTCTGATGATGTCCAGTCAGTATGAGTCTGCATTGAAGAAGGCGAACCTGAAAGGCTACGGCCGCTAAATGGTCGTCTGAGAAGTTACGGAGAGTAAAAATGAAAGTTCGTGCTTCCGTCAAGAAATTATGCCGTAACTGCAAAATCGTTAAGCGTGATGGTGTCATCCGTGTGATTTGCAGTGCCGAGCCGAAGCATAAACAGCGCCAAGGCTGATTATTTCGCATATTTTTCTTGCAAAGTTGGGTTGAGCTGGCTAGATTAGCCAGCCAATCTTTTGTATGTCTGTACGTTTCCATTTGAGTATCCTGAAAACGGGCTTTTCAGCATGGTGCGTACATATTAAATAGTAGGAGTGCATAGTGGCCCGTATAGCAGGCATTAACATTCCTGATCAGAAACATGCCGTGATCGCATTAACTTCGATCTACGGCGTCGGCAAGACCCGTTCCAAAGCCATTCTGGCTGCAGCGGGTATCGCTGAAGATGTTAAGATCAGTGAGCTGTCTGAAGAACAAATCGACACGCTGCGTGACGAAGTTGCCAAATTTGTCGTTGAAGGTGATCTGCGCCGTGAAATCAGCATGAGCATCAAGCGCCTGATGGATCTTGGTTGCTATCGCGGTTTGCGTCATCGTCGTGGTCTGCCAGTGCGCGGTCAGCGTACGAAGACCAACGCACGTACCCGTAAGGGTCCGCGCAAACCGATCAAGAAATAATCGGGGTGATTGAATAATGGCAAAGGCACCAGTTCGTGCACGTAAACGTGTAAGAAAACAAGTCTCTGACGGCGTGGCTCATATCCATGCTTCTTTCAACAACACCATCGTTACTATTACTGATCGTCAGGGTAACGCTTTGGGTTGGGCAACAGCCGGTGGTTCCGGTTTCCGTGGTTCTCGCAAATCTACTCCGTTCGCAGCTCAGGTTGCAGCAGAGCGTTGCGCTGAAGCCGTAAAAGAATACGGCATCAAGAATCTGGAAGTTATGGTTAAAGGTCCGGGTCCGGGTCGTGAATCTACTGTTCGCGCTCTGAACGCCGCTGGTTTCCGCATCACGAATATTACTGATGTGACTCCGATCCCTCATAACGGTTGTCGTCCGCCGAAAAAACGTCGCGTATAACGCTCCGTTTTTTAGGTTAGTTGGAGATAGAAAATGGCAAGATATTTGGGTCCTAAGCTCAAGCTGAGCCGTCGTGAGGGCACCGACTTATTCCTTAAGTCTGGCGTTCGCGCGATCGATACCAAGTGTAAAATTGAACAAGCTCCTGGCCAGCACGGTGCGCGTAAACCGCGTCTGTCTGACTATGGTGTGCAGTTGCGTGAAAAGCAAAAAGTTCGCCGTATCTACGGTGTGCTGGAGCGTCAGTTCCGTAACTACTATAAAGAAGCAGCACGTCTGAAAGGCAACACAGGTGAAAACCTGCTGGCCCTGCTGGAAGGTCGTCTGGACAACGTTGTATACCGTATGGGCTTCGGCGCTACTCGTGCTGAATCACGCCAGTTGGTTAGCCACAAAGCAATCATGGTAAACGGTCGTGTTGTTAACATCGCTTCTTATCAGGTTAAAGCGAATGACGTGGTTAGCATTCGTGAGAAAGCGAAAAAGCAATCTCGCGTGAAAGCCGCTCTGGAGCTGGCTGAGCAGCGTGAAAAGCCAACCTGGCTGGAAGTTGATGCTGGCAAGATGGAAGGTACGTTCAAGCGTCAGCCAGAACGTTCTGATCTGTCTGCGGACATTAACGAACACCTGATCGTCGAGCTTTACTCCAAGTAAAGCTTAGTACCAAAGAGAGGACACAATGCAGGGTTCTGTGACAGAGTTTCTAAAACCGCGCCTGGTAGATATCGAGCAAGTGAGTTCGACGCACGCCAAGGTGACCCTTGAGCCTTTAGAGCGTGGCTTTGGCCATACTCTGGGTAACGCACTGCGCCGTATTCTGCTCTCATCGATGCCGGGTTGCGCGGTGACCGAGGTTGAGATTGATGGTGTACTTCATGAGTACAGCACCAAAGAAGGCGTTCAGGAAGATATCCTTGAAATCCTGCTCAACCTGAAAGGGCTGGCGGTGAGAGTTCAGGGTAAAGATGAAGTTATTCTTACTCTGAATAAATCTGGCATTGGCCCTGTGACTGCAGCCGACATCACCCATGACGGTGATGTTGAAATCGTCAAGCCGCAGCACGTGATCTGCCACCTGACCGATGAGAACGCAGCTATTAGCATGCGTATCAAAGTTCAGCGCGGTCGTGGTTATGTGCCGGCTTCTGCCCGAATTCATTCGGAAGAAGATGAGCGCCCAATCGGCCGTCTGCTGGTCGACGCATGCTACAGCCCTGTAGAGCGTATTGCCTACAATGTTGAAGCAGCGCGTGTAGAACAGCGTACCGACCTGGACAAGCTGGTCATCGAAATGGAAACCAACGGCACAATCGATCCTGAAGAGGCGATTCGTCGTGCGGCGACCATCCTGGCAGAACAACTTGAAGCTTTCGTTGACTTACGTGATGTTCGTCAGCCGGAAGTGAAAGAAGAGAAACCAGAATTCGATCCGATCCTGCTGCGCCCTGTTGACGATCTCGAATTGACTGTCCGCTCTGCTAACTGCCTCAAGGCAGAAGCTATCCACTATATCGGTGATCTGGTACAGCGTACCGAGGTTGAGTTGCTGAAAACGCCGAACCTGGGTAAAAAATCTCTTACTGAGATTAAAGACGTGCTGGCTTCACGTGGTCTGTCTCTGGGCATGCGCCTGGAAAACTGGCCACCAGCAAGCATTGCTGACGAGTAACCGGATCACAGGTTAAGGTTTTACTGAGAAGGATAAGGTCATGCGCCATCGTAAGAGTGGTCGTCAACTGAACCGCAACAGCAGCCATCGCCAGGCTATGTTCCGCAACATGGCAGGTTCACTGGTTCGTCATGAGATCATCAAGACGACCCTGCCTAAAGCGAAAGAGCTGCGTCGCGTAGTTGAGCCGCTGATTACTCTTGCCAAGACTGACAGCGTTGCTAATCGTCGTCTGGCATTCGCCCGTACTCGTGATAACGAGATCGTGGCAAAACTGTTTAACGAACTGGGTCCGCGTTTCGCGAGCCGTGCCGGTGGTTACACTCGTATTCTGAAGTGTGGCTTCCGTGCAGGCGACAACGCTCCGATGGCTTACATCGAGCTGGTTGATCGTTCTGAATCGAAAGCAGAAGCTGCTGCAGAGTAATCTGCAGTAACGTAAAAAAACCCGCCTCGGCGGGTTTTTTTATATCCGCAGTATCCCCACATCTCTACAATGTTCGTATCTTTTATGTACACCGCTGGAGTTCATCATGTGGTTACTCGATCAGTGGGTGGAGCGCCATATCAGTGATGCCCAACGAAAAGGTGAATTTGATAATCTTCCTGGAAGCGGTGAACCGCTCATGCTGGATGATGATTCGCATATTCCTCCTGAATTACGGGCGGGCTACCGCTTGCTTAAAAATGCAGGTTGTTTGCCTGCTGAGCTTGAGCAAAGAAGAGAAGCTGTTGAACTTGCCGATCTGCTTAAAAGTATTCGAAAAGACGATCCGCGACATACTGAACTTAGCCGCAGACTGATGTTGATTGAACTCAAGCTTCGCCAGGCCGGTATAAACACTGATTTTTTGCATGGTGAATATGGCGACAGGCTACTGCACAAAATGAATGAGGAATAGCCATGTATCGTATCGGTGAACTTGCAAAGCTCGCTAACGTAACGCCGGATACTATCCGTTACTACGAAAAGCAGCAGATGATGGATCATGAGATTCGTACAGAAGGGGGTTTTCGTCTCTATACCGACAACGATCTTCAGCGTCTGCGGTTTATTCGTTACGCGCGACAACTCGGCTTCACGCTGGAGTCGATCCGCGAATTGCTGTCGATCCGTGTCGATCCGGAACATCATACCTGTCAGGAGTCTAAAAGCATCGTCCGTGCCAGGCTCGATGAGGTCGAAGCACGGATCCAGGAGCTTCAGGCAATGCAGCGCTCCCTGAAAAGACTGAACGATGCATGCTGCGGTACTGCGCACAGCAGTATATATTGCTCTATACTGGAAGCCCTCGAGCAGGGAGCCTGTGGAGAACCTGAAACGCAGGGTTGTTGATTTTCAATTAACCCGAGTCTACACTTTCGGCGACATAAACTACGCTCAGGAGAAAAGATGAGCCGCTATCAGCACACGAAAGGGCAAATTAAAGATAACGCTATTGAGGCATTGCTCCACGACCCGCTTTTCAGACAGCGAGTTGAGAAGAATAAAAAAGGGAAGGGAAGTTATCTGCGTAAAGACAAATATGCAAAACGGGGTAACTGGGAGGCCAGTGGCAAGCAAGCGAATCGCTTATTTACCACTGGCCTTCCTGCTTTTAGCTTTCGATCAGGAGCGGTTGTTCTGCTCTTTTAACAGATCGCGAATTTCAGTCAGTAAGACTTCTTCTTTAGTCGGTGCTGGCGGGACGGCCGCCGGCTCTTCTTTCTTGCGGTTAAGCTTGTTGATAAGCTTTATGGCCATGAAAATAGCCAATGCTACAATCACGAAATCAAAAATGTTCTGAATGAACACACCGTAATGCATCACGACTGCCGGGATATCGCCCTGTGCGTCGCGAAGCGTAACGGCGAACTGTTTGAAGTCAATGCCCCCGATTAATAGTCCCAATGGTGGCATGATAATGTCGGCAACTAATGATGATACGATCTTACCGAACGCCGCACCAATAATGACACCCACTGCCAAATCCACCACATTCCCGCGCATCGCAAATTCGCGAAATTCTTTCACAAAACTCATTATGTTCTCCTTGTGCCAGCTGACGACTATAAGTTTAACAAATGATTAGCCAATTGCCATTGGGGATAAATAATCGTTATGAAAAATAAAAGACATAATAATGAGAGGGTTAATTATAGGGTGCCTTTTCACGGCACCCTAATCATTACAGGAAGAATGGACTAGGCTGGAATAAACGTTCGACGTCGGTAATAAATTTTTTATCCGTAAGGAACATAATTACGTGGTCACCTTGCTCAATGCGTAAATTATCATTGGCGATCATGACGTCATTTCCGCGCACGACGGCCCCGATGATGGTGCCCGGCGGCAATTTAATTTCATCAATTGAACGGCCGACAACGCGCGAGGTACTTTCGTCGCCATGCGCGACCGCTTCAATGGCCTCTGCGACTCCGCGGCGCAGAGATGAAACGCCAACGATATCCGCTTTACGAACATGGCTCAGTAGCGCGGAAATAGTTGCCTGCTGTGGTGAAATGGCAATATCAATGACGCTTCCCTGCACGAGGTCCACGTAGGCTCGACGCTGAATAAGCACCATGACCTTTTTCGCCCCCATGCGCTTAGCGAGCATAGCGGACATAATATTCGCTTCGTCGTCGTTGGTGACCGCAATAAACAGATCAACCTGATCGATATGCTCCTCGGCCAGCAACTCCTGATCCGATGCATCGCCATAAAATACGATCGTATTTTGAAGCTTTTCAGCAAGCTCAGAGGCGCGCTGCTGATCGCGTTCGATCAACTTCACGCTATAGTCTTTTTCCAGTCGATGTGCCAGACCCGCACCGATATTCCCACCGCCGACCAGCATGATGCGTTTATAGGGTTTTTCGAGGCGCTGAAGCTCGCTCATCACCGCGCGGATGTGCTGAGACGCGGCAATAAAGAAGACCTCATCGCCCGCCTCCACGATCGTTGAACCCTGTGGGCGAATGGGCCTGTCGTGGCGAAATATGGCCGCGACGCGTGTATCGATATGCGGCATGTGCTCGCGCATTGTGGATAAAGCATTACCAATTAACGGGCCGCCATAGTAGGCCTTAACGACGGCCAGGCTGACTTTACCTTCGGCAAAGTTTACAACCTGGAGCGCGCCCGGATATTCGATCAAACGGTAAATACTGTCTATAACCAGTTGTTCAGGGGCGATGAGATGATCAATCGGCACCGCTTCAGAATTAAACAGCTTTTCCGCATCCCTGACATAGTCTGGGGAACGGATGCGGGCGATGCGGTTCGGCGTGTTGAAAAGCGAATAGGCCACCTGACATGCAACCATATTGGTTTCATCCGAACTGGTGACGGCAACCAACATGTCAGCATCGTCTGCACCGGCCTCACGCAAAACACGCGGATGAGAACCGTGGCCCTGCACGACACGAAGGTCAAATTTGTCCTGCAGGACGCGCAGCCTGTCGCCATTGGTATCGACAATCGTGATGTCGTTGTTTTCGCCGACCAGGTTTTCGGCCAGCGTTCCACCCACCTGTCCTGCACCCAGAATGATAATCTTCATATCTCGTGACCTGTTCTCAACATCACTCTTTGATTAGCTTAGCGTAAAAGAAGCCATCACCCTCTTCAGCTCCCGGCAGGTTTTGCAGGCCAGGGCATTCCGGCGTGCCTGTCTCGCTTAACGCTGCATCAGGCGTGCGTTTGAGGAAGGCTGCAATCTGCTGACTGTTTTCTTCCGGAAGTACGGAGCATGTGGCGTAGACCAGCGTTCCGCCAGATTTCAGATGCGGCCAAATGGCATCAAGGATCTCGGACTGCAGCTGAACAAGCTCTGGAATATCACGATCGCGGCGCAGCCACTTGATATCAGGGTGTCGTCGGATTACCCCCGTTGCAGAGCAAGGAGCATCCAGCAAGATACGGTCGAACTGCGTTTTGCCGCACCATTCTTCAGGTTTACGTCCGTCACCTTGCTTGACCTGTGCCTTCATTCCAAGGCGCTTCAGGTTGTCGTAGACGCGCGAAAGACGCTGCTCATCGATATCCACTGCCATGACGCTGGCCTGCGGAGCAACTTCCAGAATGTGCGTGGTTTTTCCGCCGGGCGCGGCGCAAAGATCGAGGATCTGCTCACCATTTTTGGGTTCAAGCCAGCCCATGCAACCCTGAGCAGAAGCATCCTGAACAGTCACCCAGCCTTCTTCAAAACCCGGCAGCGCATGTACAGGCGCAGGGGATGCCATACGCACAGCGTCAGGATAGGCTTGATGCGTGAACCCACTCATCCCGACGTCTTCCAGCAATGCCAGCCATGCGTCGCGGGTATGATGATTGCGGTTAACGCGCAGCCACATTGGAGGACGTTGATTATTGGCGTCAGCAATGTCTGTCCACTGCTGTGGGTAGGCTTTTTTAAGACGCTTCAGAAGCCAGTCAGGGTGGAGGAAACGTGTTTCACTCTGGGCAAATTCGGCCATGAGCTCGTCCTGCTGTCGCTGGAACTGACGCAATACGCCGTTGATCAACCCCTTGAGCTGAGGCCGTTTAACCGCAACGGCACCCTCAACCGTTTCAGCGAGCGCGGCATGAGGCGGAATGCGGGTATGAAGAAGCTGGTAAAAACCAACCATGATCAAATAATGGATAGTGCGCTGCTTGCCGGTCATAGGACGTGACATCAGCTTGCCGATCAACCATTCAAGCTGAGAAAGGGTGCGCAAAACACCAAAGCACAGCTCCTGAAGCAGCGCTTTGTCTTTGTCAGAAACTTTTTGTTGCAGTGGAGGAAGGACATTGCTGAGTGACTGACCCTGCTCGACAACTTGCTCAACGGCCTGCGCCGCCATACTGCGTAAATTTTGTTTTTTCATAGCCGTAAAAATAAAAATGCCCGGATACACCGGGCCTTAATTATGGATAAGTTCAGGCAAGACGCTTGCCAGGGGTAAACCATTCGCGACGGGAATTTAACAAATCCTGGGCGCTCATTGCTTTCTTACCCGCAGGCTGCAGAGACTCAAGATTCAAGATGCCTTCCGCGGTTGCAACCTGAATGCCTTGCTTGTTGGATTCAATAATCGTGCCGGGTTCTGCTGTGGTATCACCATCAACTACGCTGGCTTTCCAGACTTTCACCGGCTGCTCGTCGATCGTCATCCAGCTCATTGGCCAGGGATTGAAAGCCCGAATACAGCGTTCCAGCTGAGCTGCAGACAGTGACCAGTCAATCTGCGCCTCTTCTTTGCTCAATTTTTCTGCATAGGTTACTAACGCTTCATCCTGAACTTCAGGTTTCGCCGTATTATCTGCAAGCTGCTGTAACGTCTCAATGAGGCCCTGAGGGCCCAGATCGGCCAGCTTATCGTACAGCGTCGCGCTAGTATCCTCAGCCGTAATTGGACAGGCCAGCTTGTGCAGCATGTCACCGGTGTCTAAACCTACATCCATCATCATGATCGTGACGCCGGTTTCAGTATCACCCGCCCAAAGAGAGCGCTGGATAGGCGCAGCGCCACGCCAGCGGGGAAGCAGAGAACCGTGTACATTGACACAACCCAGGCGCGGCATATCGAGTACGGCTTTTGGCAAGATTAAACCGTAAGCCACAACCACCATGACATCAGCGTTGAGGTCAGCCACTAACTGTTGATTTTCTTGAGGACGCAAAGATGCAGGCTGGAAAACGGGTAATCCATGTTCTTCAGCCAGCACTTTAACCGGGCCTGGCGTCAGCTTTTTACCGCGACCTGCCGGGCGATCGGGTTGGGTAAATACGCCAACAACCTCGTGACCAGAAGATAACAGCGCGTCAAGATGACGCGCTGCAAAGTCAGGTGTTCCCGCGAAGATAATACGTAGTTTTTTAGACACGTTTTTCCTTGTATCTGGGGCGTTATGCGCGAGTACGCATACGATCCAGTTTCTCTACTTTTTGACGAATTCGCTGCTGCTTCAGGGGGGAGAGGTAATCGATAAACAGTTTACCGACCAGATGATCCATCTCGTGCTGAATACAAATTGCCAGCAGGTCGTCTGCTTCCAGCTCGAACGGCTTACCGTCACGATCCAGTGCACGAATTTTTACTTTTTCTGCACGCGGTACTAAAGCGCGCTGCTCTGGAATAGACAGACAGCCTTCCTCAATACCCGTTTCGCCGCTCTTTTCAAGCAGTTCAGGGTTGATCAGCACCAGACGACCATCGCGATTCTCAGAAACGTCGATCACGATAATACGCTTGTGAATGTCCACCTGGGTTGCCGCCAGGCCAATGCCTTCTTCGGCGTACATGGTATCGAACATATCATCAACGATACGCTGAATTTCTGCATTCACTTCTTTAACCGGTTCAGCGACGATGCGAAGGCGCTCGTCCGGAATATGTAACACTTGCAAAACTGCCATAAATTTCCAGAGTCGTGTTCAGGAGTTGATAAGAATCTAACCTCTATTCTAGACAAATCCCCCATCGATTGACAGCATCAGTGACCAATCGCAAAGATTGCTGAGGCTGCCTATGGCAGGGAAAAGGATGACACCTACAGAGATATGGTTACGGCTTATCAACATCGGCTCACTCTATGGTGACGCTATGCTGGATGTTGCGCAGAAACTGCATCATCAGACAACAGTTGATGCCAGAGTTGTTAGAGACGCCGGGCTTTCAGCGCAGCACGTCAGGAAGTTCTTCTCACTCAGTGAGTGTGAACTTGAGCACAGCCTGAGATGGCTGGAGCAGCCAGGCAATTACCTTTTACCTGCGTCTCATTCCCTTTATCCGCCGCTGCTGCGAACAATTCCTGATTACCCTGGTGCGCTATTTGTGAGGGGGAATATCCACGCCCTGAATAGCCTGCAGCTTGCGGTGGTTGGTAGCCGGTCACCCTCCTGGTACGGCGAGCGATGGGGGAAAATAGTCTGCGAGCAGCTATCTCAATGTGGGTTCACTATTACCAGTGGGCTGGCATGCGGCATTGATGGGGTGGCGCATCGCGCTGCGTTATCAGTTAAAGGATGTAGCGTTGCGGTTTTGGGAAACGGTCTTTTTAGTGTTTACCCCCGTCGACACCAGACGCTAGCCGAACAGCTCATTGATGCAGAAGGGGCGATTGTTTCCGAGTTTTCACTCTCAACGCAGCCCAGACCGGGAAATTTTCCGCGTCGTAATCGCATCATTAGTGGGTTAAGTCAGGGCGTGCTGGTGGTTGAGGCCGCAATACGCAGTGGTTCGCTCGTCACTGCCCGGTGTGCTCTGGAACAAGGGCGTGAGGTTTTTGCGATTCCGGGGCCGCTAGGAAACCCCGGGTGTGAGGGGCCACACTGGCTGATAAAGCAGGGGGCGACACTCGTTACCTGTACAGAAGACATTCTTGAGAATGTGCAACCTGGGCTGTTCAGGCTGCAGGATGATCCCGAAATGCGACATTATTCATCAGATCAGGAGGTGGTGGCATTGCCATTTCCCAAGCTCCTGGCTAACGTAGGAGATGAGGTAACACCTGTTGACGTTGTCGCTGAACGTGCCGGCCAACCTGTGCCAGTAACGGTAGCACAGCTACTTGAACTGGAGTTAGCAGGGTGGATCGCAGCTGTACCCGGCGGCTATGTCCGATTAAGGAGGGCATGCCATGTTCGACGTACTGATGTATTTGTTTGAAACTTACATCCACAACGAAGCAGAAATGCGCGTGGATCAGGACAAATTAACACGGGATCTTACCGATGCAGGATTTGAGCGGGAAGATATTTATAATGCGTTGATGTGGCTGGAGAAACTGGCTGATTATCAGGAAGGCCTCGCCGAACCGATGCAGCTTGCTTCAGATCCGCTTTCTGTACGCATCTATACCGCTGAAGAGTGTGAAAGGCTGGATGCCAGCTGCCGGGGATTCGTCTTATTCCTTGAGCAGATTCAGGTGCTAAACCTCGAAACGCGAGAAATGGTGATAGAGCGCGTCATGGCGCTGGATACAGCAGAATTCGAACTGGAAGACCTCAAGTGGGTGATCCTGATGGTTCTGTTTAACATTCCTGGCTGTGAAAATGCCTATCAGCAAATGGAAGAATTACTCTTTGAAGTGAATGAAGGTATGCTGCACTAAATCTCATGTGCAGCACCAAGAGTTGTTATGGCCAAATCAGCACTGTTCACGGTGCATAAAAACGAGCCCTGCCCGCAGTGCGGGGCTGAACTTGTCATTCGGTCCGGGAAACACGGCCCGTTTCTCGGGTGTTCACACTATCCGGAATGTGATTATGTCCGTCCCCTGAAAAGCCAGGCGGATGGACATATCGTTAAAATTCTGGAGGGGCAGCCTTGCCCACTCTGCGGTGGCGAATTGGCGCTGCGGCAGGGTCGCTTTGGCATGTTTATCGGATGCAGTCGCTACCCGGAATGTGATCATACGGAACAAATCGATAAGCCAGATGAAACGGCCATTGCGTGCCCTCAGTGTCATAGTGGCCAGCTGGTACAGCGTCGCTCCCGTTTTGGTAAGAACTTCCATTCATGCGATCGCTACCCTGAATGCCAGTTCGTTATTAACTTCAAGCCGGTAGCGGGAACCTGCCCTCTTTGCAATTATCCGCTGCTTATAGAGAAGAAAACCGCGCAAGGTATGAAACGCTTTTGCGCCAGTAAACAATGTGGAAAGCCGGTTTCGGCGGATCAAAACAGTGAATAATAACCTGCCATCAGGCTCCATTGCGCATGCGGTGGACGTCCTGAAAAATGAAGAAGTCATCGCCTATCCAACAGAAGCTGTTTTTGGGGTCGGTTGCGATCCCGACAGCGAGACGGCTGTAGGCCGTTTGCTTGAACTCAAACAGAGGCCCGTCGAGAAAGGATTGATTTTGATCGCTGCCAGTTATGAGCAGCTCAAGCCGTATATCGATGACTCGATGCTAACACCGGCGCAGAGGGAGACAATCTTCTCCGCATGGCCAGGGCCGGTGACCTTTGTGTTTCCTGCGCAGCCTGGTACGCCGCGTTGGTTAACCGGGCGCTTTGATTCACTTGCCGTTCGCGTTACCGACCATCCGCTGGTGATGGAACTGTGCCTGGCGTTTGGTAAACCGCTGGTCTCAACCAGTGCTAATCTGACCGGGTTACCGCCTTGTCGAACCACGGAAGAAGTGCTCGCACAGTTTGGCAATGATTTTCCGGTAGCTCGAGGTGAAACGGGTGGGCGCCTGAACCCGTCGGAAATTCGCGACGCTTTGACGGGCGAACGTTTTCGCCAGGGGTAATACGATGGAAGCTTATGCTGTTTTTGGTAATCCAATAGGGCACAGCAAGTCGCCGTTGATCCATCAGCAGTTTGCTGACCAGCTGCGCATAGATCATCCCTATGGTCGTGTTCTGGCACCTGTTGATGCATTTGTGGCGACGCTCAATGCTTTTTTCGACGCTGGCGGTAAGGGGGCGAATGTGACAGTGCCCTTTAAGGAAGAAGCGTTCGAACGTGCGGATCAACTGACTGAGCGAGCTTCGCTTGCTGGTGCCGTGAACACGCTTAAGCGGCTTGAGGATGGTCGCCTTCTGGGTGACAACACTGACGGGATTGGTTTGCTCAGCGATCTGGAAAGACTGGCATTTATCAAACCCGGTTTTCGGGTTCTGCTGATTGGTGCGGGTGGGGCATCGCGGGGCGTGCTCCTTCCTTTACTTTCACTTGATTGTGCCGTGACCATTACAAACCGAACCTTCGCCCGGGCGGATGAGCTGGCTACGTTATTCGCCCATACGGGGAGCGTTAGCGCCGCAGCCCTTGACGATCTTGCCGACCGCGAGTTCGATCTCATCATTAATGCGACCTCCAGCGGTATCAATGGCGAGGTGCCTGCTATCCCTGCTTCGTTGGTAAGTGCCCACGTCTATTTCTACGACATGTTCTATCAAAAAGGGAAAACGCCTTTTCTTAACTGGTGTGAACAGCATGGTGCGAAGCATCTGGCTGATGGGCTGGGCATGCTGGTGGGGCAGGCGGCGCATGCGGTACTGCTCTGGCACGGGGTGTTGCCTGCGGTAGAGCCGGTGATTGAAAAACTGAAACAGGAACTGACAGCGTGAACCAGGCGATTCACTTTCCTGACAGAGAAGCCTGGGATGAGGACAAGCAAGCGGTGTGTTTCCCGGTGCTGGTACATGGAATGCAACTGACCTGTGCAATCGGCGGAGAAACGCTACTGCATCGCTTTGGCGGTTCCAATCCTTTAGAGGTGTTTTGCGAAAATCGCTGGGATCTTGAAGAGGAGGCCAGCGATTTAATACGCGATCAGCAGGAAGACGATCAAGGCTGGGTCTGGTTATCCAGATCCAGATAGTCATCTTTCCATTTCACGTAGTTGTTCGCCGAGTATTTTAATCCTTCGAGCTCCGCCTCTTTTAAAGGGCGGATCTGTTTTACCGGACTGCCTAAATAGAGATAACCACTTTCGAGTCGTTTATTTTGAGGGACAAGGCTCCCGGCACCAATCATCACGTCATCTTCTACTATGACGCCATCCAGTAAAATCGAACCCATTCCTACAAGTACCCGGTTACCGATAGTGCAGCCGTGGAGCATCACCTTATGGCCGACGGTAACGTCTTCTCCAACGATAAGCGGATTCCCTTCCGGGTTGTATGAGGATTTGTGGGTTACATGCAGCACGCTACCGTCCTGAATATTGGTACGGGCGCCAATTGCCACATAGTTAACATCCCCCCTGATCGCAACCAGTGGCCAGATACTGACATCATCGGCCATACGAACATCACCAATGACCACGCTGCTGGCATCGATCATCACGCGATCGCCTTTTTGGGGGAAGAGATCTTTATAAGGACGTAATACTGCAGACATATCTACCTCGACAGATGAGCACGCTATACAAGACTTTGATCATATTTTGGGATCGAGGCAAGGCAAAATGCGTCAATATTTGTGCAGATCGGGCGGGATTTCAGCGAAAAGCGCGGAAAATCAGCAGTCGGAAAAAAAGATCTAAAAAACACTTGTGCTAAAAACTGGGATCCCTATAATGCGCCTCCATCGACACGGAACATGTGAATCACTTCACAAACAGCCGGGTCGGTTGAAGAGAAAAAATCCTGAAATAACGGGTTGACTCTGAAAGAGGAAAGCGTAATATACGCCACCTCGCAACGGTGAGCGAAAGCCGCGTTGCACTGCTCTTTAACAATTTATCAGAC
>Ga0268259_10000341_pt1 | contig 15943 bp, 12 predicted proteins | sample AgamicAsMarz_FD_200246 | JGI IMG/M metagenome (GOLD analysis project Ga0268259, IMG submission 200246) | Agave microbial communities from Guanajuato, Mexico - As.Ma.rz (v2) (version 3) | ecosystem: Host-associated > Plants > Phyllosphere > Phylloplane/Leaf | place: Guanajuato, Mexico... | reverse complement strand
AGCGGCTTGAAGACCGCCGTCTCGAAGCACGTGCGCGAGGCGGGGCTCGAACCTGTGGCCGAAGGCGAAGAGCCTTCGCAGGCGGTGAAGGACTTGGCGGCGAGCTTTCAGGATGTGGTCATTCGCTCGCTCGTCGGCACGACCGAGCGTCTGGCGGCCGAGCACCGGCCGCGCACGCTCATCGTCGCGGGCGGCGTCGCCTGCAACGAGGCTCTGCGCCAGGCTTCGCGCGCGGCGGGCGAAAGGCTCGGCATCCCCGCGTACTTCCCCTCGCGCCACCTCTCCACAGACAACGCGGCGATGATCGCCGCCGCCGGCACGGTCAAACTCCGGGCGGGACTGCGCGACGGCCTCGACCTCGACGCCGACGTTTCCCTGCGCCTCCAGAACGTCGGCCTCGAAGAGGACGCACGCGCGCGCGGACACGTCCACTACAGGCTTTGAACGATGAACGATGAAGGATGAACTGTAAGATGGCTCGCCCGTTCTTTCAGTTCAGCGTTCAGCGTTCATCGTTCATACTTCCCAACCCCTCGCACACCGCGCCATGAAACTCCTGCACCTCTGCGTCGGGGCGTTCGTCCTCGTCGCGTTCCTGCTGACGGGTCAGTACATGGATTACCTGGACGTGCGCTCGGGCGCGCTCGGCGAGACGGCGCGTGTGATGTTCCGTTCGCGTCACATCTACCTGCTGCTGGCGGGGCTGGTGAATCTGGGCGTCGGGTCTTACTTCGGCTACCGCGTGCGCGGTTGGCGGCGGGGTTTGCAGTTGGCCGGGTCTGTGCTCTTACTCGTCGCGCCGCTGCTGATGCTCGCGGCCTTCTTCACGGAGCCGGGAGTGCCGGGGCTGCAAAGGCACTTCACGCTGCCGGCCGTCTCCGTCCTCGCGGCGGGGACGCTGCTGCACGCTGTGAGCGGCTTGAGGGCGGGCGTGCGGACAGAATGAAGGCCGCCCGGCTTCACAAAGAGCGAGGGAGCCGGACGGCCTTCTTCTTGCCGCGCGTCACCGGACTCTCCAGTCAGAAGGTCAACGGCAACGGGTGGCAATCCTTTTGCGCCTTCGGGCGTCAGTCGCGTGCCGAGGCCAAAGTGGCGCCGGACTGGTCGCCGATGACGATGCGGCGCGCGAACTTGAGCGGGTTGAGCGCGTCCAACTCGACCGTCACCACGTCGCCGACGCGCAGGCTCTTGGTGGCGACGCGCTTGCCCTTGAGCGTGACGTGCGTGTCGGCGGCGTCGGTCGCGATGACGTGCTCGACGCCCGTGCGTGCGACGACAGAGATGTGGCTCTGCGTGACTTCGACGACCTTCGCGTCAACCATCAGCGTGTCCGAATCCTGCTCGCCGTCCGAGGCGGCGAGCGCGGGCACGTAGGCCGCGAGCGCTAGCACGACTGCGATTAAACTTGCGAGGCTGCGTCTTCTCATCTGAATACTCCGAGACTGTCCGTAAAGGCTTGCGCCATTCCACACGGCAACCGATATGCCGCGACCCTCTTACGCCTAATAACGCGTAAATTCCGGCAAAAGGGATCAAGCCCGCCGCGATTTACCGTCCGCTTGTACGGCGCGAGGACGTTTCGTAACGGTACATGAGGACGCGTATTTGCCGCCGCCAACCTTAAACGGGTAGTATGGCGGCCTTGTAAGAAACGCAGGCGCGGCCCGTCTCCTCGGCGGTGCGCGGCACAGACTCTCCGGAGAAATCTTCTTCTTTAATGGCTGAGACTCAAGGCAAGGCGGTGAAGTTCTTCCGCTGTCTGGCGCTGTGTGCGCTCGCGTCTTTGTGGACGTGCGCGGCCGTAGCGCGGCAGGCGCCGGCCGCGCAGCAGACTCCGGCGCCGCAGCAGACGACGCCGCCGCAGCGCACGGGACGTTCTTACGACACGGCGCCGCCCGCGCGTAAGGCGGCGCCTCTGCCGCAGTCGCCCTCGCCCGTCACCTTCGCGGACGTGACGGCGCAGACGGGAATCAACTTCCGACACTACGCGTCGCCGACCTCGCAGAAGTATTTGCCCGAGACGATGGGCGGCGGCTGTGCCCTGCTCGACTACGACGGCGACGGGCGCCTCGACATCTTCTTCACCAACGGCGCCGCACTCGCCGACCCGATGCCGAAGGGCGCCGAAGCAGACAAGCGCGAGGCGCGTTTCTGGAACAGACTCTACCGGCAGAAGCCGGACGGCACTTTCGAGGATGTGACCGAGCGCGCGGGCTTGCGCGGCGAGGGCTATTCGATGGGCGCCGCGGCCGGCGACTTCGACGGCGACGGCCACACGGACATTTACGTCGCCGGTTATAACTCGGGCCGCCTCTACCGCAACCGCGGCGACGGCACTTTCGAGGACGTGACGCAGAAGACGCGCGCCGCCGTCGGCGGTTGGGGGACGAGCGCGGGCTGGTTCGATTACGACCGCGACGGCCGTCTCGACCTCTTCGTCGCGCGCTACATGGACTGGGATTTCGAGCGCGGCGCGCTCTACTGCGGCTCGCCGCAGGTGCGCGCCTACTGCCACCCCGACAACTTCAAAGGCGCCGCGCCCGTCCTCCTTCACCAGAAGGCGGACGGAACCTTCGAGGACGTGAGCGTGAAGGCCGGCGTCGCAGACCCGGAGGGCAAGAGCCTCGGCGTCGCCTTCGCGGACTTCGACGGAGACGGCTGGACGGACGTGTTCGTCGCCAACGACAACGCCCGCCAGTTCCTCTTCCACAACAAGGGGGACGGAACCTTCGAGGACGTGGCGCTGTTGGCCGGCGCGGGCTACGACGAGAACGGCAAGTCTTTCGCGGGGATGGGCGTGGACGCGGGAGACTTCGACGGCGACGGCCGCGTGGACGTTTTCGTCACCGCGCTCTCGAACGAGACCTACCCGCTCTACCGCAACAACGGCGACATGACCTTCTCCTACGCGACGAGCACGACGGGGCTCGCCTCAATCACAGTCCCCTACTCCGGCTGGGGCGCCCGCTTCATAGACGCAGACAACGACGGCCTGCGCGACATCTTCGTCGCGCAGGGGCACGTCCTCGACACCATAGAGAAGACGACCGGCTACCTCGCGTACAGACAGACGCCCCTGCTTCTGCGAAACGCCGGCAAGACGTTCGTGAACGTCTCGGACTCGGCCGGACTCCGCCAGCCGCTCGCCGCGCGCGGCGCCGCCTTCGGCGACATAGACGACGACGGCGACACGGACGTTGTGCTCGCGCAGACGGACGGCCCCCCCCTCATCCTGCGCAACAACGGCACGAAGAACCACTGGCTCGGCCTCTCTCTGGCCGGCACGAAAGGCAATAGGCAGGGCTTGGGCGCGCGCGTCGTCGTGACGGACTCGGCCGGCGGCCGACAGGTCTTTGACGTTACGGCCGCGGGCAGTTATCTTTCCTCAAACGACCCGCGCGTGCTCGTCGGTCTGGGTAGTAAGACCGTCCGCACGGTCGAGGTTCGCTGGCCGGGCGGTAAAGTTCAGACGATTAACGCTCCCGCGGTTGACACATACCAGACCGTACGCGAGCAGCCCTGACGGGAGGCGGCCGTCGCACCCTTTGTCACAGAGCAAGACGTAGATTCTAAAGCAACGATGAAAAGCAATTCCCCTTCCCCCCTCCGCGCGTCCGCGAAGGCCCTCGCGCTCGCCGCGTTCCTTCTCTTCAACGTCTCGGCGCCCGCACGGCAGAACGCGGGGCAGCAGACGCAGGGCGGCGGCGGCGGCATGGGCGTCAACGTCGGCTCGTCGCTCGTCTCGGGCGCGCGCCGCACGGCCGGCATCACGGACGCGAAGGCGCCCGTCGTCTTCGAGGACGTGACGGCGCGCACCGCGCTCGCGCAGTTCAAACACAACACTGGCAACTTCAATAAGGATTACATCGTCGAGACGACTTCGGGCGGCGTCGCCGTCTTCGACTACGACGACGACGGCCTGCCCGACATCTACCTGCTCAACGGTTCTACTATCGCCGCCGAGCGCGGCAAGGAGAAGGCGCCGCGCGCGGCGCTCTACCGCAACCTCGGCAACTGGAAGTTCGAGGACGTAACCGACAAGGCGGGCGTGGCTAACGAGCGCTGGGGCATGGGCGTCGCCGTCGGCGACTACGACAACGACGGCTTCGCGGACATCTTCGTCGGCAACTTCGGCGTCTCGCGCCTCTACCACAACAACGGCAACGGGACGTTTACGGACGTGGCCCCGAAAGTAGGCGTCGCGAGAAAGGGCTGGTCAACCGGCGCCAGCTTCGGCGACTACGACCTCGACGGCCGCCTAGACCTCTTCGTGCCCGGCTACGTCGCGCTCGACCTCGACAACCTCCCGCCCTCGCCCGCCGACGCGGCCAAGCCCGGCCAGATTGCGCAGAACTTCTGCCAGTTCCGAGGCGTCACGGTCATGTGCGGCCCGCGCGGACTCAAGGGCGACACCGACACGCTCTATCACCAGAAGGCCGACGGCACCTTCGAAGACGTTTCGGACAAGTCGGGCGTGAACGACGCTTCACGCTACTACGGCTTCTCGTCCGCCTGGGTGAGGGTGAACGAGGACAACCTGCCCGACCTCATCGTCGTCAACGACTCGACGCCCAAACAACTCTACATCAACAAGGGCGACGGCACCTTCGAGGAGACGGGATACCCCTCGGGCGTCGCCTTGAACGAGAACGGCCGCGAGCAGGCGGGCATGGGGCTCGGCGTCGGCGACTTCGACAACGACGGCCTCGTAGACTTCCACATCACGAACTTCTCCGACGACTCGAACACGCTCTACCACAACGACGGCGAAGGCAACTTCACCGACGTTACCTTCCAGGCCGGACTCGGGGAGCCCACGATTCCCTTCCTCGGCTGGGGCACGGCCTTCCTCGACTTCGACTGCGACGGCTGGAAGGACATCGTCGTCGCCAACGGCCACGTCTACCCGGCCGTTGACAAGCAGCAGTGGGGGACATCCTACGCGCAGCAACTCTTACTCTTCCGCAACCTCAAACACCCCGACGCCCAGCAGGCCGCTAAGGGCGCGCGCAAGTTCGAGCGCGTCGGCGCCGCGCCCGGCTCGGGCTTAGCCGGGGCCTGGCCCAGCCGCGGCCTCGCCGTCGGAGACCTCGACGCCGACGGGCGCCCCGACCTCGTCGTCAATAATACGGACGCCGCCCCGACAGTCCTCCGCAACGTCTGCGACACGAAAGGCCACTGGCTGCGCCTCAGGCTCGCCGGAGACCCCGCGAAGAAGAGCCCCCGCGACGCGACCGGCGCCACCGTCTACGTCACCGCGGGCGGCGTCCGCCAGCGCGGCGACGTTGTCAGCGGCGGCAGCTACGCCTCGCAGAACGACACCACACTGAACTTCGGCCTCGGCGCCTCCGCCAAAGTGGACAAACTCGAAGTCAAATGGCCCGACGGCACCACCGAAACCTTCGACGCGCCCGCCGTAGACAAAACCCTCACCCTCAACGAAGGCAAGGGCATGAAGTAAGGCAGGTGCGTCTGTAAAGAACCGGCCGGCATCTCCCTTAACAGCGGGAGGCGCCGGCCGGTCGGCTTTTAGTCAGTACCGCCTGCGGTAGCGGGCGGGTCAGATTTTACGCGAGGCGGCCCGCCCGAGTCAGACGCACCTACCCGCTACCGCGGGTGGTACTGACCGGCTACTGCTGTCGCTTCCGTATGAGCACCACTCTAGGCGATTAGGGCAAGTTAAAAGGGAGGCGGTATGAACGGCAAAGGAGCCGCCTCAAGACTTTCGGGCAGAACGCCTCGGAGGGGCGCGTGATTCGCTCAGAGGAGAGAGGGGCCGGTGTTGGGTTTGCCTTCGGCGAAGCGTGTGGGGCGGAGTGTGTGCGTGTCGAGGGCGTGTGCGGCGCCGTCGAGGATGATTTCGGAGAGGAGTTGGCCGAGGGCGGGCGCGTGCATGACGCCGTGGCCGGAGGAGCCGTTGGCGAGGTAGAGGTTGTCGAAGCCGGGGGCGCGTCCCAAGAGGGCGTGGCGGTCGGGCGACATCTCGTAGAGGCCGGCCCAGCAGGCGGCGCGGTCTATTACGGCGCGTCGGAGGACGGGGACGCGCGCTTGTGCACGGGCGACGACTTCCGTGAGCCAGTCTTCCTGGACGGTCGTGTCGAAGGGGTCTGCGGCGCGGGGTTCGTCGGGCCAGAGCAGGAGCACGCGGCCGTCGCGCACGCGCAGGTGGAAGCCGTCGCCCGCGTAGATGGTCATCGGCATCTCTTCGGGGAGGAGTTCGCAGGGGCGCGTGATTGCGACCTGTCGGCGAAGGGGCTCGACGGGGATTTCGACGCCGGCTCTGCGCGCGACCTCGCCGGCCCAGGCGCCCGCGGCGTTGACGACGGCGCCGGCCGAAGTCTCGCCCGCGGTAGTTAACAGAGTCTCGACGCGCCCGCCCGCGCCGCCGCGAAAGCCTTCGACCTCGACGCCGTAAAGAAAGCGCGCGCCGAGTCTCGCGGAAGCTTCCGCGTAGCCGCGCAGGATTTCGAGCGGGCGCACGAAGCCGTCCGAAGGGCAGAAGACCCCGCCCGTTAAGCCTTCGACGCTTAAGGCGGGGTTCAGGCGCGCGATCTCTTCGACGCCGACGGCACGCGCCTCCTTCAAACCGCATTCGTGTTGCAAAGACTGAGCGGAGAGGAGTGCCGCGAACTCCTCGCGCGCGCGCGCGACGAAGAGGTAGCCGTACGGTCTGAAGCAAGGGTCTACGCCCGTCTCTTCTTCGAACCGTTGCAGCTTCTCGCGCGAGAGGAGCGACAGGCGTATGTTGACTTCGGTGCCGAACTGCGCGCGGAACCCTCCTGTCGCGCGCCCCGTGCTGCCCCCGCCCGGCGCAGCGCCCCGCTCCAACACGAGCACGTCGCGCACGCCCCGCGCCGCGAGGTGATACGCCACGCTCGCGCCGACGACTCCGCCTCCGACGATTACGACTTCGGCCGTTCTCATAAGGAATCTGTAGGCAGTAGGCAGATGGCAGTAGGCAGTTAAGAGCCCCGCCGTCTGAAACTCAGATTCAACCCGTCAACGTGCGTCACGCGGAGCGGCCGCATACTGCCCTCCGCCTATTGCCAACTGATTTCAGGCTTCGGCGAGGCCGAACTTGCTGGCGAGGACGAGGCTGAGCGAACCCATGAGCGTCGGCTCTTCGAGCGTCGAGGCGGCGATGCGCGCCGAAGGAAGGCCGCGCCGTATGCTGCGCTGGATGGTCTCTTCGAGCGAGGGCGCGATGATGGGCCAGGCGCGCGTTATCTGGCCGCCGACGACGACCGCCTCGGGCGAGAGGCCGACGATGAGGTTCGAGATGCCGATGCCGAGGTAGTGCGCCGTCTCCGTGAGCGCGTCAATCGCCGCCTGCTCGCCGCCGAGGGCGCGCTCGACCACCTCCGCGAAGGGGACGGGGCCGCCGGAGCCGGAGTTGAGCACGTAACGGGCGACGGCCGCGCGCTCCGAGGCGAAAGCCTCCCAGCAGTCGCGGTTGCCGCAGGAGCAGGCGACGGGGCCGCTCTGCGCGACTATCATGTGGCCGAACTCGCCGGCCGCGCCGCGCTCGCCGCGGTATATCTGCCCGTCGAAGACGATGCCGGTGCCGATGCCTTCGGCGACGAGCGCGATGATGAAGTCGCGCGCCTCGGAGACTTCGGGGCGTCCGAACCAGAGTTCGGCGAGCGCCGCCGCGTTGGCGTCGTTGTCAACGCGCGCCTTGAGTCCGGTCGCGCGCTCAATCTCTTCGGCGATGGGCCAGTCGCGCCAGCGGAAGAAGGGGATGTAGATGGCGCGCCCCCTCTCCGTGTTCACCAGCCCGGGCAGGGAGACGCCGACGCCCGCGATGGTTCCCTGATGCTCGCGCGAGGCGATGTCGCGCAGGCGCTCGATGACCTGCGCGGCCAACTCTTCGGGGCGCGGGCTGTTCTCAAGGCGCTCGCGCGCGATGACGCGTCCGACGAGGTCGCTCGTCGCGATGGTGGTGGCCGAGGGCGTCACGTCAACGCCGATGGCGGTGGCGCCCGCGGCGCGCAGGCGTAGGAGCGTCGGGCGTCGGCCGCCGGTCGAGGCGCCCGCGCCGATCTCTTCGATGAGCCCTTCGGCCTTCAACTCCTCGACGATGGTCGAGACGGTCGAGCGCTGCAAATCGGTCGAGCGCGCGATGTCGGCGCGCGAAATCGGCTCGCGGTCGCGTATGTAGTTGAGGACGAACTGGCGGTTGATGTCGCGTATCGTCGAGGAACGCGCGGCCTGCGCCTTCGTGAGATCGATTCGTCGCATCAGTGTAAAGGAAGTACTGAGTGCTGAGGACTGAGGACTGAGTGAAGAGGCGTCTGTCTCCCACTCAGTCTCCAGTACTCAGTCCTCAATACTTTATTCCTACGGCCTGGGCGTCGCGGTCACGGTCGGGGGCGCGGGCGGCATGGCGAAGAGCGTGTCTTCGACGGGCTGGCCGTGTTTGAACTCCGTGATGGTGCGCGTGTGGCTGTTGAAGGTGTCGATGGCCGAGACGCGGACGGTGAAAGGTATCTTGACGCCGTCAACGTCGCGGTAGTCCTCGAAGTCAACCTGCTCGGGAATCTGGTTGAGGACGGCGTCGGTGAGCGTCAGGACGCGGACGAGCAGACCCGTCTCGGCGTCGAAGAAGTAGCGGCGCTGGACGCCTTCGGACGGGCGGTCTACGACGACTATCGCGTCGCGCTCGCCGACCTTCCTGCGCCCGACGACCCTCATCGTCGCCGACGGGTGGAACTTCACCAGCGCGAGCAGCTCGGTGCTGCGCCGCGCGTTCGCGAGTTCGGCCGCGCTCAACTCGCGGTGCGCGCGCGGGTTCACGACCCAGCCCGTCGCGCCGTTGAGCGCCTGCATCGTCTTACCGCCCTGCGCCCCTTCCGTGATCATCAAGTACTTGTCCGCGCCCTTGACCGTGACCGCGTAAGACTGCGTGCGCCCCTGCGAGGCCGTCATCGTCCCCCTAAAGGTCATCGTCTGGAACTTCGCCAGAGCGTCGGGGCTCCCGACCGCCGCCGCGTACTTGTCGAAGACCTGCTGCACGCTCGGCTGCTCGGGGCGCGCCGCGTTCGGCGCGGGCGTGGGCGTCGCGCCGGGCGCCGGCTCGTGCCCCGAGACGGCCAGCGGGAGCGCGGGCAAATTCTGCGGGTTCATCTGCCCGCGGTGGCAGGTGTAGCACGTGACCTGCCCGCGGCTCAGGCCGAAGTTGCCGCCGTTGACGGCGAGCACCATCCGCATCATGTCGCGCGCGGTCTTCTTCTCCTCCTTGTCGTCGCTCTCCCAGACCCAGTTGGTTCGCCCCTGCGCGTCCTTGCCCTGGCTGACGTGGCAGAAGCCGCACTGCACGCCGAGCGCCGCCGAGATGAAGTTCATCTCGGGGAAGAGTTGCGACTCGGGCAGCCCCTTCAAGACCTGTATGTTCTTGCGCGTCTGCTCGACGGGCCTGTCGCCCTGCGGCGGCCCCTGCGCCGCCGCGCCGCCGCGACCCCACAACGCGAACCCCGCGGCGAGGGCCAACGCCGCGCACACCACTCCGCGCATCAAACGCTCTTTCGACATCGCTTGTAAAAGTCCTTTCGTAGTCGGTTGGATGGCCGCCGCCGGAAACGTCCGCGCCGGTGCGGGCATTGTACGTGCCGACCCTCGGCGCCGTCCACTTTTTTAATTTTCTTCTGAAACCTTCCGCGCGCCGCGACGTGTAAGGCTGGCGAGCGTCGGTCGGCCGAGCCAAACGCGCAGCCCCGCAAGCCAGAAGGAGAGACACAATGCTTTCAGCCAGACGCAGGATTTTTCTCGCCCTCGCCCTCGCCCTCGCCGCCGCGCCCGCCGCGCTCGCGCAAGGGAATCAGGAGGAGGCGTACGTCACGCAGAAGATGTTTCAGACCCGCGTGTTCGAGATACGCAACCGCGACCCGCAAAGTATAGCCCGTGTGCTCGGGCCGCTCACCAGCGGCTTCCGCGGCGCCGTCGTCTCGCCCAACCAGGAGTTTCACACCATCTCTGTGCGCGACTTCGCCGAGAACATCGCCGTCATCGAGGAGACCATCCGCCGGCTCGACACGCCCGAGGCGCCGCGCCCCTCGGTCGAGTTCCGCGTGCACATGCTCGTCGCCTCGAACGACGACGTGACGCCCAACCGCTACGCGCCGACGCCGGCCGAGTTGTCGGCCGTCGTCAAACAGCTACAGTCCACGCTCGGCTACAAGAACTACAGCCTGATGGGCTCGCAGGTCGTGCGCGGCCGCGAGGGCAACTGGGACGCTTATAATAAGGGCGTCGCAGACCTCCGCATGACGAACGACACCGCCGCGAGCAAGAACCCCGTCTTCTACAACTACAACATACGCACCGTCACGCTCGACAACGCGGGCGGGCACCAGCGCATACAGGTCGGCGAGTTCTCCATGAACATGAACGTGCCGCTCTCGCTCGGCACCGACAAGATCAGCTATCAGGACGTGGGCTTCAAGAACCCGGTCTCGCTGCGCGACGGCGAGCCGGTCGTCGTCGGCACCACCAGCATCGCCGACAAGAGCGTCGTAGTCGTCCTCACCGCCAGCACAATGAAGTGAGGAGCAGTAGGCAGTTGGCAGTTGGCCGGATAAGGAAGCGGCCAAACGAACGGGGGCGGCGAGTCATGAAACTCGCCGCCCCCGATTTGTTCAAGCCGCCTTCTTTTCTTAACTGCCTACTGCCTACTAGTTCCTGTCGGCGTCGTTGTGCTTGGCGCGGTAGATGTGGCGGCTCTCGCGGTTGAGTTCGCGTTGCAGTCGGGCGCGCTCGCGCGCGGTGACGTGGCCGTCGGCCTTCGCGCGGCGCTCGTCGCGCCGTACGTCCCACCCGCCGCGCTCAAGCCGCAGCGTCTCGCGCGCCGTCAGTTCGCCCGAGCGTACGCCGCGCACGATGCGGCGCTGCTGCCTGTGCTCGCGCCGGTCAACGCCGGGCGTGCGCCGCCCCCCGCCGTGTGCCTCCGCGCTGACGGCCGCGCCGGCAGTCAGCACGAGAATGAAAAACGTCGTTACGAACCTTCTCATCTCTTAGTCCTCCTCGTTTCCTGATTCTGAATTTCGGTCGCGCCGCCAGAGGAGAGTTGGCGGCGAGTTCGGGCGCGGCCGGAGACGAGGCCCCGGAGCCTCGCCCAACCCTTCACGCACATTTGGACGAACGCGCGCCGTCGTTGGTCTGAGAAAGTTTGAAGAAGTAGGCAGTAGGTAGATGGCAGTAGGCATTTAAGACAGTTAAGACGGAAAGCGGAAGCAGTCGAAATAAATCTGGGGCGTCGAGTATTGAACCTCGACGCCCCAGATTCTTCGGGCCTGTCTTCTGCTCTTTACTGCCTACTGCCTACTTCAGTATCGGGTGGCCGCCGCCGCGGCTGTGGTCGGCCGTGCGGGCGTAGAGCGGGCGGTCGTTGTGGTAGAGGACGATGTGTTCGCCCTCGTAGCGCGCGACGTTGGAGATGCGGCCGAAGTCGCGTTCGTGCTCGGCGATGAGGAACGCGCCCGGCTGCATCGAGAGCACCATCCCGGCCGCGAAGACGTAGCCGCCCTTGTCGTAGACGCTGCCCCTGTACTGCCCCGCGCCCACGGCGATGTCGGGCGAGTAGGCGCCGGCCGAGTCGCGGTCGCGGTCGGCGCGGCCGATGAAGACCGTGTAGTTCGAGTAGTCGAGCATGCGGTTGTAGCCGTGGCGGCGCGCCACGGCGAAGAGTTCCGCCAGCCCCGCGTCGATGGCGTTCAACGCTTCCGCCCGCGGACGGTTGACGGCGTAGACGCGCACGCCGCGCGGCGTCTGCGCCTCGAACTGGAACCTGTCGCCCGAGTAGCGCTCGGCCGCGGCGAGCAGACGCGTGTCAGCGCCGCGCGAGCTTGAGCGCGCGCCGCCGCCGCGACCCCACTGCCACTGCGCCTGCGCCTCGCCCGCCAGCGTCGCGAAGAGCGCGCACAAAAACAGAAGCCCCGGCAACCCCTTTCTGAACATTCTGAGCTTCGACACTTGCCTATCCCCCCTGAAAAGATTCGGGCGCGCCGTTCGGGGGAGTTAACGCCTCCGACGGCGCGCCTGTTTGTCCGAGCTTCTACGCCTGGCGTAGACGCCCCTCGTCCCGCTGCCCGCGAACCGCGTCCCGCCCTTCGCGAAGAGTGGGGCGGCGATTCCGGCGAGCAGCGTCAGGGCTTTCCCCGCTTGCCCTCGTTTCCCCCCTTGTTGCCGTTGTCGCGCGGAGGCGGGGGCGGAGTCTTGTCCGGCCTCGGCACCTCTTTGCCCGACTTCGGCGGCGGGGGAGGTTTCTGGTTGTCGTTCTTCTGCGGCTCGACGGCCGTCGCGCTGGCGGCGAGCACGCAGGAGGCGACAAACGCGATGATGGACTGCTTCAAAAACTTCATCGTTACTGCCTTTTGCCTCCCTATGTTCATCTGTCGCGCACGGGAGGGAGAAGGAGAGACGCGCGAGTCTCGCCGCTCAAGTTTGCAAGCCCGATGCCACGACGCCGCCGTCCGTTATGGCAAGCCTTTTACGGCCTTCGGTTACGGGCGGCCCCGTTCGCTCGCACCGTATCGTCGCCGCTCGCACCGTATCGTGTACGGTAGCGGTGCGCCCTTTTCAACGTCTTACGACGACTCTGGCGCTGCTCACGTTGCCACTGCCGTCCACGGCGCGCAGAGAAATCGTGTGCTCGCCCGCGCCGGAAATCGGCACATCGACCGCGTAAGTTTCCCGGGGGCCATCGGCGATTCCGTCTTCGGGGAAGACCGTGCGCCACTCGCCGCTGTCCACCGACACGTCCGCGCGGCGCACGCGCCCGCTCCCGTCCTCGACGGTGAAGCGCACGCGCACCCGCCCGTCGGCGCCCGCCTGCGGCTCGCCCACCGCGCGGACGACGGGCGGCGTGCCGTCTATGTCCACGGGCTCGCTCACGCGCTCGCCCGCGAGCGCCTGCCCCAGAGAGTTCTCGGGCGCGTCGGAGGCGACGACCTTGAAGACGAAGCGCCCGTCGCCGAGCGCCGCGCCGTCCACCGAGAAGAAGTTGTCGCGCATGTTCTCCTTGAGCAGGTGGAAAGAGTTCTCGCCGACCGAGCGGTAGAAGACCGAGTAGGTGAGCGTGTCGCCGTTGCGGTCTTCGGCCTGCCATTGCAAGGAGACCGCGCCGCGCTGGAAGGTGCGCCGCGGCGGAATCTGCACCTGCGGTGCGATGAGCGCCGGGTCGATGCCCGAAGACTCTATGTTCGGGTCAACCTGTATCTGCACGGCCGACTGTAGCGCGATGCCGACGGGCAGGACTTGAATCTGCAACACCTCGGGCGCGACGTTGCGCGGCAGGTACGAGACGCTTATGTCCTCGACGCGCGCCTCGGCCGGCGGCGAAGAGCGCAGCACCGCGCGCCACTGTATGAAGCGTGCGCGCGGGCTCACCACGCCCGCGCCCGCGGGGTCGCGGTAGGGCGCGCTCCAATCGCTCCAGGTCATGTCGGGGCGCTCGGTGTTTCCCGTGCGCGTCTGCAACTCGACCTGCCCGCGCCCGCGCCACCACACGCGCCCCCACGACGCCACGAACTTCGCGTCGCGCACGGGCGACTCGTAAGTCCCCTCGCCCACGGTTTCGCCGCCGAAGCGGAACAGCTTGCCCTGGTTCGAAGAGGCCGCGTACACGTCGCGCCCGCGGATGACGAAGGAGGAGATTTGATCCTCGCTCGACTGCAAAAGGAGCGTGTCGCGCCCGTCGTCCGTGACGGAGTAGATGCGCCCCTTGTCGCTCGTCCCGACGAGCACGCTCGACCCTTGCGGCGCCGCGGCGACGGCGAAGGCCGTCACCGTCTGCGAACTCCAGAGCACGTCGGAGCCGCCGTCCGGCATGATGCGGAAGACCGCGGAGCGCGCGCCGTTCAACTCGCTGCGGCTGCGCGCCTGCGGCTGCGTGGCGGCGGCGGCCGTGACCTGCGCGGTGCCGTCGTCGGTCGTGACGGTTCCCGTCACCGTCCCGCCCGCGGAGGCGGTCGTCACGGTCTGCGTCGTCGAGGTGGTCGAAGACGCGCGCGGGCCGGTCGCCGCGTCGCTGAGCGCCAGCGCGTAGATCGAGCCGTCGGCCGCCAGCGCGAGCGAGTGAATCTCGCGCAGCGGCGAGTCGTAGAGCGCGAAAGCCTTGCCCTCGGGCGAGACGCGCAGCACGAGCCCGCCCGGGTCTGTGCCGGCGACGAGGTTGCCTTCGCGGTCGGTCGTGAGCGAGATGACGTGCGTCTCGTTCGTGTCGATGAGCAGAGACGCCTCGGGCTTCGCGCCGGCCGCGCGCACGCGGTAGAGCTTGCCCTGGTCGCCCGTGCCGACCGCGAGCGAGCCGTCCGCCATCAGCGCCAGCGACCAGATGTACTTGTCCGGCGGGTCGAAGTACACGTCGGCCTTGCCGTCCGGAGTGACGCGGTAGACCTTCCCGTCCGGCGACGTGCCCGCGTAGAGCGCGCCGTCGCGCCCGACGACGAGCGCCGTCACGTCCAACTCCGTCGCGTCGTAGAGCAGCGAGCCGCGCCCGTCCGCGCCGACGCGGAAGATGCGCCCGTCGTGCCCCGTGCCCAGGAAGACGTTGCCCGCGGCGTCGGCCGCGCTCGACCAGACGTAAGCCTGCTCCGTGTCGAAGACCTGCGTGAACTTCGGCGCCAGCATCAGCGCGCCCGTGTCCGTCACCGAGACGCCGCGCGACTCGCCGTTCAGAAGCTCGGCGCGCGAGTCGGTCTCCCAAACCACGGGCCCGCCCGCCTCGGTTCTCAGGGCTCCCGCGGTGACGAGTGTTGTCGAGACTATGAAGACTTGAAGAGTGCGCAGGGGTGAAAGTCTGTTTGTCATGAAGTGCAAAGATTCTCTTTTCGATTCTCGGGGCCGGACGCCGTTCACGCCGGCCTTCATGAATCATAACCCGAAAGGCGGGCGCGCGAAACCATATGAGATTTCAAATTTCAAATTTCAAATTCCTACGCTCAAACCCCGACGTAGCGCGCGTAGAGCGTGCGCGCAAGGCCCGCGTCGTCTGTGCCGCGCACGATGGCGCGCGCGTCGCGGAAGACGGTCAACTCGTACCCGCCCGCGCTCAACCTCACGAGGTACTCGTTGGCCTTCACCTCGCCCGCCGCGCTCAAACGCGCGGCCAGCGCGCCGAGGTCAACGCTCGCCGCGCCGCGCGGCGAGACCTGCACGGCGTTGCGCCCGCAGAGAACTGTCGCGAGGTCGCCCGCCTCCGGCTCAAGCGTCTCGAAGCGCCCGAGCGCGCACGCGGGACAGTCCGGCGCGCGCCCGCCCACAGAGATGCGGCGCCACTCGTTGCGCCACACGTCGAACTGCATCAGCCCGCCGTGCAGATTCTCTCCCCCGCCCGTCAGGAGTTTCAGAGCCTCGGCGACCTGCACGGCGGCGACGACGGAGATGATCGGCATGATGACGCCCGCCGTGTCGCACGTCGGCGCGGAGCCCGCGGCCGGCACTTCGGGGAAGACGCAGCGCAGGCACGGTGAGACGCCCGGCCTCACGGTCAACGTCACGCCGTAGCTGCCCACGGCCGCGCCGTAGACCCACGGCACGCCGCGCTTCACGCACGCGTCGTTGACGAGAAAGCGCGTCGCGAAATTGTCAGTCCCGTCGAGCACCACGTCGCAGCCCTCGACCAGCCGCTCGACGTTCGAGTAGTTCACGTCGGCGACCAACGCCTCGCACGCCACGTCGGAGTTTATCTCCGCGACGCGCGCGGCTGCCGCGACGGCCTTCGGCGCGCGCTCGCGTGCGTCGCGCTCGGTGAACATCGTCTGCCTTTGCAGGTTCGACTCCTCGACGAAGTCGCGGTCAACGATTCGCAGGCGCCCCACGCCCGCGCGCGCAAGCATCTCGACCTGCGACGACCCGAGCGCCCCGCACCCGACGACCAGAGAGCGCGCCGCGCGCAGACGCCGCTGCCCCTCCTCGCCTATGCCCTCGAAAAGAATCTGCCTGCTGT
>Ga0268259_10000340_pt1 | contig 15943 bp, 23 predicted proteins | sample AgamicAsMarz_FD_200246 | JGI IMG/M metagenome (GOLD analysis project Ga0268259, IMG submission 200246) | Agave microbial communities from Guanajuato, Mexico - As.Ma.rz (v2) (version 3) | ecosystem: Host-associated > Plants > Phyllosphere > Phylloplane/Leaf | place: Guanajuato, Mexico... | reverse complement strand
CATTTTTCGTCCGGGGACGTTAAGAATCCATGTCACCTGAGTGCCCACACAGATTGTCTGATAAATTGTTAAAGAGCAGTTGCGACGCGGCTTTCAGCGCTTCGTCGCGAGGTGGCGTATATTACGCTTTCCTCTTTCAGAGTCAACCCTGAATTTCAGGATTTTTCTCTTTCGTTGCCCGACCATCTCGTGAAGTGATTCACGTTGTCGTGTCAACGGAGGCGCATTATAGGGATCCCAATTTTAAGCACAAGTCTTTTTGCGATCTTTTTTTCTGACTGCTGTTTTTTCATTCTTTTTGCTGCGATCCCGTACGATCTGCACATTTAATGACGCGTAAAAGGCTTGCAGAAGGCCTTTCTAACGATCAAAGTCTTCTCTCAGCCCGTTTTTGATGAGGTAGCTATGTCAGTTGTTTTACGTCCTTATAAGGATCTCTTCCCTAAAATCGGCTTGCGGGTCATGGTTGATAGCAGCAGCGTGGTAATTGGTGATGTCAGAATTGCCGATGATGTAGGCATCTGGCCGCTGGTCGTTATTCGCGGTGATGTGAACTATGTAGAGATCGGTGCCCGTAGCAATATTCAGGATGGTAGCGTTCTGCATGTTACGCATAAATCCTCTTCTAACCCAGAGGGAAACCCACTCATCATCGGCGAGGATGTCACCGTTGGGCACAAAGTGATGCTGCACGGCTGCATCATTGGCGATCGCGTGCTGGTTGGGATGGGCTCTATTTTGCTGGATGGCGCGGTTATTGAAGACGACGTCATGATCGGCGCGGGCAGCCTGGTGCCGCAAAATAAGCGGCTGGAGAGCGGATATTTGTATCTGGGAAGCCCGGTAAAACAGATCCGCCCCCTGAAGGAAGCGGAAATAGAAGGATTAAAGTACTCGGCGAACAACTATGTGAAATGGAAAGATGAGTATCTGGATCAGGATAACCAGACAATACCCTGATCATCTTCCTTCTGTTGGCGGATCAACTGTTCCGCCTCTTCCTCCAGATCCCAGCGATAGTCACGAAACGTCGCCAGAAACTGCTCCGGCGTTTCAGCATCGAAGCGTTGCTTGAGATCATCACCTTTAATGGCGCATATCATCTGCATTCCATTAACCAGTGCCGGAAAGCAGACGGCCTGCATTGAAGGATCCCACTCTTCGCGATCCGGAAACTGGATAGCCTGATTCATTTCGCCAGCTCCTGCTTCAGCATCTGAATGACTGGTTCAACATCCGGCAACACGCCGTGCCACAGCAATACCGCATGTGCAGCCTGCCCCACCAGCATACCCAAACCATCTGCGCACTGTTTTGCACCCAAGTTTATACACCAGTCCAGAAACGGTGTGTTCCCTTTTTGGTAGAACATGTCGTAGCAGTAAAGTTTGGCATGAACGAGCGATGACGGTAATGCCGGGATATTCCCACCAATCCCGCTGGAAGTTGCATTAATGATCAGATCGAATTCATGCCCCTGAAGATCATCCATTTGCACGGCAACGACACTACCGGTATGAGCAAAGAGCTTCGCCAACTCTTCCGCCCGTGAAAATGTTCGGTTAGTAATCGTTATCGCACAATCCAGTGATAACAGAGGAAGTAATACTCCGCGCGCCGCACCTCCCGCGCCAACCAACAGGATACGAAATCCCGGGCGGATAAAGCCCAGCCGTTGCAAATCGCTGAGCAGGCCGATGCCATCGGTGTTATCTCCCACCAAACGCCCATCATCAAGGCGCTTTAATGTATTTACCGCACCAGCCAGCGCTGCGCGTTCTGTCAGCTCATCGGCTCGAGCAAATGCCTCTTCTTTAAAGGGAACCGTAACGTTCGCGCCTTTACCACCGGCAGCAAAGAAGGCATCCAGCGTATTCCCAAAGTCATTCATTGGCGCAAGCACGCGCCCATAGGGATGTTCGATGCCAAGCTGAAGGGCAAACTGTTGATGGATAAAGGGCGACTTACTATGAGCAATAGGGTTACCGAAGACTGCGTAGGATTCCATACTATTATCCCTGGCGAAAAAGTTCACCGGTGAGGGCATCACGGATTTCAGAAGGGTTCTGCCGGCCGCCCGTTGGCGCATCAATCACCGGAAAGCTGGCACCAAATTGTTCGATAACCTCTTGCGCCGTTCTGCAAGGTGGCAGCCCGGATAAATTGGCACTTGTCGAAACCAGCGGTTTGCCGTAAGCCGTGCAAAGTGCAATTACCATTGGGTGATCGGTGACACGTACAGCCAGCGAGTCAAAACGCCCGGTTAACCAGCGCGGTGTGGTTGGTTTTGCCGGAAACACAAAGGTTACCGGGCCAGGCCAGCATCTGAAGACGGCCTTGCGTTGTTCGTCTGTCAGCATGCTGTCATCAATATAGGGTTTCAGCTGATCAAAGTTGGCTGCAATCAGGATTAGGCCTTTATCAACCGGACGCTGCTTCAGTTCAAGCAGACGATAGACGGCAGTTTCACTGTCCGGGTCGCAGCCGACACCAAAAACAGCTTCAGTTGGATAAGCGATGACTTCTTCTTTATTCAGAACCCCGATCGCCGAAGCGACAGGATCTGTTGGCAGGTTATTCTTCACGAGTTTGTTCCGCCGTTACCGGCTGTCCACATTGTTTACTGGCGCAGAAGCGTTTTACACCTTGCGCGGTTTTCTTTTCGATAAGCAGCGGGTAGTGGCACGCAGGGCATTCACCCGCCACCGGCTTGAAATTGATAACGAACTGGCAATCAGGGTAGCGATCGCAGGAATAGAAGGTTTTGCCGTATCGGGAACGGCGCTGTACCAGATGTCCACTCTGACACTGCGGGCAGGTAATGGCAGTATCGTCGGGCTTATCAATCAGCTCGGTATGTTCACACTCCGGATACTGACTACAACCGATAAACATACCAAAACGCCCTTGCCGTAATACCATCGGCGCGCCGCAGTCTGGACACAGGTGCCCGTCCAGAACTTTAACAATATGTCCATCCGCCTGGCTCTTCAGGGGACGAACATAGTCGCATTCCGGATAATGGGAACATCCGAGAAACGGGCCGTGTTTCCCGGAACGAATAACAAGTTCAGCCCCGCATTGTGGGCAGGGCTCGTTGTTGCGCACCGAAAACAGTGCTGATTTGGCCATAATGACTCTTGAAGCTGCGAAAATGATTAGTGCAGCATACCTTCATTCACTTCAAAGAGTAATTCTTCCATCTGCTGGTATGCGTTTTCACATCCAGGAATATTGAAGAGTACCATCAGGATGACCCATTTAAGATCTTCCAGATCGAACTCTGCCGTATCCAGCGCCAGCACACGTTCTATCACCATTTCTCGGGTTTCGAGGTTTAGCACCTGAATCTGCTCAAGGAACAACAAAAATCCCCGGCAACTGGCATCCAGCCTTTCGCACTCTTCAGCAGTATAGATACGTACTGAGAGTGGATCAGAAGCAAGCTGCATCGGTTCGGCGAGGCCTTCCTGATAATCAGCCAGCTTTTCCAGCCACAAAAGAGCGTTGTAGATATCTTCACGATCAAATCCGGCGTCGGTAAGATCCCGTTCCAGTTTGTCTTGATCCACACGCATTTCAGCTTCGTTATGGATGTAAGTCTCAAACAAGTACATTAGTACGTCGAACATGGCTTGCCCTCCTCAATCGGACATAGCCGCCGGGTACAGCTGCGATCCATCCTGCTAATTCCAGTTCAAGCAATTGAGCGGCTGTGACTGGCACAGGTTGGCCGGCACGTTCAGCGACGACGTCAACAGGTGTTACCTCATCTCCTACGTTAGCCAGGAGCTCAGGAAATGGCAATGCCACCTTTTCTTGATCTGCAGAATAAAATGAATTTCCACCTGGTTCAGGTAGCCAGCTTAGCCCGTATTGCAAACTTTCGAGGATCTCACCGGCAGATGTCACCAAAGTTGCCCCTTGTTTGATTAACCAGTGCGGCCCCTCACTACCGGGACTACCAATCGGGCCGGGCAGCGCAAAAACCTCACGGCCTTGCTCAAGCGCACTTCGGGCGGTGACGAGCGATCCGCTGCGTAGCGCTGCCTCAACAACCAGAATTCCACGACTAAGGCCGCTGATAATGCGATTTCGTCGAGGAAAATGTTCCCGTTTGGGATGTGCCGCAAGGGGAAATTCGGAAACCAGTGCGCCACCGCAATCAATAAGCTGGCTGGCAAGCGCCGAGTGCCGCCGGGGATAGAGGCTAAACAGGCCATTTCCCAACACAGCTACGCTCTTGCCCCCAACATTCAACGCGGCCCGGTGGGCAATACTGTCGATCCCCAGAGCCATACCGCTGGTAATGGTAAAACCACTTCGGGCAAGCGCCTCGCAAAACAGACGTCCCCAGCGCTCTCCATACCAGGAATGGGCACGGCTGCCAACAACTGCCAGTTGTTGAGTTTTTAGCGCTGATACTTCGCCCTTCACCAAAATGGCACCCGGGTAATCAGCAATAGCGCGCAGAGATTCGGGATACGCCGCATCACTGGCACTAATGAGATGATGGTTTGCCTGACTCAGCCAATCCAGGCTCTTCTCCAGCTCCTGCGCCGACAAAGAGAAAAAACGCCTGGCCTGAGCTGTTGTCAGCCCGAAATGCTCAAGCTCTTCAGGCGTTGCTCCTTTGTTTTGCTCCAGCCATTGTGCTGTATGTAGCCATTTATCGCCGCACAGGTCTCCGACCTGTAGTAAGCGTAATCCTATCTCTGTGGATGTCATCCATTTCCCCTGCCACAAGCCGTCCTGGCAATCCTTGCGATTGGTCACCGATGCTGTCAATCAGTGGGGGTTTTGTCTAGAATAGAGGTAATATTCTCACCAACTCCTGAACACGACTCTGGATATTTATGGCAGTTTTGCATGTGTTACATATTCCGGACGAGCGTCTTCGCAAAGTCGCCGAGCCGGTTAAAGAAGTGAATGCGGACATTCAACGTATTGTGGATGATATGTTTGAAACCATGTACGCAGAAGAAGGTATTGGTCTTGCGGCAACGCAGGTTGATATCCATCAGCGCATTATCGTCATCGACGTTTCTGAAAATCGCGATGAACAACTGGTACTGATTAACCCGGAACTGTTGGAAAAAAGCGGGGAAACAGGCATCGAAGAAGGCTGTCTGTCAATTCCGGAACAACGTGCATTGGTACCGCGCGCTGAAAAAGTGAAAATCCGTGCGCTGGATCGTGATGGAAAAACATTCGAACTGGAAGCTGATGGGCTGCTGGCTATCTGTATTCAGCACGAGATGGATCATCTGGTAGGTAAACTGTTCATTGATTACCTGTCGCCAATGAAACGTCAGCGCATTCGCCAGAAAGTTGAAAAACTGGATCGCATGAACGCTCGCGCTTAAACGCAGGCAAAAAGGGATAAACGTGTCAGATTCTCTACGTATTATTTTCGCCGGCACACCTGACTTCGCAGCGCGTCATCTTGACGCGCTGTTGTCTTCTGAGCATCAGGTCGTTGGGGTTTTCACCCAGCCCGATCGCCCCGCCGGCCGCGGTAAAAAATTGATGCCCAGCCCGGTGAAAGTGCTGGCAGAAGAAAAAGGCTTGCCGGTGTTTCAGCCAGCATCTCTGCGCCAACAGGAAAATCAGCAACTAATTGCCGACCTTAAGGCTGATGTCATGGTCGTAGTGGCATATGGTTTGATTCTTCCCAAAGCCGTTCTGGACATGCCGAGCAAGGGCTGTATCAACGTCCATGGTTCTCTGCTGCCGCGCTGGCGCGGCGCGGCGCCGATCCAGCGCTCATTATGGGCTGGCGATGAGGAAACCGGCGTTACCATTATGCAGATGGATGTGGGGCTCGATACTGGCGATATGCTATATAAGCTTTCATGCCCTATTACCGCACAAGACACCAGCGCCACGCTATATGCGAAATTAGCGGAGCTTGGCCCGCAGGGGCTGCTTGTCACACTGCAACAGCTCGCTCAGGGCAACGCGCAACCGCAGGTGCAGGACGAAGCTCTGGTCACTTACGCAGAGAAACTGAGCAAAGAAGAGGCGCGCATTGACTGGTCGCTCAGCGCCGCGCAACTGGAACGCTGCATCCGTGCTTTCAACCCGTGGCCAATGAGCTGGTTCATGATTGATGAGCAGCCGGTGAAAATATGGCAAGCTTCGGTGATTCCTTCTGCCACCCGAGCTGAGCCGGGTACGATTCTGGATGCTTCAAAAGCGGGTATTCAGGTTGCCACCGTTGATGGAATACTGAATCTTGAGTCGCTACAGCCGGCAGGTAAAAAAGCCATGAGTGCGCAGGATCTCCTGAACTCGCGGCGTGAGTGGTTTATCCCCGGCAATCGCCTGGCGTGATACACATTTCTTAGCCCGGTTTTGCCGGGCATTTTTATATTTGTGGTTATGAAAAAACAGAACAATTTACGTAGTATGGCTGCGCAGGCCATCGAGCAGGTGATGGAACAAGGGCAATCGCTCAGCAATATCCTGCCGCCGCTTCAACAGAAAGTCTCTGACAAAGATAAGGCACTGCTCCAGGAGTTGTGCTTCGGTGTTTTACGCGTGCTGCCACAGCTCGACTGGCTGATCAATAAGCTGATGTCGCGTCCGATGACCGGGAAACAACGCACGGTACACTACCTGATCATGGTCGGATTTTATCAGCTTCTACATACCCGAATTCCTGCGCATGCGGCGCTGGCAGAAACGGTAGAAGGTGCGGTTGCCATCAAACGACCGCAACTTAAGGGGTTGATTAATGGCGTGTTGCGCCAGTTTCAACGTCAGCAAGAGGAATTACTGGCGGAATTCGCCAGCAGCGATAACCGCTATCTGTTTCCGGCATGGCTGCTAAAACGAGTACAAAAAGCTTATCCGCAGCAATGGCAGCAGGTTATCGAGGCCAGTAACCAACGCCCACCAATGTGGCTGCGCGTGAACCGCCAACACCATACCCGTGACGGCTGGCTGGCATTACTGGAAGAACACGGTTTGCAAGGGTTTACCCATGCGGATTACCCGGATGCCGTTCGTCTGGCAGCGGCAGCTCCCGTTACTGCGCTTCCTGGATTTGCGGAAGGCTGGGTCACGGTGCAGGATGCGTCAGCCCAGGGTTGTATCAACTTCCTCGCCCCGCAAAATGGCGAACGCATTCTCGACCTTTGTGCTGCGCCAGGTGGCAAAACAACGCACATTCTTGAAGCGGCGCCGGAAGCCAGCGTCCTGGCCGTGGATGTTGACGAACAACGCTTATCCCGCGTTTACGACAACCTGAAACGTCTTGGTATGAAAGCGCAGGTCAAACAGGGCGACGGTCGTTTCCCGTCACAGTGGTGTGGCGAAGAAGTCTTTGACCGTATTCTGGTAGATGCGCCTTGTTCTGCGACAGGGGTCATTCGTCGACACCCGGACATCAAGTGGTTGCGTCGCGATCGTGATATTCCTGAACTGGTGCAGTTGCAGTCAGAAATTCTGGATGCTATCTGGCCGCATCTAAAATCTGGCGGCACACTGGTATACGCAACCTGTTCGATCCTGCCAGAAGAGAACAACCAGCAGGTTGCAGCTTTCCTGAAGCGTACGCCAGATGCGCAGCTTAGCCTGACCGGTACGCCGGAACAGCCAGGGTTGCAGAAATTGCCGGGAGCGGAAGAAGGCGACGGTTTCTTTTACGCTAAGATAATCAAACAGTGATGAGAACAACGGGTCACAGCAGATGAAAATAATTATTCTGGGCGCAGGGCAGGTTGGCGGCACGCTGGCGGAAAACCTGGTCGGGGAGAATAACGACATTACCGTTGTCGATACCAATGGCGATCGTCTGCGCAGCTTGCAGGACAAGTTTGATCTGCGAGTTGTGCAGGGGCATGGCTCGCATCCACGCGTATTACGTGAAGCTGGCGCAGATGATGCCGATATGCTGGTCGCTGTGACCAGTTCAGATGAAACCAATATGGTTGCCTGTCAGGTTGCTTATTCACTGTTTAATACGCCGAACCGCATTGCACGTATTCGTTCGCCAGATTATGTGCGCGATGCCGATAAACTGTTCCATTCAGAAGCTGTGCCGATCGACCATTTAATTGCACCGGAACAGTTGGTGATTGATAGTATCTATCGGCTGATCGAATATCCGGGAGCGCTGCAAGTAGTAAATTTCGCCGAGGGGAAAGTCAGCCTTGCCGTAGTTAAAGCCTATTACGGTGGGCCGCTCGTTGGTAATGCGTTATCGACCATGCGCGAACATATGCCGCATATTGATACCCGCGTTGCGGCCATATTTCGTCACGACCGCCCTATTCGCCCGCAAGGTTCAACCATAGTAGAGGCCGGAGACGAGGTGTTCTTTATTGCCGCATCGCAGCATATTCGCGCAGTAATGAGCGAGCTCCAGCGCCTGGAAAAACCGTACAAACGCATCATGCTGGTTGGCGGCGGGAATATAGGCGCAGGTCTGGCACGCCAACTGGAGAAAGACTACAGCGTCAAATTGATCGAACGCGATCAGCAGCGTGCTGCAGAACTGGCAGAAAAACTACAAAATACCATCGTTTTCTATGGTGATGCGTCGGATCAAGAATTGCTGGCCGAAGAACACATCGATCAAGTTGATCTGTTTATTGCCGTCACCAACGATGACGAAGCGAATATTATGTCGGCAATGCTGGCCAAACGTATGGGAGCGAAAAAGGTCATGGTGCTGATCCAACGCCGCGCTTACGTCGATCTGGTACAGGGCAGCGTAATTGATATTGCGATTTCACCGCAGCAGGCAACTATCTCCGCACTGCTTAGCCACGTGCGCAAAGCCGATATTGTCGGGGTTTCTTCGTTGCGTCGTGGCGTCGCCGAGGCGATCGAAGCTGTCGCTCACGGTGACGAAACGACCTCTCGCGTAGTGGGTCGTGTTATTGATGAGATTAAACTCCCGCCCGGCACGATTATTGGCGCAGTGGTACGTGGCAACGATGTGATGATTGCTAATGATAATTTGCGTATTGAGCAGGGCGACCACGTAATTATGTTTTTAACCGACAAAAAATATATTACGGACGTTGAAAGACTCTTCCAGCCAAGCCCCTTCTTCCTTTAATCTCAAAGGATGCGGATATCCGCATCCTTTCTTAATCCCTGAATTAATAAGGGATTAAGAAATCTGGTTAGTTATGCCTGCAAATGGAAATTGAACGGTAATTTGTTAAACTTATCCAGACAGCCTGCACATGGAGAAGGATATGAGTATTTTGAAAGAGTTCCGCGAGTTCGCAATGCGCGGCAATGTAGTGGATTTGGCCGTTGGTGTGATCATCGGTGCAGCATTCGGTAAAATCGTATCTTCCCTGGTTGCCGATATCATTATGCCGCCACTTGGATTATTAATCGGTGGAATTGATTTCAAACAGTTTGCATTAACGTTACGCGATGCACAGGGCGACGTGCCCGCTGTCGTAATGCATTACGGCGTGTTTATCCAGAATGTATTTGATTTTATCATCGTTGCTTTTGCCATCTTCCTTGCGATCAAGGTAATTAATAAGCTGAAACGCAATCAGGAAGAAGAGCCTAAAGCCCCGCCGGCGCCAAGCAAAGAAGAAGTATTGCTGAGTGAAATCCGCGACCTGCTGAAAGAGCAGAATAACCGTAATTAATTAAGCAGAAGCCAGAAGGCCAGTGGTAAATAAGCGATGTGCTTGCTTGCCACTGGCCTCCTTATCTCCCCGGTTTGCATGTTTTTCTTTTCGAAGATAACTCCCTTTCCCTTTCTTATTTTTCTCAATACGCTGCCTGAACAGTGGGTCATGCAACAATGCCTCAATGGCATTATCATTAATTTGCCCTTTAGTATGCTGATAGCGGCTCATAGCTTCTCCAGTTTGTATGTTAAAACGGCCGAAGTGTAGATCTCTGCGCAGAGAAGATCAACATGTCGACGAATTAGTCTTACCACTCGCGCCCTGTTCCAGCGCTTCCAGAATGGAACAATAGACACTGCTGTGCGCAGTACCACAACAGGCATCGTTCAGTTTCTGTAGGGAACGCCGCATTGCCTGGAGTTCATCAATACGCGCTTCCACTTCAGCCAAACGGGTCTGCACAATACTCTTCGACTCCTGACATGTATGATGTTCAGGATCAATTCGGATCGACAGTAATTCACGTATCGCTTCTAACGTAAATCCTAACTGGCGCGCATGGCGGATAAATTTTAGACGTTGCAAATCTCTGTCCGTATAAAGACGAAAACCGCCTTCCGTCCGTATTTCATGATCCATCATCTGTTGTTTTTCATAGTAGCGGATGGTATCCGGCGTCACTTCAGCTAATTTCGCAATTTCACCAATGCGGTACATAGGCTATTCCTCGTTTAACTTCTGCTGCAGTTTTATGGCGTAATCACCGCGCAAAAAATCAGTGCTTAAACCTGCCTGGCGCAATTTGAGCTCAAGTAAAGATAAGCGGCGTTGTAACTCTCGATGCTGTGGATGATTTTCCTCCACGCCATTTAACAAATCAGCCAACGCGATCGCTTCTCTACGATATTCAAGCTCTGGCGGTAGACAGCCCGCATTCTTCAATAAACGGTATCCAGTTCGAAGCTCTGGAGGAACATGAGAATCATCATCCAGAGTGAGCGGCTCGCCGCGACCGGGAAGATTGTCGAATTCACCTTTATTTTGGGCGTCAAGGATATGCCGTTCTGCCCACTGATCAAGCAACCACATAATGGGTCTCCAGGGATGAGCAAGAAAGATACGAACATTGTAGGAAAGTGGTAATGCTCAGGATATAAAAAAACCCGCCGAAGCGGGTCTTTTTACGTTACTACAGATTACTCTGCAGCAGCTTCTGCTTTCGGCTCGGCGCGATCAACCAGCTCGATGTAAGCCATCGGAGCATTGTCACCAGCACGGAAGCCACACTTCAGAATGCGAGTGTAACCACCGGCACGGCTCGCGAAACGCGGGCCCAGCTCGTTAAACAGTTTTGCCACGATCTCGTTATCACGAGTACGGGCGAATGCCAGACGACGATTAGCAACGCTATCAGTCTTGGCAAGAGTAATCAGCGGCTCAACTACGCGACGCAGCTCTTTCGCTTTCGGCAGAGTCGTCTTGATGATCTCATGACGAACCAGAGAACCTGCCATGTTACGGAACATGGCCTGGCGATGGCTGCTGTTGCGGTTCAGTTGACGACCACTCTTACGATGGCGCATGACCTTATCCTTCTCAGTAAAACCTTAACCTGTGATCCGGTTACTCGTCAGCAATGCTTGCCGGCGGCCAGTTTTCCAGGCGCATGCCCAGAGACAGACCACGTGAGGCCAGCACGTCTTTAATCTCAGTAAGAGATTTTTTACCCAGGTTCGGCGTTTTCAGCAACTCAACCTCGGTACGCTGTACCAGATCACCGATATAGTGGATAGCTTCTGCCTTGAGGCAGTTAGCAGAGCGGACAGTCAATTCCAGATCGTCAACAGGGCGCAGCAGGATCGGATCGAATTCTGGTTTCTCTTCTTTAACTTCCGGCTGACGTACATCACGTAAATCAACGAAAGCTTCCAGTTGTTCTGCCAGGATGGTTGCCGCACGACGAATCGCCTCTTCAGGATCGATTGTGCCGTTGGTTTCCATTTCGATGACCAGCTTGTCCAGGTCGGTGCGCTGTTCAACACGTGCTGCTTCAACATTGTAGGCAATTCGCTCTACAGGGCTGTAGCACGCATCAACCAGTAAACGGCCGATCGGGCGCTCATCTTCTTCCGAATGAATTCGGGCAGACGCCGGCACATAACCACGACCGCGCTGAACTTTGATACGCATATTGATAGATGCGTTTTCATCGGTCAGGTGGCAGATCACATGCTGCGGCTTGACGATTTCGACATCACCGTCGTGGGTAATGTCGGCTGCAGTCACAGGGCCAATGCCAGATTTATTCAGAGTAAGAATAACATCATCTTTACCCTGAACTCTCACCGCCAGCCCTTTCAGGTTGAGCAGGATTTCAAGGATATCTTCCTGAACGCCTTCTTTGGTGCTGTACTCATGAAGTACACCATCAATCTCAACCTCAGTCACCGCGCAACCCGGCATCGATGAGAGCAGAATACGGCGCAGTGCGTTACCCAGAGTATGGCCAAAGCCACGCTCTAAAGGCTCAAGGGTCACCTTGGCGTGCGTCGAACTCACTTGCTCGATATCTACCAGGCGCGGTTTTAGAAACTCTGTCACAGAACCCTGCATTGTGTCCTCTCTTTGGTACTAAGCTTTACTTGGAGTAAAGCTCGACGATCAGGTGTTCGTTAATGTCCGCAGACAGATCAGAACGCTCCGGCTTACGCTTGAACGTACCTTCCATCTTGCCAGCATCAACTTCCAGCCAGGTTGGCTTTTCACGCTGCTCAGCCAGCTCCAGAGCGGCTTTCACGCGAGACTGCTTTTTCGCTTTCTCACGAATGCTAACCACGTCATTCGGACTAACCTGATAAGAAGCGATGTTAACAACACGACCGTTTACCATGATTGCTTTGTGGCTAACCAGCTGACGTGCTTCTGCACGAGTGGCGCCAAAGCCCATACGGTATACAACGTTGTCCAGACGACCTTCCAGCAGACCCAGCAGGTTTTCACCTGTGTTGCCTTTCAGACGTGCTGCTTCTTTGTAGTAGTTACGGAACTGACGCTCCAGCACACCGTAGATACGGCGAACTTTTTGCTTTTCACGCAACTGCACACCATAGTCAGACAGACGCGGTTTACGCGCACCGTGCTGGCCAGGAGCTTGTTCAATTTTACACTTGGTATCGATCGCGCGAACGCCAGACTTAAGGAACAGGTCTGTGCCCTCACGACGGCTCAGCTTGAGCTTAGGACCCAAATATCTTGCCATTTTCTTTCTCCAACAATCCTAGAAAACGAGCGCGTTATACGCGACGTTTTTTCGGCGGACGACAACCGTTGTGAGGGATCGGAGTCACATCAGTAATATTAGTGATGCGGAAACCAGCGGCGTTCAGAGCACGAATAGTAGATTCGCGACCCGGACCCGGTCCCTTAACCATAACTTCCAGATTCTTGATGCCGTATTCTTTTACGGCTTCAGCGCAACGCTCTGCTGCAACCTGAGCTGCAAACGGAGTGGATTTGCGAGAACCACGGAAACCGGAACCACCGGCTGTTGCCCAACCCAGCGCGTTACCCTGACGATCAGTAATAGTAACGATGGTGTTGTTGAAAGAAGCATGGATATGAGCCACGCCGTCAGAGACTTGTTTTCTTACACGTTTACGTGCACGAATTGGTGCCTTTGCCATTATTCAATCACCCCGATTATTTCTTGATCGGTTTGCGCGGACCCTTACGGGTACGTGCGTTGGTCTTGGTACGCTGACCGCGAACCGGGAGACCACGACGATGACGCAAACCGCGATAGCAACCAAGATCCATCAGGCGCTTGATGCTCATGCTAATTTCACGGCGCAGATCACCTTCAACGACAAATTTGGCAACTTCGTCACGCAGCGTGTCGATTTGTTCTTCAGACAGCTCACTGATCTTAACATTTTCAGCGATGCCCGCAGCCGCCAGAATGGCTTGGGAGCGGGTTTTACCGACGCCATAGATCGAAGTTAATGCGATCACAGCATGTTTCTGATCAGGAATGTTAATGCCTGCTATACGGGCCACTATGCACTCCTATAATTTTACTAGTACGTACCATGCTGAAAAGCCCGTTTTCAGGATACTCAAATGGAAACGTACAGACATACAAAAGATTGGCTGGCTAATCTAGCCAGCTCAACCCAACTTTGCAAGAAAAATATGCGAAATAATCAGCCTTGGCGCTGTTTATGCTTCGGCTCGGCACTGCAAATCACACGGATGACGCCATCACGTTTAACGATTTTGCAGTTACGGCATAATTTCTTGACGGAAGCACGAACTTTCATTTTTACTCTCCGTAACTTCTCGGGCGACCATTAACGACCGTAGCCTTTCAGGTTCGCCTTCTTCAATGCAGACTCATACTGACTGGACATCATCAGAGTTTGCACTTGAGCCATAAAGTCCATAATCACGACAACAACGATAAGCAGAGAAGTCCCACCGAAGTAGAACGGCACTTTCATTGCATCACGCATGAACTCCGGGATCAGGCAGATAAAAGTAATATACAGCGCACCAACCAGAGTCAGACGAGTCATTACTTTATCGATATACTTCGCCGTTTGCTCTCCCGGACGAATTCCTGGTACGAATGCACCGGACTTCTTCAGGTTATCTGCTGTTTCACGCGGGTTGAAAACCAACGCCGTGTAGAAGAAACAGAAGAAGATGATTGCAGATGCATAGAGTAACACATAAAGCGGTTGCCCAGGCTGCAAATACAGCGAAATTGTTGTCAGCCAGTTCCAACCAGTACCGCCCCCGAACCATGACGCGATGGTCGCCGGGAACAGAATAATACTGGAAGCAAAAATAGCCGGGATTACCCCCGCCATATTTACTTTCAGCGGCAAATGTGTGCTCTGAGCAGCATAGACACGACGACCTTGCTGACGTTTCGCGTAGTTTACCACAATGCGGCGTTGACCACGCTCAACGAAAACAACAAAGAACGTCACTGCGAATACTAATACTGCAACCAACAGCAACAGGAGGAAGTGCAGGTCGCCTTGACGCGCTTGCTCGATAGTATGGGCAATGGCTGGCGGAAGGCCCGCCACAATACCAGCGAAAATAATGATCGAGATACCGTTACCGATACCACGTTCAGTAATTTGTTCGCCGAGCCACATCAGGAACATGGTTCCTGTAACCAGACTTACAACAGCGGTGAAGTAGAATGCAAAACCCGGATTCATTACCAGGCCCTGCATTCCGGGCATATTCGGTAAACCGGTAGCAATACCGATCGACTGGAATATAGCCAACACCAAGGTACCGTAACGGGTGTACTGGCTAATCTTACGACGACCAGACTCCCCTTCTTTCTTTAACTCCGCCAGGGCCGGGTGAACGACCGTTAGCAGTTGGATAATAATTGATGCCGAAATATACGGCATAATACCCAGAGCAAAGATAGAAGCACGGCTGAGAGCACCACCAGAGAACATGTTAAACATTTCAATGATGGTGCCACGCTGTTGTTCAAGCAGTTTGGCAAGTACAGCGGCATCAATACCAGGGATCGGAATAAAAGAGCCAATACGGAACACAATCAGCGCACCGATAACAAACAGCAGTCTGCGTTTCAGTTCGCCAATTCCACCTTTGGCACTTTGGAAATCTAACCCCGGTTGTTTAGCCATCTGCTACTTATTCCTCAATTTTACCGCCAGCAGCTTCGATAGCAGCACGAGCGCCTTTAGTAACACGCAGGCCACGAACAGTTACCGGACGAGCTACTTCACCAGCCAGGATCACTTTCGCGAACTCGATCTGGATGCCGATAATGTTAGCTGCTTTCAGCGTGTTCAGGTCTACTACGTCGCCTTCTACTTTAGCCAGATCGGACAGACGAATCTCTGCCGTGATCATTGCTTTACGAGAAGTGAAACCGAATTTCGGCAGACGACGATACAGTGGCATCTGACCACCCTCGAAACCGCGACGTACGCCACCGCCAGAACGAGACTTCTGACCTTTGTGACCACGACCACCGGTTTTACCGAGGCCAGAACCGATACCACGACCCAGGCGTTTACCCGCCTTTTTGGAGCCTTCGGCCGGAGACAGAGTATTTAAACGCATCTCTTACTCCTCAACTTTAACCATGAAGGAAACCGCGTTGACCATACCACGAACCGCAGGAGTATCCTCGCGTTCTACAGTATGACCAATACGACGCAGACCCAGGCCAAGCAGCGTTGCCTTGTGTTTCGGCAGACGACCGATTGCACTGCGGGTTTGAGTGATTTTAATAGTCTTTGCCATGGTCAATTACCCCAGAATTTCTT
>Ga0268259_10000337_pt1 | contig 16065 bp, 22 predicted proteins | sample AgamicAsMarz_FD_200246 | JGI IMG/M metagenome (GOLD analysis project Ga0268259, IMG submission 200246) | Agave microbial communities from Guanajuato, Mexico - As.Ma.rz (v2) (version 3) | ecosystem: Host-associated > Plants > Phyllosphere > Phylloplane/Leaf | place: Guanajuato, Mexico... | reverse complement strand
TTTTAAGTATTATACCAATTATTACAATTACAATTACAATAAACCATACCACAATATCACCACCTTTCATTTTCATAATATCATGTATAAATAACTAATAGGTAAACTATTCCAAAATTTATACGACTTAAATTTTTGTATTTTCCCCAATCTGTTGGTGCTGTACTTTGATAGGTACAAAACTGTTGGAGCCAATTTCATTCTGGTAACCCACCAACAACTTATGCTTATGTATCAGCTTTAGCAAATTCAGACATTAAAATAGAAGTTGAAGCATGGGCAGCAAGATAACCAACTCAAGTTCGTTACGTACCATCAATTGTTATTGAAAAAACCAAGTATGGTAATGATTGGTATAACATAGCCAACTTTGGGAAACTTAAGTGGAGGTAATTTGGTTCGAAAGCGAGATGAAAAATTGAAATGGATGAATTCGAGTCTCAATTAAATCCCACTGTAAGAAAAAATATAACAAAAACACTAACTCAACTTAATTTAAAAATCGAAGGCATGATTGGTAGAATTGAAAATAAAGGATGCGGCATTTTAACTGAATTTGAAAATATTCATCGCGTCTTTAATAATTTACAAATGGATGCAGCCTCATTTTATTTAAATTCATATCTTTCACCGTATACTGATATCTTTGATGAATTGACAATCACAGTTCAACACTTATCCAAACGCAAACATGGCGGATTAATTGTTGTAAAAAGAGACGACTCACTTGAAGAATTGATGAGTTCCGGGATCCACGTCGGTGCAAAACTATCTCCAGCATTGCTAGAATCAATTTTTTATCCGGGAAGCCCGTTACATGACGGAGCGGTACTGGTTGAAAATAACATGATCATTTCAGCTGGTAATGTACTTCCACTTTCAAAAATTACATACGATAATAAAAAACTTGGAACAAGGCACCGAGCAGCAGTTGGAATTTCCGAACAAAGCGATGCACTTGCTCTTGTAGTATCAGAAGAAACAGGAAACATATCTTTCGCTTATAAAGGAAGCTTATATCCTGTTAAATATGGAGCACCTATTAATTGAAACTGAAACGGTCTTTTTGATCGTTTTTTTGTTTGGCTTTGTGAAGTGGATTGTTGATTTATTTATATAACTAAAATGGGAGTTTAGTTTCAATATGTTGCATTTATTTGGTAAACTAACATATACTTAATTCATCAAGAAAATTTGATGAAGGAGAAAGCACATGGCTGAGATGACACAACAGTTCCAGAAATATGAGCAGAAATTTAAAGCGTTAGCTGATCAAAAGCGTCTAGAAATCATGTATGAGCTTTGCCAAAGAGGAAGTACATGTGTATGTGATTTAACGGAAACATTTGATATGACCCAATCAAAGCTCTCTTATCATTTGAAAATCTTACTAGACGCAGGGCTCATTCATAAAGAGACAAAAGGTACATGGAGTTATTACGATTTGAACGACACTGAAGTAAACAGCTTGCTATCCGAAGAGCTTTGTTGTATTTTCCGAAAATCAGATAACGGTAATCGTAACAGTAATTGTTGTTAATTTTTTTTAATCATTAAATCAATTTATTTTTGATTTATAAATTAAGGGAGGAATTCTGTATGAAATATGTTCATGTAGGGGTTAACGTAACAAATTTAGAGGCATCTATTGTTTTTTATCAAAAGGTATTTGGTTTAGCACCTGTTAAAGTGAAGGAAGGATATGCAAAGTTTCTGTTAGAAAATCCGGGTCTTAATTTCACGTTAAATGTTCGTAATCAAGTTGAGGGTAATCAAGTAAACCACTTTGGTTTCCAAGTTGAAACATCCGAAGAAATCTTAGCTCATAAGGAAAGACTAGAAAAAGAAGGTTTCTTTGCCCGCGAAGAAATGGATACAACTTGTTGCTATGCGGTACAAGATAAGTTTTGGGTAACAGATCCAGACGGAAATGAATGGGAATTCTTCTATACAAAAGCAGATAGTGAAGTTCAAAAAATAGTAGAAAATACGTCTTGTTGTAAAACTTCCACAGAATCTAAATTTAATTCTTGTTGTTAGTGTGTAAAAGGAGAAGAGAATGAAACGATTATCATTTTTAGACAGATATTTAACCCTTTGGATATTCATAGCAATGGCAATTGGGATAATTCTTGGTATTTCAATACCTGGATTTGTAGATAGCCTAAACAAGTTACAAGTTGGAACGACTTCAATACCTTTAGCTATCGGATTGATTTTAATGATGTATCCGCCACTGGCTAAAGTTCGTTATGAAGAGATCGGAAGAGTATTTAAGGATGTAAAAGTATTATTTCTATCACTAATTCAAAACTGGTTAATTGGACCAGTATTAATGTTTTTATTAGCAATTATCTTTTTAAGAGATTATCCAGAGTATATGGTTGGTTTAATCATGATTGGTTTAGCACGATGTATTGCGATGGTGATCGTATGGAATGATTTAGCTGATGGTGATCGTGAGTATGCGGCTGGATTAGTAGCCTTTAACTCCATTTTCCAAATGATCTTCTTCTCTGTTTACGCATATTTCTTTGTAACAGTATTACCAAAAGTTTTTAGTTTAGAAGGTATGTCAATCGATATTACAATGACAGAAGTAGCAAAATCAGTTTTCATCTATTTAGGAATTCCATTTTTAGCAGGACTATTTACAAGGTTAATTCTTGTAAGAGCCAAAAGTAGAGATTGGTATGAAAAAGAATTTATTCCTAAAATCAGTCCAATTACGTTAATTGCATTATTGTTTACTATTGTTGTGATGTTCTCATTGAAGGGAGAAGTAATTGTAGAGCTTCCTTTAGATGTTGTTCGTATTGCAATTCCTTTATTAATCTATTTCATCATTATGTTCTTTGTTTCTTTCTTCTTAGGGAAGAAATCGGGAGCAAGTTATGGAGTTTCAACAACTTTAGCTTTCACAGCTGGAAGTAATAATTTTGAATTAGCAATTGCAGTTGCAGTTGGAGTGTTTGGAATTAATTCAGGAGTAGCATTTGCAGCAGTAATTGGTCCATTGGTTGAAGTACCCGTAATGATTGCGTTGGTTAACGCAGCGTTGTGGATGAGAAGAAAATATTTTGCAAAAGAAACAACTAGATAATTTTAAACAAAGGTGGAATAAACATGGCAGAAAATAAAAAAACAATTTACTTCTTATGTACTGGAAACTCCTGCCGCAGCCAAATGGCAGAAGCATGGGGGAAACAATATTTAGGAAATGAATGGAATGTCTTATCAGCTGGGATCGAAGCACACGGTGTGAATCCAAATGCAATTAAAGTAATGGATGAAGTTGGCATCGATATTGGAAATCAAACATCAGATGTAATCGATAATAACATCTTGAACAATGCAGATTTAGTAGTGACTTTATGTGGTCATGCGAATGATGTATGTCCAGTAACACCACCACATGTGAAACGTGTTCATTGGGGATTTGATGACCCAGCTGGTCAAGAATGGGGTTTATTCCAAAGAGTTCGTGATCAAATTGGACTTCGTATTAAACAATTTGCTGAAACTGGGGAATAGATAAAGAACCTTCTATCATGGAAGGTTCTTTTGTTTTCATAGATCAATGGGACTCTGGTATTCACTTTTCACTTGGACGAAATATCTTAAGGGATAATATCACAAAACAGACTTTTCTAGTACGCAAAATTCAACATTTTAGTTTAACAGAGCTAAATATTTAAACACTAAATGGTATAATGAAACACTACACTTGCATTAGGTGATAAGGTTAATTGTCTCTATTTTATTACCTATAAAAAAAGCTAAATTTAAAATTAGGTATTAAATAGATGCCTATTGTGCAATAAATTAAAACGGTCAATTTTCTTTTTGATGTCCTCTTTTTACTGCCTCTTCTGATCGTGCTGTGAAAATTTGAAAGGTAATACCGAATTTGTCGGTTACAATAGCGTAGGCAGGACTAAAATGAACTTGTTTCAGTGGCATCACCACTTGACCATCTTGTTTCAACAATTCGTAAAACTTATTTGTTTTCTCTATTTCATTGGTAGTAATACAGATATTAACATTGTTCCCGTTTCGATATTGTAAACCTGGAGACAGATCAGCAATCATGATATTGGTCTCGCCGATTTTTAATATTGCGTGTGCTACTAAATCTTTCAAATTTTCTGGGAGAGGGGAATTAGGATCTTCTGGTGCATCCCCAAATGATTGGCAAAATAAAAGTTTTGCATCGAGTGATTCCTTGTAAAAATCAATCGCTTCCTTTGCATTTCCATCCATCATCAAAAATGAATTCAGTTGTACTGTCAAATTAAACAACTCCTTTAGATTTTAGTGTAATATGTTTGTTTAAATCTTTGGTTAAGTTAATAATCCAATATAAAAATGGGACTGTATTGTTTCCTACATCAATATTGATTACACTTACTAGTGTAGTGCCTAAAGGTGACAAATCTAGGCACCATTAAGAGGTGTTTTATGAAAAAAACAGAACGAATAAATCAAATACTTCGGTTCATCAATCAAAAACAGCATTTTACACTTCAAGATTTAATGCAGGAATTTCAGATTTCAAAAAGGACAGCACTTAGAGATGTAGCTTCATTAGAAGAAATTGGAGCTCCAATTTACGCAGAATATGGTCGTTATGGGGGATATCGTTTACTTAATCAAATGAAGCTTCCACCTATTTATTTTAATAATCAAGAACTCCTTGCGCTTTACTTTGCAATGCAGTCACTTCGAAGCTTTTCAAATTTACCTTTTCAAGTATCTTATCGTACAATTCATGAAAAATTCATAAATGTACTGTCGGAATATCAAAAACAAGATATAGAGCGGATGCAAAATCGCGTATCCTTTCAACATACTGTACAAATCAAAGAAAGCATACATTTAGAAATATTATTAATGGCAGCTGTTCAAAATATTGTACTAAAAATAACATATCAAAACAGCTTTCGTACTATTCACCCGATTGCTATATACGTGATGAAGGGATATTGGTATTGTCAAGCATATGATATGGATAAAATGGCTTACCGTGTTTTTCGCTGTGATCGGATCTCTTCGGCTGAAGTAACAACCATTCAACCTTTGGAGGAATTAAAAGAAATTACTAAGCAAAATTCGCATTCACTTTGGAAGCCGTCAGAAAATGCAATACAATTTAAATGGTTAATTAATCAAGCAGGAATAGAACTATTTCAACAGGAACATTATCCATCCATGGAATTAATCTATGAGTTGGAAAATGCATATATTATTGGTACATATGAGCCAAATGAACTTGGCTTTATCATTAATTATCTTGCTAGATTAGGACAAACAGTAAAAATCATAGAGCCTACTAATTTAAAGGAAACTTTACGACAATATTATAGAGATATTCTTGAAAATATATAATCGACGGGTTTGATCAGCTTAAGGCATACAAATTTGAAAAAGAACAGGTTTAAGCAATTAACGCAATGCTTTAAGTTGAATAAGTATTCCTAAAGGTTGTCAAATTAGACAACCTTTTTTTAATTCAAAAATCACCATTTAAATTTGACGGAGCCTTTTGTTTTATAATTATTTTACTTTTTTCAGATTTTATGGATTGTATTGTTTTTGAAATCATATTATGATTATACTTAATTATTCCGATACGAAAGGTTGGTTTTATGTATGTCTGATTCAAAACTAAACACAATTCCATTACCTTTAGTTCGTACAAATCAATGGACGATCTTTATTTCTGTTATATTAACTTGGATTACTGGTCAGTACTGGCTACTACTCATTCCTTTAATAAGTGGACTAAGTGGATTACTTTTTGATTTCCATCCAATCATAAAATTTGCTAAACGTTTTTTAAAAAAGAAACCATCGAGCTATCTGCAAGAGGATAAAGGTCAACAAAATTTTAATCAAACTATTGCAGTAACGTGTTTATCTCTAGCATTTATTGGAGCATTAGTTGGTTGGAACGTATTATTTTATGTGTTTTCAATTATGGTCGCATTAGCATCGTTTATCGCAATCATGGGATTTTGTATTGGATGCTATATTCATTTTCAATGGAATCAATATAAATATCGAAAAAGCTTAAGGTAAATTAAAATCAAAGCCTTCTCGTAAATGAGAGGGCTTTTTTTATGATATGAAGTCCAATATTCTGATCGAAATAGGAGTTGATTTTAAAAATATGGAAGAATAATTGAAACTCGTAATATATAATTAATTGGTTTATTCCAATTATTTGTATGATATATGCTATGATATAATAATAAGTCTTTTATCGGTGGTGATTTGGATGGAAAAAGCTCAATTCTCAGAAGAACTTATGAGGTATATTTCAAATATGAATCGTGAGAATTCTGTTGTTCAGTTTTCTGTTCCAGGCAAAGGACGATTCACTCTTGTTCTTCAAGAAGAAGAAAAATCTATTAAAGCAGACATAGAAGCAAATCCTGAAATAGAGATTATGATTAGAAAAAGTCAGGATGAGTACAAAAAAGGTTTAGGGGTGTCAACATCTGATTTTTTAAAGTCAATTTCCTCTAAAGACTTTATCTAATAATTTTTAGAAATGTTATATGGCCGCTTAATGTACGAAATAAACTTACCCAATTTAGAAGTATTAGATTCACTCCAGAAGAAACGTTTGATTTTATTTCACAATTAGTCTTAGAAACAGAAGATTTATTAAAAAATGAAGTCATTGGAAAAGCATATACAGAAGAATATGGGAATTATAAAGGAATATCAAGAGTCGTCATAATAAAATTTCGAATTTATTTTGAAAAGGTCAATAACGATATAGTTATTGTAGCAATCGTATTTCCAGGTGGAAAATAATTAAAATCAGAGTCTTCTCATTAAATGAGAGGGCTTTTTTTATGTTATGAAAACATATTTCGGTATAATAGAGCTAGTATTTGAAATTGTGGTGTTCCCCAAGGATTTAAAGAAAATTAAACAAAAAAATAAATTAGAAATTAGAAATTGACTTAAAAATTAAGCGGAAAAGATAAAATTATTGCTTCAGGAAGGAAGAATAAAAATAATGATTAAATGGAAAGAAGATATTGTTATTAATACAAATATCGAAAAAGTATGGAGTCTATTTTTAGATAAAAATATTAAGAAAATAATGCCAAAGGTTGAAGAGCATAATTTAATCGATAAAAAAGAAAACGAAGTAGGTGCAAAGCATCAACAGAGTTATAGAGAAGGAAAACGTGTTGAATCTTATATTGTTGAAACTTTAGCATACGAAGATACTGAATCATATAAAAAAAAGCAAATCCATTTTGTTTTAGCAAATGCATTTGAAACGAATCTGACATTTACATTAGAAAAAATCGATGATACACATACAAAATTTATTTATGAAGGCACGAATGCTGGAGTGAATTTTATCGGACGAGCAATGTTAAAGCTAGCTAATCCAAAGGGGAATAATTTAAAAGCTGTACATGAATTTTTAGAGAGAGTCGATCAAGAAGCTATAAAGGAGTAGAATGAATAAAAGCTTCTATACCAAAAAAGGAGAGGATCTAATACTCTCCTTTTTTTTATTTATTTTGATACTTTACTTAATAATTCATATGAATATAAACGTGCTGCATGATCGAAAACAGAACCATTTACCATAATCTCATCAGCTTTTGTTATATTTAATACAGCTTGTAGTTTTTCAGTAACGGTTTTGAGTGTACCAATAGCAGATAGTTTCATTTGATTTTCAAGTGTCTCTTTTTCAAATGGACTCCAAATTTCATCCATATCGTCAACTGGTGGTTTTAAAAGAGCTGGTTTACCACCTCGAACTAAGTTTAAAAATGATTGTTGCTGTGTTGTGAAAAGTCTTTTTGCTTCTTGATCTGTGTCAGCAACGACAACATTTAAGCCAATCATTGCATATGGTTCATCTAATACTTCAGATGGTTTAAAATTATTATGATACAACTGCATTGCTTGTACTGTATAGTCAGGTGCGAAATGAGCTGCAAATGCAAATGGTAAACCTAATTCAGCAGCTAACTGTGCACTAAAGCCACTTGATCCTAGTAGCCAAATTGGTATATTTAACCCTTCACCAGGAACGGCTTGAACTGTTAAGCTGCCTATTCCACCTGGCGGATTAAAGTAAGTACGTAATTCCTCTAATTGAGCAGGGAAGTCTTCATGGCTGCGTAAATCTCTACGTAACGCTCTTGTTGTTGACATATCACTACCCGGGGCACGACCTAATCCAAGATCAACACGACCTGGATGTAGTGATTCTAATGTACCAAATTGTTCTGCTATGACTAATGGAGCATGATTTGGTAACATGATGCCTCCTGAACCAACTCGAATCGTTGATGTTCCACTTGCAATATGTCCAATTACAACTGAGGTAGCTGAGCTTGCAACTGCTGGCATATTATGATGTTCGGCAAACCAGTAACGGTGATATCCCCATTTTTCAGCATGCTGTGCTAATTCAAGACTATTTTTAAACGCATCAGCAGGAGTGCTTCCTTCAACAACTGGTGCTAAGTCTAATACAGATAAAGGTATTTCACTTAAATTCTTAGCAACTTTATCTTGGAAACGATTATTCATCATAAAATTTTCCTCCTAAAAAACAATTTTCAATATATGGAAATAACGAGACGTTTTCATTTGATAAACTGTGTTTTAATTATATACAGTATGCTAAGATTATAGAAAATCTAAAGAAATAATACAAGCTTTTGAACTTGGGAATATTTATACAGGTAAACTTCATATGGTAACAAGAAGTATTTTTGGTAAAAAGAAAAAAATTTGTAAATAAATGTATAGAATAAATTTTTAGATTCATACTATCTTTAATCTGATAAACAACATCAGAGCATCCAAAAGACAAAGGAGTCAACAACATGGCAAACAGAAGATCTTCAAATCAATATGCTTCACCAAATGCAAGTTCAGCAATTGAGCAAATGAAGTTCGAAATAGCTTCTGAATTTGGAGTGCATTTAGGACCAGACACAACTTCACGCGCTAACGGTTCAGTTGGTGGAGAAATTACGAAGCGTCTAGTTCAAATGGCAGAACAAAGCCTAGGCGGATACTCTCGTTAAATAAAAAATGAGGATGGAAAGCAAACTTTCTATCCTTTTTTTATTGTCTAAAAGCAACTAGATCCATCCAATAAATCGTTATCTATTTACATTTAAACAAGACTAAAAACTACTATATACTTGCAAGGGAAACAAAAACGGGTGATAATAATATCACTGGATGGTGATAAATGATGTCAAGTTGTAAAAATTCCGTTACACCTAAGTGGTTCGGATTTGCTATTCAGGCATTAGTTTTACTAGCAACAACAGAAGGGGTTACACCAAGTAAAGCAATCGCAAAACATATTAGATCAGGTGTTTCATTTATGAGAAGAATCATGGCTCCCCTCGTAAAAGAAAAAATAGTAGAAGCAAGAGAGGGACGAGATGGCGGCTATTTATTAGCTAAGTCACCTGAGGAAATTACCTTAAAACAAGTCTACATTGCCCTACAAATGACAGAACCTCTATCAACCGCACTAATTGAATCCACATCTGACTGTACTAGTGGACGTGTAATGAACAACGTATTTTCAGACTTTGCAATTGAAGCAGAAGAGCACTTGCTTGGCTTTTTATGTAACTATACTTTGGCGGACTTTGTAAGACGTGCCAGTCATAAAACGATCGAATCACTTTGAAAATATCGTACATTTGGATGTACGATATTTTTATTTTGTAAAAGTGCCATCGCAAATAAATTTCAGGAATCGCAATTAATTTGGTAAATCACAAATAAATATAGCGTAATCGCTAATAAAACAATAAAAGAGTATAATTTACGTGAGAAAATATTAAATTTTTGAATCAAATGAAGTGATTTTGTTCAGATACATGATCGATTGGACTTTTTTTTTGATAAACTTCTTTCTCCCAACGAATTTCAACAAGCCTCAAAATTCTAACCTTGAGTGAATGATTAATCAAAATAAAAAAATGCACTTGAAATGAGAACAGTTATCGCATATACTGTACTTAAATCAAAGACACTTACAAAAAGTAACCAACTAATATCAACCACACTATTTTTTTGCGTATTACTGTTTCTAAACTAAGAACAGTAAGGAGTAGTTGAAAAACTAAAAAAATAACCGTACTTAATATAAGTTCAGTAAAAAGCAAACAAAAGGGAGAGATTTTTAAATGAAATGGTTTACTCGAATTATTCAAGGGATATTAATTATTGCATTTCTAATGTCTGGATTTGTGAAATTAAGTGGCAATACTCAAATGTTACATGATTTTAAAGAGGTTTATGGTTATTCAAAAAGTATGATGTATACGATTGGTTCATTTGAGGTGATAGGTGCAATTGGTTTATTAGTTGGTTATTGGAAGTTGATATTAGGTAAGCTTGCTTCAGTTGGATTAGCAATTATTATGGTAGGAGCTGTATTTACTCATTTACATGCGGGTCAAGGCATGAGTGTTGCAATGGTTCCATTTGTTCTGTTAGTGTTAACATTAATTGTACTATTTTCTAGAGGAGGTAAATTAAAATGAATTTTCATCAAAAGCCAAAGGTTTATGCTCCAACAGTTGAATTAAAAGTTGCAAATTTAGAGCGTTCATTAGCGTTTTATCAAGAGGTTATTGGTTTAAAAGTTATGGAACATTCAACTACAAATGCTAGTCTAACAGCGGATGGGGTAAATGTTTTAATTAAATTAGAGCAGCCAGACAATGTTGCACCTAAAAATGAGCAAAATACAGGATTATATCATTTTGCGTTATTAGTACCTACTCGAAAAGATTTAGGTATCGTGCTTAAGCATTTGATTGAAACTAGAAATCCACTTCAAGGTGGTTCGGATCATTTAGTCAGTGAAGCGATCTATTTAGCGGATCCAGATATGAATGGTATTGAAATTTATGCAGATCGTCCATCAGAGAATTGGCAATGGCATAATGAGTATGTCGTTATGGACAGTAAACGATTAGATGTAGAGGGACTTTTAACACTTGCTGAGGGTGAAGATTTTACTGGTCTACCGTCAGGAACGATTATGGGGCATATCCATTTACAAGTTTCTGATTTAAATAGCACAGAGAAGTTTTATTGTGAAGGGCTTGGATTTGATGTTGTAACGAAATATGGAAGCCAGGCATTATTTATTTCAACTGGCCGTTATCATCATCACATCGGTTTAAATACTTGGCATAGTGCAGGAGGAGTTGCACCTTCTGACAGCAGTGCAGGATTAAAGAATTTTACATTGTTATATCCAAGTGAAGAAGAAAAATCCGTGGTAGTAAATCGTTTAAAGAATATGGGAGCTTTTGTTTTTGTAGAAAATGGCGTTACATTTACAAAGGACCCTTCAGGCATAACAATCCAACTATTAGTTGGTAATGAAAAATAAAATTACAAAAAATTTGAGTATCAGACTGATTGCAAGCGCTTGTCTTTCGAGGCGTGAAGTCTGGTGAGGAGCGGAGTTACCCTAGACGGTAATGAGCACAGCAGATAGCCGAAGTAACGAAGAAAGCGAGCGTTTGGCGGGCAGTCTGGAGAGACATTTTCAACTACAATGTTGTGAATGTCTCTTTTTTTCGTTTCTATTTTTTAGTTGCTTTCTATCATATTTCTTCAATAAAAATAATATATTTGAACAACATGTACATTTACTAACTATGGGAGACGGGAAGAAAAAGGGAGAGTGAAAAAGTGTTACATATTGTGGTTTGTATAAAACAAGTGCCTGATACGAAGATCATTAAGATGAATCCTAAAACGAATACGATGGACCGTGCAAGTGCTCCAGCAATATTAAATCCGTATGATGCTCATGCTGTTGAGGAAGCTGTTCGAATTAAGAATAAATATGGTGGAACAGTTTCGGTTATTACCATGGGGCCGCCACCTGCTGTAAAAGCTATCAGAAAATGTATTGAAATCGGTGCAGATGAAGGGTATATGATTTCAGACCGTGCATTTGCTGGGGCAGATACTTTAGCGACAAGTTATGCTTTGACAAAGGCGATTGAGAAAATAGGACAAATTCAAGCGATTGATTTAATCATTTGTGGAAAGATGACAATTGACGGTGATACTGGACAAGTTGGACCAGGTATTGCACGTCGTTTAGATATACCGCCGTTAACATCAGTTAAGAAGGTTCAAGAAATTAATAAAGATGAAGGTTATGCAATTGTTCATCGAAAAATAGAAGATGGCCATGAAGTGATTAAAACGAGTTTGCCTTGTTTATTTGCAGTTGAGAAGGAAATCAATGAAGTTCCTTATTCATCACTTACAAATATGATAAAAGCTGCAAGGTATAACCCGACCATTTGGGCCGTGAAGGATTTAGAAGATATTGATATTAAACAGTTAGGTCTAAAAGGTTCACCAACAATTGTATCGAAAGTATGGGCTCCACCGAAGGCTAAAGGTGGAACGGTTTTTGAAGGAACTTCACTAGAAAAAGTAAATGAACTAATGAAGATTTTAAACGAGAAGAAAGAGTTATTTGAAGTGAAAGGAGGGGTATAAATGGATTTCTCAGAGTACAAAGGTATTTGGGTGTTTATTGAAGAAAACGATAAAGTCATAGCACCTGTGTCACTTGAATTGCTTGGAGCTGGTAAAGAATTAGCTGAAAAACGTGGTTGCGAATTAGCAGGATTATTAATTGGTGAAAATGTGAAATCATTAGCCCCTACGTTATTTGAATACGGTGCTGACATCGTTTATGTATATGATGATCCAATTTTTAAAGATTATCGTACTGAGTCTTATATGAAAGCAGTACTTGAATGTTGTAACAAATATAAGCCCGAAATCTTATTGTATGGTGCAACTTCTAAAGGGAAGGATTTAGCAAGTGCAGTTGCAACTGACTTACCTACAGGTTTAACAGCCGATACAACTGTATTAGATGTTGAAGAAGATACAGGACTATTATTAGCTAGTCGTCCTGCATTTGGTGGAAATATAATGGCAACTATTCTTTGTAAGAAATATAGACCTCAAATGGCTACAGTTCGTCCGAAGGTAATGAAAGCGCTCGCTCCGATTCCTGGTGCTGAGGGAGTTGTGATCGAAGAGGAAATTGATTTAAAAGAAGAAGATATTCGTACAAAAGTATTAGAGATTGTACGTGCAACAACTAAGAAAGTTCGCATTGACGAAGCAGATATTATCGTGGCTGGTGGTAAAGGGTTAGGTAGTAAAGACGGATTTCAATTGATTCATATGTTTGCAGAATCGATTGGAGCGGCTGTTGGAGCAAGTCGTGATGTAGTTGAAGCTGGCTGGGTTGAACATCATCATCAAGTTGGTCAGACTGGCGTGACGGTTACTCCAAAAATTTATTTTGCAATTGGGATATCTGGTGCAATACAACATATTGTTGGGATGCAAAATTCAGGTCTCATTATTGCGATAAATAAAGATCCGAATGCGGCAATTTTTCAATCTTGTCATTACGGCATCGTAGGAGACGCATTTGAAATTGTACCAATGCTGATTAACCAATTCCAAGAAAGTTTTTCTTTAAAGGAGGAAAATCACGATCATGCCGGAAAAATTTGATGTAATTGTCGTTGGAGCAGGCCCAGCAGGAATTTCATGTGCATACGAGCTCGCAAAAAATGGTGTTAATGTTGTTCTTATTGAAAGAGGAGAGTATCCTGGTTCGAAAAATGTTATGGGTGGCGTATTGTATCGTAAAATGATGGAGGACGTTATCCCTGAATTTTGGAAGGATGCACCAATTGAACGTGTGATTGTAGAGCAACGAGTTATGATGCTTGATAAACAATCCGCTACAACCTTTGGATATAAAGGTCTTGAATTTGCTGAAGAACCTTATAATAATTTTACGGTTCTTCGCTCAAAGTTCGATCAATGGTTTGCTCAAAAAGCAGTAGAACAAGGTGCATTATTAATCAATGAAACAGTGGTACTCGAGTGTATTGTTGAAAATGATATGGTAGTTGGGGTAAGAACGGATCGACCAGATGGTGATTTATATGCCGATGTGGTAGTACTTGCCGATGGCGTAAATTCACTTTTAGGAAAATCTTTAGGTTTCCATAAAGAATGGAGACCAGATGAAGTCGCTTTAGCTACAATGGAAATATTAAAGCTGGATAGTAAAATAATTCAAGATCGATTTGGTCTTGAAGGTAACCAAGGGGTAGCAATCGAGCTATTTGGAGATGCGACAAAAGGCATAGTTGGCACGGGATTTTTATATACCAATAAAGATTCTCTTAGTATTGGGGTCGGTACATTACTATCAGGAATGATTGAAAACAAATTGAAACCTTATGATTTACTTGAATACGTTAAAAATCATCCGATGATAAGACCATATATTCAAGGAAGCGAACCGCAAGAATACCTTGCCCATTTAATTCCAGAAGGTGGGTACAAATCAATTCCTAAATTGGTAGGAAACGGAGTATTAGTAATTGGCGATGCAGCACAATTAGTAAACGCAATTCATCGTGAAGGCTCAAATATGGCAATGACATCTGGAAGATTAGCAGCAGAGACCATTATCGAAGCAAAAGCGATTGATAACTACTCTGATGTTGCTTTAAAACCGTACGCTGATAAATTACTAAATAGCTTCGTAGGACAGGATTTGAAAAAATATAAAGATGCAACACATCATTTTGAAAAATTCCCTCAATATTTCGAGCAATATATTCCACTATTAAATAAATCTGCCAGCCAAATGTTTACAGTAGATGGTAAATCTAAATGGGAAAAACAAAAGAATATTATGAGTAATATAGGAGGAGCAAAGGCTAAACTTAAGCTTGCGAAAGATGTATATAAAGCATGGAAGGTGATGAAATAAATGAGTGAGACAAAAAAAGAAAGTACAATCGAAGAAAAGCAGTATCTCGTTCGTTTTAATGCCGATACAAAATCGCACTTAACTGTACTAGATTCCGATATTTGTATGACAAAATGTCCCGATAAAATCTGTACGATATTTTGTCCAGCTGAAGTTTATAAATGGGAAAATATTCGAATGCATGTTGGATACGAGGGATGTCATGAATGTGGAAGCTGTAGAATAGGCTGTCCTCATCAAAATATTAAATGGGAATATCCGAAAGGTGGTCACGGAATTATATTTAGATTGGGGTGATCGAAATGTTCTCGATAGGCAACTATGTTATGTTTAGCTTAGATGGTGCTGTGGGAACGGTTATGGAAACTAAAGATAATCATTGCTTAGTAGCTTGGGAGGATCGTGTTTGTAGTTGGGCAAGTTTCGATCTACTAAGGAAAATTAGTTGCGCAGAATTAATTCAACTCTTCACTCCAAAATAATTCACCTTTTTTATATGGATCAATCTAAAAATGGGGGCTATATGAGAGGAGGTAAAACAACCTCTCATATAGCCCCCAATTACATATGAAAGCACGTCTAAATGCTAACTGATTCAACCTCGAAATAAGACTTCTACTACTACTATTAAAAAGAAAAATTCTATCACATTAACCCGTATACCATAAAAACAATTCTATCTGTTCCTTTTTCTATTTTCACTTTTTTTGGTTCTTGGATAGGTGCTTTATCAGATTTCGATTTACATCCTACTTTATTCTTACAGGATTTAATTAAGTTATCACTGTACTTAGGTTTAGATAATTTTATTTTTTCTTTTTGACCAGTTTCTAGTTTAGTGTGTTCAGTTTTATAAATTATTTTGGTTGGCTTAGTACTTGTGTCTTTTTCTGATGCTTCATTATGTTCTCTTTCATTTGAAGGATCTATAATAGAGGTAAAAATAAATAAAACAAATAAGGCCCCAGTAATAATAAAATTCTTTAAAGACTTTCCGTTCATTTTAAAGAAAGAAATAATCCCCTTAATAATAAAAAATAGGACTCCTATAAGACATAAAAATTCAATAAACGTGTACAATAGTTAGCCTCCCTATATTTCTCCACATACTAACTATTCGTTATAGAGGACTAAATTACCTTTTTAAAGTTAATTGGAGTGTTACTAAAGTATAGGGAAATTCC
>Ga0268259_10000333_pt1 | contig 16273 bp, 12 predicted proteins | sample AgamicAsMarz_FD_200246 | JGI IMG/M metagenome (GOLD analysis project Ga0268259, IMG submission 200246) | Agave microbial communities from Guanajuato, Mexico - As.Ma.rz (v2) (version 3) | ecosystem: Host-associated > Plants > Phyllosphere > Phylloplane/Leaf | place: Guanajuato, Mexico... | reverse complement strand
CGTCCGCCTCGGCCCGCCGTGAACTCGGCCAGCGAGCCTTGGGCCACCAGTTTGCCCTTGCGGATCATCACCAGCTCCTCGGCGACCTGGGCGACCTCGCTCAACAGGTGGCTGGAGATGAGCACGGTGCGCCCGCTGGCGGCCTGCTCGCGCAGCAGGTCGCGCAGCCACCGCATCCCGGCGGGGTCGAGGCCGTTGGCCGGCTCATCGAGGATCAGGATGCGCGGCTCGCCGAGCAGCGCTGCCGCGAGCGCGAGGCGCTGGCGCATCCCCAGCGAGTAGCCCTTGACCCGGCGCCCGGCGGCGCCCATCAGCTCGACCATCTCCAGCACCTCCTCGACCCGCGAGTCGGGGATGCCTGCCGCGGCGGCGAGGGTGCGCAGGTGGTTGCGGCCGTTGCGCCCGGGATGGAACGCGGTCGCCTCGAGCGCGGCGCCGATCGTGCGCAGCGGATCGCGCATGGTGACCGGCGGCGCGCCCTCGACCAGCGCCTCGCCGCTGGTCGGCCGCAGCAGCCCCAGTAGAGCCCGCATCGTCGTCGTCTTGCCCGACCCGTTGGGGCCGAGGAAGCCGGTCACCCGGCCCGCCTCGACCCCGAAGGAGAGGTCGTCGACGGCTACGGTCCTGCCGTAGCGCTTAGTCAGGTTGCGGACTTCGAGCTCGGGCATCTTGGAAGGTTGATGACCCTATAGGGGCGTCAACCTTCCACAATCGTCTAGACGGTGCCGGGAGTCGCGGTCGGCGGCGCGTTGCGGCCGCGCCTGCTCTTCACCGCCGACTCCAGCTCCTCGCTGGTGAAGCCGCCGACGGCCTCGCCGTCGAGCGCGTAGCGGTAGAGCGCGACGCCGAAGATGCCGCTGAGCGCGCTGCTGATCAGGGCCGAGATCGCGAACCCGATCACGCCGAGGATGACCAGCAGGGCGCCGACGAAGCTGGCGGTCGCCCAGACCAGGACTCCGCCGGCGATCAGGAGCATCGAGGGCAGGATGCCGAAGAGGAAGACGGCGCCGCCGATCGCGATGTTGCCGGTCACCTGCTCGCCGAAGCGCGACTTGAAGAGGCCGCCGGAGCGCTTCAGCGTCTCGAACGGGCCGGTTCCCTCCAGCGCCACCACCGGCGCGGCGAGGAAGGTGATCAACGACCAGCCGATGGCGAGCACGCGGCTGAAGATCTGGCCGAAGATGCCGGTCTGGTTCTCGAGCGCGCTGAGGACGAGGCCGACGATGGTCGAGACCGCCGCCCAGCCTGCGATCTGCGAGAAGCGGCTGCGCGAGACGGCAAGGCCGTCGGAGACGGTCGCCTGGCGGCCGTGGAAGATCATGTCGGCGGTGGCGGCGAGCCCGACGCTGAAGTAGAAGCCGATCAGGGCCAGCAGGTAGAAGCCGATCACCGCCAGCGGGCCGCCGAGGAGGACGTCGCCGTCGTCGATCAGGTAGAGCCCCGGCCCGACCACGATCACGGCGCAGACGATCGTCGCCACCGCGCCGTAGAGCGGGAAGCGCAGCAGGTCACGGTTCTCGCGCAGGAGCCCCCAGCTCTTCTTGGTCAACTGCCAGCCGCGCCTCATCCTGCCCATGCTCGCTCTCCTCTCAGGAGTTGTTCGCCAGTCCGAAGGTTCGCGAGACTCCTCTTCCCTCGAAGTACTCCCACTCCTGCTCGCCCAGCTCCGTTGCAGGGGAATCGCCGTAGACCCACTCGCGGAAGATCCGGTGCCAGTTGCGCTTGGCGCGCAGCTGGCCGAGCACGGCGACGACGCCGATTTCCATCCGCCGGCCCATCAGCTCCTCGGCCGGCAGCGACTCGCGACGCATCAGGTCGTAGTACTCCGAGCGCGGGTCGTTGGTCGACTCGATGATCTTCATCACGCGGCGCGGGGTGATCTCGATCTCGCGGTCCTCGATGTACCAGCCGCCAACCGCTCGCATGTGCTCCATCAGCCGCTCGGCGTCGAGCTTCGAGGGGTTCTTGATGAAGCCGAGGTCGTGCAGGGCCTCCCGGAAAGCTTCCGGGTCGTCGCGCGAGGCGGCGTCGAAAGCCCGCTGCTCGAGCTCGATCTGCTCGCGGTCGAGCTTCTTCGTCATGCCGAAGTCGAGGAAGGCGACGCGGCCGTCGTCCATCAGGATGTAGTTGCCGGGGTGGGGGTCGGCGTTGAAGTGCTGCAGGTGGTGGAGCGAGCCGATGCTGCCGCGGAAGACGATCTCGCCGAAGCGGCTGCGCTCCTCGTGCGGCAGCTGCTTGATCTGCTCGAAGCCGATCCCCTCGACCAGCTCGGTGACCAGGACCCGGCGCCGCGAGAGCCGGGTGATCACTTCCGGCACGTAGATGAAGGGGTGGTCGCGGTAGGCGCGGGCGAAGCTGCGCTGGTTCTGCGCCTCGTACTCGTAGTCGAGCTCCTCCATCACCCGCTCGCGCAGCTCTTTGGCGATCTCCTTGGCGTCGAGGCCGGGGGCGAGGGCACGGGCAAGGCGGACGATCGTGCCGGCGTTGCGCAGATCGGCGTCGAGCGCCTCGGCGATCCCCGGGTACTGGATCTTGACCGCGACCCGGCGGCCGTCGAGCAGCTCGGCGCGGTGCACCTGGCCGATCGAGGCGGCGGCGAACGCCTCCTCCTCGAGCTCGGCGAAGAGCTCGGAGAGCGGTTCGCCGTCGTACTCCTCGGCCAGCACCTTCTCGACTTTCTCCCAGGGCATCGCGGGGGCTTCGGTGCGCAGCTTGCCGAGCTGCTCCTGGTAGATCTCGCGGTACTCCTCGGGCAGGAACTCGGTGTCGATGAAGGAGGCGAACTGGCCGAGCTTCATCGCCGCGCCCTTCATCTGGCCGAGAGCGCCGACCATCTTCATCGCGGTTTCGAGGTGGCGCTGCTCGAGCTTCTCCTTGCCGCCCTCCTCGGAGCGGGCGACGTTGGTCGCCTTGGTCCCGGCATAGCGGGCGCCCTGCATGCCGGCGATCGAGCCGAGCTTGGCCGAGCGGCGGATTCGTCCCTTGGGGATCTTCGATTCGTCAGTCACGCCAGGAGTTGTACTGATTCCGACCGCAGGTTCTGTTTTGCGCTCGTTGTCTATTCTCTTCCGTCCCGATGGCAGCCGCACGCGAAAAGCTCCAAGCCGCTTCCCGCGCCGAGTTCGGCTCGCGCACCGCGCGCCGCCTGCGCCGCGACGGCCTCGTGCCGGGAGTCGTCTACAGCGGCGGCGCCGACGCACGCGCCTTCCAGGTTTCCGAACGCGAGGTGCGCAACGTGCTGGCCGGTGGTCAGGCCCTGTTCGACCTCGAGATCGAGGGCGGCAAAGCTGTCCCGGTCGTGGTCAAGGAGCAGCAGCACCACCCGGTGCGCGGCAACCTGCAGCACATCGACCTGCAGGAGGTGAAGCTCGACGAGGCGATTCAGGCCGAGGTCGCGATCGAGCTCGAGGGCGCCGACAGCGCTCCCGGCGTCAAGGGCGGCGGCGTGCTCGAGCACGTCACCCGCGAGATCACCGTCGAAGCGCTGCCGACCGAGATCCCGGAGCGGGTCGTCGCCGACGTCTCGGCGATGGAGATCAACGACACCGTGCAGCTCTCATCCATCGTCCCGCCTGAGGGCGTCAAGTTCGTCGCCGACGACCCGGAGGAGGTCACGATCGCGACGCTTTCGCCGCCTCGCGTCGAAGAGGAGCCGGAGCCCTCCGTCGAGGAGGAGGCCGAGCTGGTCGGCGAGGAGGGCGAGGCGCCCGCCGCCGAGGGCGAGGCCGAGGGCGACGGCGGCGACTCGGGCGAGGGCGGCGGGGAGTAGTCCCTGTCCCTGTTTCGCCGCCGCGAGGATCGCGGCGAGGGCGAGCCGGGCGACCGCATCCTGATCGTCGGTCTCGGCAATCCGGGCCAGCGCTACGCGGGCACCCGTCACAACCTTGGCTTCGAGGTGGGGGCCGAGCTCTCGCGTCGCTGGGACCTGCCGAAGGCGAAGCGCAAGTTCGGCGGGCTGATCGCGGAGGGACGCTCCGCACCGGGAGGCCCGCGGGTGGCGATCCTGCTGCCGCAGACGCAGATGAACGCCTCCGGCGACTCGGTCGGGCCGGCGCGCGGATCGCTGAAGGCGCCGCTCGACCGCGTCGTCGTCGTCCACGATGAGATCGACCTCCCCTTCGGCGAGGTCCAGGTGCGGCTCGGCGGCGGTCTCGCCGGCCACAACGGGCTGAAGAGCCTGCGGCAGGGGCTGGGAGACACCGAGTTCTGGCGGGTGCGGGCGGGGGTCGGCCGGCCCCCGTCGAGTGAGCCCGAGATCGTCTCCTCCTACGTCCTCGGCCGCTTCCGCGAGCCGCGCGAGGAGGTCGCCGCGCTGGTCGAGCGCGCCGCCGAGGAGACCGAGCGCCTGGTCGAGCGGCTAGGTTCCTCCGAGGATGGCTGAGAAAACCACTTACGCGGTCGACGAGCGGGGGGTGGCGGTGCTGCGCCTCGACCGCGGCGGCTCGCGCAACGCGATCGACACCCAGATGCTGGTCGAGCTGCTCGAGCACCTCGCCGTGGCGCGCGCAGACGAGGCGGTCCGGGTCCTGGTCGTCAGCTCCTCGGACCAGATGGGCCTCTCCGCCGGCGCCGACGTCAAGGAGGAGCTCGACGAGGAGGGCAAGGTGCGGCGCATGCAGCTCTTCGCCGACCTCTACGACGCGATCGTCGCCTTCCCCAAGCCGACCGTCGCCGCCTGCCACGGCGACGTGGTCGGCGGCGGCGCCGAGATCGCCGTCGCCTGCGACATGCGGGTCGGCGGCGCCAACCTGCGCATGCGCTTCCCCGGCGGGGCGCTCGGGGTGCCGGTCGGCCCCGCCCGCCTGGTCACGCTCTGCGGCCTGGCCACCGCCAAGTACCTGCTGTTCTCCTCGCGCACGGTCGGCGCCGACGAGGCCCTGCGGCTGGGCCTCGTCAACCGCGTCGCGCCCGCCGCTGCGACCGAGGAGGCGACGCTCGACCTCGCCGCCGAGGTCGCAGCCCACCCGCCCGAGGCCCTGGCCCGCCTGAAGCGGATGCTGCACGAGTGGGACGACGTCGAGGGCCGCTCGGCGCGCGAGGGCGAGGGTCAGGTCGAGTGGCAGAGGACAGGGCCGGGCTTGCCGCAGCGCCGCTGAGCGGGGTGGTACGGTTGGTAGCATTCCCCTACCAGCCCTACCAGGAGGAAGGCGTGAACTTCGTCAAACGCTCGATCATCGACGAGTACGTCCGGGTCAGCGGCAGCCACGACGATCCTGAGACGTACGCATCGCCGGCCGGCGATCCCGGTCTGATCGGCCCCGGCAGCATTTCCTGGGAGGTCCATTCCGACATGTCGGCGATCGGGATCGCGGGGGTGGCGGCGATCGTCCTCGAGATCCTGCACCCGTCCGTGATGGCGGGCGTGCACGACCGCTCCAACTACCGCACGAAGCCGTTCGAGCGGGCGCGCAATACCGCCGGCTACGTCTTCGCGACGACCTTCGGCAGCACCGAGGCGGCCGAGGCGCTGATCGCGCGGGTGCGCCGCATGCACGAGCGCGTCGAGGGGATGCGGCCCGACGGAACGCCATACCGGGCGATGGACCCGACCCTGATCGGGTGGGTGCACACCTGCATCCCCTGGGCGGTGATGCGGACATTCGAGCGCTACAACCGGCCGCTCAGCCCGCATGAGCGGGACCGCTACCTGGCCGAGCAGGCGATCATCGGGCGCAAGGGCGGCTCGGGCGAGATCCCGGTCACGGCGAGCGAGCTGGAGGAGTACGTCGAGGCGATGCGCCCGCAGCTCGCGGTCAACGAGCAGACCCGCCAGTTCTTCGAGTTCCTGCTCGACTCGCCGCTCGGCGCGCAGGGCCCGCCCGCGCTTGCGCGCCAGCTGAACCGCTTCCAGGTCCACGCGGGGATGAGCGTGATGCCCTCCTGGGCAGGGCGGCTGACCGGCTTCGACCATCCCAAGGCGGTCCAGAAGCTGGCGATGGAGCCCTACCTGCACCTGACCGCGCGCTCGCTGCGCTGGGCGTTCGGCACGCCGCCCTGCCGGGCGCTGGCGGAGGCGCGCATGGCGGCCGCTCCGGCGCTCCCCCGCGACATGGTCGCCGAGGCGGTCTGAGCAGCGCCGATGGGGGAGGGGATACCGACCCTGATCGACCGCGCGGTAGCGACCCGCGAGCGGCGCCCCGCGGAAGCGGACCCGACCCGCGAAAGGATCCTCGACGCGGCGCTCGAGGAGGCCGCGCAGGTCGGCCTGGCCCGCCTCACGGTCGAGGACGTGGTGCGGAGGGCGGGCCTCGGACGGATGACCGTCTACCGCCGCTTCGCACGCCGGGACGAACTCGTCGAGGCCCTCGTCGTGCGCGAGTGCGAGCGTTTCCTGGCCGCGGTCGCGGCCGGGCTCGACCCCGGCGCCGAGCCCCACGACCGCCTAGCGGGGGGCTTCGTCGCCGCGATGCGCTTCGGTCGCGACCACCCCCTGATGGAGCGCCTCGCGCACACCGACCCCGGAGCGGTGATGGCCACGGTGGCCGCCAACGACGCCCTCCTGCTCGACCTCGGGAAGGAGTTCATCGTCGCCGAGATTCTCGGCGAGCACCCCGATGCCACCGCCGCCGCCGCCCGCCGGGCGGCCGACCTGCTCGCTCGCCTCTTCCTCACCTACGTCGCGCTCCCGCCCGCCGACCCCGATCCGCACGATGATGAGGCGCTCCGCGCCTTCGCCCGTGAGGTGCTCGCCCCGCTAGCCGAGTCGGCGCTGCGGACCTAGGCCCCGCGAGCGCCGATCCGGTTGGTCAGCGTGCCGATGCCGTCGATCTCCAGCTCGACCGCCTGGCCCGGCTCGATCCAGCGGTCGAGCTCGAGCCCGCAGCAGCCCGGCAAGGTCCCGGTCGAGATCAGGTCACCGGGCTCGAGTCGCTCGCCGGCGGCGGCGTAGGCGAGCATCTCGCCGACGTCGTGGGCCGGGTTCGCGGCGGCGCCCTCGCACCAGGCCTCGCCGTCGACTCGCACCCGCCCAGTTGCCGCGGTCCACTCGGGCAGCTCGTCGATGGTGAGGACGTCGGGCCCGAGCGAGTTGGCGAAGCTCTTCGACTTCACCGCCGGTCCGAACATTCCGTGGCGCGCCTCGTCGGCCTGCACGTCGCGGGCGCTCCAGTCGTTGAAGACGAGCCAGCCGCCGATCGCCTCGCGCGCCTCGGCCGGGGTTGGGTCGGCAAGCGGCTTGGCCAGCACGAAGGCGAGCTCCAGCTCGAAGTCGAGGTACTCCGTGTGCGCGGGCCAGGGCATCTCCTCGCCGTCGGCCAGCATCGCGGCGTGGTTGCCGAGGTAGAAGGCGGGCGCCTCGTAGAAGCGCGCGTTGGGCTTGAAGGGCGGGAACGTGCGGCGCGTGAAGCGCTCGTAGGCTGCGGCTCCACGCCGCACCGGGCCCGGGAAGAAGCGCCGGACCAGCATCCTGGCCGAGCCCTCGTAGTGCGATTTCCAGAGGCTGAAGGCGCGCAGCGAGCGCGCCTCGAAGGGCAATCCGGCGCTCGCCGGGTCGACGGCGGCGCTCTCGTCCCCGGCCACCGCCTCGACGTGACTCTCGAGCGCTCTCCGGGTCTCGGCGCCGCCGGCGAGCAGGGTGAGCACGTCGTCTCCCCGCGGCGCCCTGACCCAGCGCCCGCGCTGCGGATCCTCGACGATCGCTCCCTCCGGGGTCCTGCGCAGCTTCACCGCGGCGATTATCGCGCCTCGTAGAATCGCCCGACAGACCTGGATCTCATGATCCGGGCGCTTTGCCTGCCATGAGCCTTCGCCCCCTACTGGAGATAGCCGCCGAGAACGAGCGCGTCCACGCGCTCGCCGGCCGCGTACGCGCGGCGAGCGAAGGTGGCGAGCAGGTCACCGTGCGCGCCTCGGCGATGCTGCGTCCGCTGCTGTTGGCGTCGCTGCTGGAGGATGACCGCGGGCTCGCCGACCGCCCGGCGCTGCTGGTCGCCGCCGACGACCGCTCGGCTCGCGACCTCGCCGCCGACCTGCGCGCCTACCTGGCGCCGCGCCGGGTTCGCCTCTACCCCTCGCGCGGCACCGGTTACTCCTCGCAGGTGACGCCGCCGCCGCACCTCGTCGGCCTGCGGATCGACGCTCTCGATGCGCTGCGTGGCGAGCAGGACCCGGTGGTCGTGGCCAGCGCCACCGCGCTGGCCGAGGCCGTGCCCGACGACTCGTTGCGCCCGGCCGGCTTCGCGATCGCGCGCGGCGAGGAGATCGACCTCTCGAACGTCGTCTCCGACCTCGCCGCCGCCGGCTACGAGCGGGTAGACCAGGTCACCGAGCGTGGCCAGCTCGCCGTCCGTGGCGGCATCCTCGACATCTTTCCCGCCACCGAGGAGCGCGCTGTCCGGGTCGAGCTGTTCGGCGACGAGGTCGAGTCGCTGCGCTGGTTCTCCACCTTCACCCAGCGCTCGCTCGGCGACGCCGACTCGGTTGAGCTCGCACCGGCGGCCGAGCTCGACGCCGAGCACCGTGAGCTGGCCGAGCTGGCGGCGATGGAAGCGGCCGAGCAGGGCGAGCAGCTCGCCAACCTCGCCGACCTGCTGCCGGTCGACCAGTTCCGGGCGCCGCTGGAGCTGGTTCCCGCCGGGACGGCGACGGTTCTCGCCGCCGCCGAGGAGATCGAGCCGGCGCTGCGCGACCACTGGGAGGACGTGACGACGGCGATGCACGCCGACGACGCCCGCCACCTCTACGTCGACGTCGCCGCTCCGCTCGCCGAGCGCGCCGCGCTCTCGATGACCGGCGCCGGCGAGGAGGGAGAGGACGCCTTCCGCGCCGCCCGCGCCGAGTCGCCGGCGCGCAGCGTCAAAGAGGCCGAGGCCGAGCTGGAGAAGCAGGTGCGCTCCGGCTACCGCACCGTCGTCGCCTTCGACGCGCGCGGAGAGGCGGAGCGCGCCCGCTACGGCCTCGACCGCCTCGACGTCACCCTGCTCGACGGCGGCCGGCTCTCGCCCGACCCCGGCCTGACCTTCGCCGAGGCGCGCCTGCGCGAGGGTTTCGTCAGCCCCGAGCTGAAGCTCGCCGTCTACCCCTTCCGGCGCCTCGTCCACCGGCGCCGCCGCGCCGAGGAGCGCGTTCCCGGCGCCGCCCGCGGCCGACTCGCCTTCAGCGACCTGCGGGTCGGCGACTTCGTCGTCCACGAGGACCACGGCGTCGCCCGCTTCGCCGGCTTCGAGACCCGCGAGGTCGGCGGCGTCACCCGCGACTACCTCTACCTCGAGTACAAGGGCGAGGACCGGGTCTACGTCCCCACCGACCAGCTGGCGAAGCTGAGCCGCTACGTCGGCGCCGGCGGCTCGCCGACGCTCTCGGCGTTGGGCGGCAAACGCTGGCAGAACATGAAGGCGCGCGCCCGCCGCGCCGCCGGCGCGCTCGCCGGCGAGCTGATCAACCTCTACGCCGAGCGGCGCGCCCGCAAGGGCCATGCCTTCGGGCCCGACGGCGAGTGGCAGCTCTCGCTCGAGTCGGGTTTCCCCTACCGCGAGACGGCCGACCAGAGCGAAGCGATCGAGGCGGTCAAGGGCGACATGGAATCCGAGCAGCCGATGGACCGCCTGGTCTGCGGCGACGTCGGCTTCGGCAAGACCGAGGTCGCGCTGCGCGCCGCGGTCAAGGCGATCTCCGACGGCAAACAGGCGATGGTCCTGGTGCCGACGACGATCCTCGCCCAGCAGCACCTCGGCACCTTCCGCGAGCGCCTCGCCGATCTCCCCTTCGTCGTCGAGGGGGTGTCGAGGCTGCGCCCGCCGGCCGAGGTGAAGGAGGTCCTCGCCGGCTTCGAGGCGGGCAAGGTCGACATCATCATCGGCACCCACCGGCTGCTCTCGCGCGACGTCCGCGCCAAGGACCTCGGTCTCGTCGTCGTCGACGAGGAGCAGCGCTTCGGGGTCAAGCAGAAGGAGCTGCTGCGCCAGCTGAAGCTGAAGGTCGACGTGCTGGCGCTCTCGGCGACGCCGATCCCGCGCACGCTGCAGATGAGCCTGGCCGGGCTGCGCGACATCTCGACGATCGAGACGCCGCCGGAGGGCCGCCGCCCGGTTCGCACCTACGTCGGCCCCTACGACGAGGACCTGGTGGCGAAGGCGATCCACCGCGAGCTCGAGCGCGACGGCCAGGCCTTCGTCCTCCACAACCGGATCGACTCGCTGCCGGAGACGGTCGAGCGGCTGCGCGGCCTGGTGCCGGGGGCGCGCTTCGCCGAAGCGCACGGCCAGATGGACGAGCGCCAGCTCGAGGAGACGATGCTCGAGTTCCTGCGCGGCGGCGCCGACTGCCTGGTGACGACGACGATCATCGAGTCCGGCCTCGACATCCCCAACGCCAACACGCTGATCGTCGAGCGCGCCGACCAGCTCGGGCTGGCGCAGGCCTACCAGATCCGCGGCCGCGTCGGGCGCTCTCGTGAGCGCGCCTTCGCCTACCTGCTCTACCCCTCCGCCGAGGCGCTGACCGAGGAGGCCGCCGCCCGCCTCTCGACCCTCGCCGACCACACCGAGCTCGGCTCCGGGTTCAAGATCGCGATGCGGGACCTCGACATCCGCGGCGCCGGCGACCTGCTCGGCGAGGAGCAATCGGGGCACGTCGCCGCGGTCGGCTTCGAGCTCTACTGCCAGCTGATCGACGAGGCCGTCGCCGAGGCGCGCGGCGCCGAGGAGGAGGGGGAGGAGGCCGCGGAGCCGGTCCGCCTCGACGTTCCCGTCGACGCCTACCTGCCGGCCGCCTTCATCCCCTTCGAGGCGGCCAAGATCGACGTCCACCGCCGCATCGCCGGCGCGCGCGAGCCGGGGGAGCTGCGGGCGATTCGCGACGAGCTCGCCGACCGCTTTGGCCCGCCGCCGGCCGAGGTGGAGAACCTGCTGGCGCTGCAGCGCGCCCGGATCGAGCTCGGGCTGGCCGGGGCGCGCAGCGTCGAGTTCCGCGGCGGCCGCCTCAGCGTCACCGGGATCGAGCTCGACTCCGAGGCTGCCGGCGTCCTGACCGAGAAGGTCGAGGGGGCGGTGTACGAGTGGCGCGAGAAAACGGCAGCGGTGCGTGTACCGGATGAGGCCGAGGCGCGGCTCGCCGCGGTGTTGGCGATGGCGGAGGGGATCAGGGATGCCAAGCGGGCTCTCGCCGGCAGTGCCGCTTAGCCACCGCTAAGGAATTTGATCTATGCTGCCCGCTCCGTGGCTACGAAAGGGCGGGAGGACAATAGGTCGGCCGGGTTGCAGCGGCTTGCGCTGCTTGGCTTCGGCGCTCTCCTCGTCGTGCTCTTTTTCGCCCTCGCGATCGGCCAGGGCCTCGGCAATCCGAGCGTATCCTCCGGCGACGTCGCCGTGGTGGAGGACGCCCCCGACGGCCTCGGCACCGTCACCGAAGAGGACCTGAAACAGGCGATCGAACAGACCGCCGGGCAGGCCGGTCAGAAAGTACCCAAAGCCGGGACGCCCCAGTACGACGAACTGGAGAAAACCGCGATCAGCGAAGTGCTCGACCGGATCTGGATCCAGGGTGAAGCCGAGGAAATGGGGATCTCGGTGACGCCGGAGGAAGTCGCGGACGAACTCGAGAAACTGAAGAAACAGGCCTTCAAAACTGAGGCGGAATACCAGGAATTCCTCAAAAAAGGCAACTTCACGCAGGCCGACGTCGAGGAACGGATCGAGATCCAGATGCTCAGCGAACGGATCCAGAAAGAGGCGGTCGAAACCTCCGCGACTCCGAGCGATAGCGAAATCGAGGAGTACTACGAAGCGGCGAAGGACACCCAGTTCACGCAGCCGGAAACGCGCGACGTACGCCTGATCGTCAACAAAGACCGCAAAAAAATCGACGAAGCCCTGGCGCTGCTCGAGAAAGACAACTCGGACGAGAGCTGGAAAAAAGTCGCCCAAGACTTCTCGACCGAAAGTGCCACCAAAGGCAAAGGCGGTCTGCGGCCGACCCTGGTCGAAGGGGCGCTGCCCGACCTCGACAGCGCGATCTTCAGCGCCCCCCCGGCGGTCGTCGAAGGACCGGTCGAAGCGGCTCAGGGCTGGACGATCTTCGAAGTCGACAAGATCAACCCGGAGAAAGTCCAGTCGCTGAAAGAAGTCGAATCCCAGATCAGCGCCCAGCTCGGGGAACAGGCCCAGCAGCAGGCGTCGGCCAGGCTGATCCGCAACTACGGCAGCAAGTGGACCTCGCGCACCTTCTGCGCCGATGACTTCATGATCGAACGCTGTGCCAACTTCGAAGGCTCGGGCAGGTCGGCTAGCGCGCCGCCCGCTTGCTACGAAGCTGACCCCAAAGGCCCGGCGCCCGAAGCCTGCCCGGCGCCGGTCCAGCAGGTTGCTCCGGCGATGCCGGGCACGGTGAGCGTGCTCCAGCCCGAAGGCGAAAAACTGCCCCAGCGGCCGCGCCCGTCGAAACTGGAAGAAGCGCCGCCGGCCGGCGCCCCCGGCCTGCCGCAGGGCATTCCCTCCGAATAGCCGCCCCGCCGCGCTCGCGAATAGACTCGCGCCCTTCGTGAGCGCCATCGCCTCCATTCGCGGCCGTCAGATCGTCGACTCGCGCGGCAACCCGACCGTCGAGGCGGAAGTGGTGCTCGAGTCGGGTGCGCGTGGCCTCGCCGCGGTGCCCTCCGGCGCCTCGACCGGCGAGTTCGAGGCGGTCGAGCTGCGCGACGGCGGCTCTGCTTGGGCCGGCAAGGGCGTCGCCACGGCGGTCGCCAACGTCAACGGCGAGATCGCCGCGGCGCTGAAGGGTGCGAGCGCCGCCGACCAGGCCGGGCTCGACCGGGCGCTGATCGAGCTCGACGGAACCCCGAACAAGGGCCGGCTGGGGGCCAACGCGATCCTCTCCGTCTCGCTGGCCGCGGCCAAGGCGGCCGCCGCCGAGCGCGACGAGCCGCTCTACCGCTACCTGGCGGGGCTTGCCGGCGGCGACGGCACGACGCTGCCGGTGCCGATGATGAACGTGCTCAACGGCGGCGCCCACGCCGACAACTCGGTCGACTTCCAGGAGTTCATGGTCGTGCCGGCCGGCGCCGCGAGCTTCTCCGAGTGCCTGCGGATGGGAACCGAGATCTTCCACGCCCTGAAGGCCAGCCTCGGCGCCAAGGGCCTCTCCACGGCGGTCGGCGACGAGGGCGGCTTCGCCCCCAACCTGGAGTCCAACGAGGCGGCGCTGGAAGCGGTGCTCGCCGGGGTCGAGGCGGCGGGCTACAAGCCCGGCGGCGACGTCTTCATCGCCCTCGACCCGGCGACCAGCGAGCTCTTCGAGGGGGGCGCCTACCGGCTCGAGCACGAGGGTCGTTCGCTCTCGCCGGAGGAGCTGGTCGCCTACTGGGCCGATGCCTGCGACCGCTACCCGATCCTCTCGATCGAGGACGGCATGGACGAGGAGGACTGGGACGGCTGGAAGCTCCTCACCGAGCGCCTCGGCGAGCGGATCCAGCTGGTCGGCGACGACCTCTTCGTCACCAATCCCGAGCGGCTGCAGCGTGGGATCGAGGTTGGCGTCGGCAACTCGATCCTGGTCAAGCTCAACCAGATCGGCACCCTGACCGAGACCCTGGAGGCGATCCGGATCGCCCGTGAGGCCGGCTACACGGCCGTGATCTCGCACCGATCCGGCGAGACCGAGGACACGACGATCGCCGACCTCGCCGTCGCCACCGGCGCCGGCCAGATCAAGACCGGCGCGCCTTCGCGCTCGGACCGCGTCGCGAAGTACAACCGTCTGCTGCGGATCGAGGAGGAACTCGGGGATTCCGCGCGGTTCCCGGGTTTGCAGGCCTTCGGCCAGCGGTCCGCTTAGTGAAGGAATGCTGGGTCCGGCCGCGTAGAGAAGGGCGTGGCCGCACGCGCCCACGCCCTCAGAACGCCGGCCCAGCGCACGAAGCGCCGGCCAGCCGCCCGTCGCAGGCCCGCGGCGCGCCGCGGCGCCAGCCGCATCCAGTGGGACCGCGTCGGGCGCGTGGCGCTGACCCTGGTCCTCGCCGCGGTCCTCTACTCCTACCTGAACCCCGCGATCGACTTCGTCAAGACGTACACGGCGACGACGGCGGCCAAAGCCGAACTGCACGAGCTGCTGGACGAAAACAAGCGCCTCCACCACAGCGTCCAGCACGCGGACGACCCCGTATTCCTCGCCGGCAAGGCGCGCGCCCAGGGAATGGTCGCCGAAGGCGAGCGTCCCCTGGCGATCACCGGCCTCAACCGCTGATCCCTCCCTGGGGCTAGCCCGGTGGTCAGCGCCGGCTCCTACATCCTCAGCGCCCTCGCCCTGACGGCTGTCGTGCTCTCGATCGGCTTCTCGGCCTTCCGGCTGCGCCGGAAGCTGTTGCCGGAGTGGGAGGGGGCGCCTGCACGGCTCGTCGAGTCGGTCGTGGGGATCGCGCTGCTGATCCTGTCGGCCGAGCTGCTTGGAGTCCTTGGGCTGCTCTACGGCTGGGTGCTCGTCGCAGCCGCGCTGGTGATGGCAGCAGCGGTCGCGCTCCTGCCGGCGGGTCCTGTCGCCGCAGGGGACCCACCACCCCTTCCGGTAGCTAAAGCTTCCTCAGGGGTGGTCCCCCCTACGACGCCACCCGCCGGACGGGACGCGCTCAAGTGGCTGATCACCGTGGGCGTGATCGCGCTCGTGTTCGCGCACTGGGGACTGACGGCGAAGGACGCGCTGGACCGGGGGATCTTCAACTTCGATTCGCTCTGGTACCACATGCCGTTCGCGGCGGAGATGGCGAAAAGCCACTCCGTTTCTGGGTTCCATTACACCGAGACGGTCTTCACCAACTGGCTCTATCCCCAGAATTCCGAGCTTCTGCACGCCGTAGGAATCCTGCTCACAGAGCGCGACACGCTCTCGCTCTTCATCAACTTCGGCTTCCTCGGGCTCGCCTTCCTGGCTGCTTGGTGCATAGGTAGGCCCTACGGTCGCGGTCACCTCACAGTTGCGGCTGCCGCAGTGCTTCTGGAGTGCCACACGCTGGTGGTGCGCGAGCCCGGGGCAGCTAAGAATGATGTCGTCGCTGCTGCATTGCTCTTGGCGGCCGTGGCGATCCTCGTCAACTGGAGCGCGTTCGTGGGACGGGGGTGGGGGTTGCCCGGTCAGGTGCGGCGTCCTGTTTTTCGCACCGACCACTCAGCGAGAGAGACAAGCCGCAAGGCGAAAAACCCAGCGCCAGACCGGGCAACCCCCACCCCCGCCCCCTTGGCGATTGCCGGACTGGCGGTAGGGCTAGCTGTTGGGACAAAGTCGACCGCCCTGGCGATGGCTTTTGCCCTCACCGTCGCGGTCATCGCCCTGGCACCGGCCGGGAGGCGCTGGATGGCCGTGGGATGGTGGTTCCTGCCGGCCCTGCTCGGCGGTGGCTTCTGGTACCTGCGCAACCTGATCGCGGCCGGCAACCCCCTGCCGCAGCTGGAGAGCATCGGGCCGATCTCGCTGCCGCATCCGGAGCGATTGCAGTCGGGGCGCCCGGACTTCAGCATCGCCCACTACGCGACCGACACCGGCGTCTGGCGCGATTACTTCGGGCCCGGCCTCGACCAGGCTTTCGGCGCCCTCTGGCCGCTCGTGGTCGCGGCGGCGATCGCCGGCGGCCTCATTGCCCTCGCCTGGGGCCGCGAGCGGACCCTGCGGTGGATGGGAGGAGTCGCGTTGCTCGCGATGGTCGCCTACCTCTTCACGCCGCTCAGCGCGGCTGGGGCGGAGGGGGCTCCGACTGGCTTCGGGATCAACATCCGCTACGCGATACCGGCCCTGCTGCTCGGCATCGTGCTGCTGCCGCTGGCGCGAGTCTTCGACGGCGAGCGTCGACAGTGGGGGCTGCTCGCCGTTTTCCTCGTCGCGCTCCTGCTCACCGACCGCGCCGACGCTGTGCTGCGCGACCCGGACCGTCTCTTCGGCCTGCTGGTCGCGCTCCTCCTCGTGCTGATCCCGGCCTCCTTGCTCTACGCGAGGCGCCGTGGCGCTTCGCTTGCTGCGGTCGCGACCGGGTTCGGCGCCCTCGCCATGGCGACGGTCGCGATCGGCTACCCGGTCCAACGCGACTACCTGGAGGACCGCTTCCGCAACGAGGACCCAGAACGCTCGATCCCCGGCTTCGAGCTCGACTCCGCCTACAGCTGGGCCCGCGACGTCCAGGACTCGCGCATCGGGCTAGCCGGGACCACGGCCGGCTTCCTCCAGTACGGCTTCTACGGCACCGACCTCTCCAACCGCGCCCGCTACCTGGGCGTCCGCGGCCCGCACCGCGCCTTCAACGCGATCCCGACCTGCGCCGAGTTCCGCGCCGCCGTCAACGACGCCGACCTCGACTACC
>Ga0268259_10000332_pt1 | contig 16341 bp, 14 predicted proteins | sample AgamicAsMarz_FD_200246 | JGI IMG/M metagenome (GOLD analysis project Ga0268259, IMG submission 200246) | Agave microbial communities from Guanajuato, Mexico - As.Ma.rz (v2) (version 3) | ecosystem: Host-associated > Plants > Phyllosphere > Phylloplane/Leaf | place: Guanajuato, Mexico... | reverse complement strand
CAAATATAATACCCTTTTAAACAGTCACTCCTTTGAGTGGCTCTTCTTTTTTTTTGTACTCGATGTAGTTGCTAAATTTTAAGGATTAATTAATATGTGTAACTACACCATTGTCTTCACTTACAGCCCTCGGTGATCAGCGTGTTTTCTTTATATTTTTTAAATTTGCTTGTCATGCTAGTCTGCATATTTTAGAGCTTGACCTCATATAGTTTCATGAGGATATGAGAAGCAAGGTTGCAACGTGCATGAATAAATCTAGATTTTACTTCTAAGCTACTCGCGCACATTTATTCATAAGCCTTTGCATAAAATTCTCTTTTTTACAATTTAAGAGGAATAAAGGAGCTGGGGAGATGAAGAAAAAGCTTGTAGCGATGCTTTTGACAATCATGTTAGTACTATCATTGGCTGCATGTGGCAAGAAATCGAAAGATGATGTTGTAGGTTCACTTAGCAATCAGATGGAAAAAATGAATGGCTATAGGGCTGATGCAACATTAACAATTAATAATGGTAATGATCCTCAAAAGTATGAAGTAGTCATTTGGCATAAAAAGCCTTCCTTCTACCGCGTACAATTAAAGAATGCTAAGAGTGATCAAAATCAAATTATTTTAAGAAACAAAGAGGGTGTGTTTGTTTTAACGCCAGCATTAAATAAAAGCTATCGCTTCCAAAGTGATTGGCCATCAAACAGCAGTCAGCCATATTTACCGGAATCATTAGTTAATGACTTAGTACAAGATAAGAATGCAACGTTTAAAACAACTAAGCAAGGTTATGTGTTTGAAACAAAAACTAATTACACAAATAGACAATTGCTCCCAACACAAGAAATTACGTTTAATAAAAAAGGTCTGACACCTGAATCAGTAAAACTATTAGATACAGATAAGAATGTTGTGTTGGATGTTAAATTCGATAAAGTACAATACAATGCGAAGTTTGATAATGATGCTTTTGATGTGAAGAAAAATATGACAAGTGCTCGTTTAAGTGTACCTACATCAACAAATCCAAATAATGATCCAAATTTATTAGTTACACTTTACCCTAATTATTTAATGAAGGGTGTTGTGTTAGATGATCAACAAGAAGTAAAAACAGACAATGGTGTTCAGGTTATACTTTCATATAAAGGTGATAAAAAATCGTTTACTTTAATAGAGGAAAAAGCGCGAATTTCAGAGTCTGGAACAACGATGGAAATCACTGGTGAACCAGTAGATTTAGGTAAAACGGTAGGAGCATTATCAGATAAGATGATCACATGGTCTTACGGTGGTACAGATTTTACGATTGTTTCTAAAAACTTAACTCAAGGTGAGTTAATTCAAGTTGCCCAATCAGTCGGAGATACAGGCACAAAATAATATTTTTTTTCAAACTTAAAAGGGCGTGATGATGCTTTATCACGCCTTTTTAAATGTTAAATAAACTATAAATGAGTAGTATATTGGTTGACATTTATAGTAAAATAAGCAAATAATTTTACAAATATAAAAAAAGAGTAATGGGTAAATCGATAAGGAAGTGTAGTTCATGACAGAAACATCATTTTATCGCGACACTTGGGTAGAAGTAGATTTAGATGCAATTGAGGAAAACATCAAAAATATTGTATCGCTTTACCCTAATCATCAAGAAATATATGTAGCTTTAAAAGCGAATGCATATGGACATGGTTACGTTGAAGTAGCGAAACAAGCATTGAAGTCTGGAGCAACAAGATTATTAGTTGCTTTTATTGATGAAGGGATTTTTCTGCGCAATGCGGGTATAGAGGCGCCGATATTAGTGTTAGGAGCAACTAGACCAGAGGATATTAACGTTGCAATCAAGAATAAATTAACTTTAACGGCATATAATGTTGATTGGTTAGAAGGTATTTCTAAAAATCTAAGCACAGATCGTACAATGATTCATATTAAATTTGATACTGGGATGGGGAGATTAGGCCTAAAAACAAAATCTGAATGGGAGCAAGCTGCATCGATCTTACGAAAAAATCCATCAATTATACTGGAAGGTTTATTTACACATTTTGCTACTGCTGATGAGCTAAATAGATCCTATTTTAATGAGCAAGTAGATAAATTTTATGAATGTATAGAATGGGTTAAGAGCAGTGGATTCTCTCCAGAGTTAATTCATTGTGCAAATAGTGCAGCGGCTGCATTAGAAACAAACTTATTTAATACTGTACGTGTTGGTATTATCATGTATGGTTTAACTCCATCTTTAGAAATAAAACCAATGTTACCATTTACTTTAAAACCAGCACTATCGCTTTATACGAAAATCACTCATATTAAGCAATTACCAGCTAACAGTGGTGTAAGTTATGGTGCAACGTATTTTACTTCTGATTCGGAGTGGATTGCGACGTTACCAGTTGGGTATGCAGATGGCTGGCTTAGAGATATGCAAGGATTTTCTGTGTTGGTTGAAGGTGAAAAGGCAGAAATCGTTGGTAGAGTTTGTATGGATCAGTGTATGATCAAGCTTTCTAAACATTATCCTGTTGGTACAAAAGTGACTTTAATAGGAGAAAGTAAGGATGGAGCAGTAACGGCTGAGGAAGTCGCTACACATATGAATACCATCAATTATGAAGTAACTTGCCTTATAAATCATAGAGTACCAAGGGTATATAAAAAGAATGGAAATATTAAGTCCATAAGTAATTATCTAGTATCAGATTAATTGTAATTTATGTATTAAAGTATGAAACACTCTTATTTGGTTAAGATAAACGAAGATATGTGTCTTTCCAATCACTGAAAATAATGGTATGATGTAGTATAGGGAGATATATGGGTAATAGTTGATTCTGGAGGTGCTGAAACTTGTCCGAACTAAATGCGACAACTGAAATAACAGTACGTTTACCAAAACATGTAGTAAGCGAACTAGATGGATTAGTAAAGCAAGAAAACGGTAATCGAAATGAGTATATTTATCAAGCGACTAAGATGTTTTTAAAAGATCGTAAAAGACGCCAAAGTCGCGAACAAATGCGACGTGGATACATGGAAATGGCTAAAATCAACTTATTAATATCTTCTGAGTCATTCTATGCTGAGTCTGAAGCGGATTCTAAAGTGGAGCGCTTAGTTAGCGGGGGGTAATCACTTGATAGTAAAACGTGGCGACGTATATTTTGCAGACCTTTCCCCTGTAGTTGGCTCAGAACAAGGTGGAGTTCGTCCGGTTCTCATAATACAAAATGATATCGGTAATCGTTTTAGTCCTACCGTTATAGTCGCTGCGATTACAGCACAAATCCAAAAAGCAAAGCTTCCAACACATGTTGAAATCGATGCTAAAAAATATGGATTTGAACGTGATTCGGTTATACTACTAGAACAAATTCGAACGATTGACAAACAACGATTAACCGATAAGATAACACATCTTGATGATGAGATGATGGATCAGGTTGACGAAGCGTTGCAAATCAGTTTAGGACTTGTTGATTTTTAAAGTTGCTTTTATAGCAGCTTTACCTACATAGATTAGAATAAATTGTTTTGTAACCCTTTCGTCTTGAAAGGGTTATTTTAGGTCCTTTAAAATTCCCAAAAATTGGAGGCGTTAATTTTGTCACAACAATTGATTAATAAAATTGCATCTGATTTATCGATTACTACAAAACAAGTAGCTACCGTAATTGAATTAAAGGAAGAAGGAAATACGATTCCCTTTATTGCCAGGTATCGAAAAGAAAAAACGGGTTCTCTTGATGAGGTGCAAATTCATTCAATTTTAGAAAAATATGAGTATGCTGTAAATCTTCAAACGAGAAAAGATGAAGTAATCCGTTTAATTGAGGAAAAAGGGAAACTGACTGATGACTTACGTAAAAGTATTACATTAGCTACAAAGCTACAAGAAGTTGAAGATTTATACCGACCATATAAAGAAAAAAGAAGAACTCGTGCTACAGTAGCAAAAGATAAAGGGTTAGAACCTTTTGCAGAATGGTTATTTTCAATGCCAAATGAAGGTTCACTTGCGGATGAAGCGTTAAAATACATAAATGTTGAACTAGAAGTTAATACAGTTGATGAAGTTATTCAAGGTGGAAAAGATATAATTGCGGAATGGATTGCAGACGATGCTACTTATCGCAAGTGGATTCGTGAAGTTACCTTCAAAAAAGGAACGATTGACAGTACGGTAAAAGACTCCGAAAAAGACGAGAAAAAAGTATACGAAATGTATTACGAGTACTCTGAACCAATTTCAAAGATTGTTCCACATAGAATACTAGCAATGAATCGTGCTGAAAAAGAAGATATTTTAAAAGTTGCAATTCAATCTCCTTATGATGAGATTATTTTATATTTAGAAAAAAGGGTTATTACAAAGGACACTTTTGTACGACCAATCTTAATGGAAGTCGTTGAAGATGCATATAAAAGATTAATTCAGCCTTCAATTGAAAGAGAGATTCGTAAAGAATTATCCGAAAAAGCTGATTCACACGCGATTAATATTTTCTCAGAGAACTTGCGTTCATTATTATTGCAACCACCATTAAAAGGGAAAATCGTACTAGGAGTAGATCCTGCATTTCGTACAGGTTGTAAATTAGCAGTAGTAGATGAGACGGGCAAAGTGCTCAAAATAGATGTGATTTACCCTCATCCTTTCAGAGGAGAAAGAGAAGAGGTTCAAAGAAATAAAAGAGAACAAGCAATTACAAAAATTAAAGATATTCTTTTCAAATATAAAATAGAAATGATTGCAATTGGAAATGGTACGGCTTCGAGAGAAACAGAGCTGTTTATATCTGGAATTTTAAAAGAAATGAAAAATAATACTTACTATGTGATTGTAAATGAAGCTGGCGCAAGTGTTTATTCAGCATCTGAGCTAGCAAGAGAAGAGTTCCCAAATTTCCAAGTTGAGGAACGAAGCGCAGTATCAATTGCAAGACGACTTCAAGATCCGTTAGCAGAACTAGTAAAAATTGATCCGAAATCTGTTGGGGTAGGATTATATCAACACGATGTATCACAAAAGAGCTTAAATGAATCATTATCATTTGTCGTTGAAACATCTGTTAACCAAGTAGGTGTAAATGTAAATACAGCATCAGTTTCACTACTTCAATACGTATCAGGTTTGTCCAAAACAGTAGCGAAAAATATTGTTAATTACCGTGACGAAAAAGGGAAAATTACAAACCGAAAAGAGCTTAAAACAATACCGAGATTAGGCGCTAAAACATATGAGCAATGTATTGGATTTTTACGTGTTCTTGAAGGAGATGAGCCTTTAGACCGAACAAGTATTCATCCGGAGAGCTACGTGCAAGTAAAAAAATTATTAAAGCAATTAAATTTCTCAACGAGCCAAATTGGTTCAAATGAATTGAAAGAACAGTTAAAAACGATTAATTTAAAAGAAGTATCAGAACAACTCGATATTGGTGAAATTACGCTAAAAGATATTTTAGCATCATTAATGCAACCTGAAAGAGATTTACGAGATGAATTAGCTGCACCAATCCTTCGCCAAGATGTTCTTCAAATTGAAGACCTAAAAATAGGGATGGAACTTGAAGGAACAGTAAGAAACGTAGTCGATTTTGGTGCGTTTGTTGATATCGGGCTAAAGAATGATGGCCTTGTTCATATTTCTAGAATGAGTAGCAAATTTATTAAGCATCCGCTTGATGTTGTATCGGTTGGTCAAGTAGTAAAAGTATGGATTGCTGAAGTAGACCAAAAGAAACAAAGAGTAGGTTTATCTATGTTACCAATTGAATCGAAAGAAATCGTCAAAGCTTGATTTTTTGATAATAAAACCAACATTGATTCAATAATTTAATTTGATAACGGTTTTTTTCATAAAATGCTTTTTGCATTTGAGTTTTAAGCCAACTAGGCATTACCATGATGAAAACCTCCAACTTAAAAATCTTCGCCCATCTTTTTTGAGGATGGGCGATGAAATAAATGAGTGAGGGGTAACCTTCCGATACATTGTATTAAAAGGATAACTGTATTGTTCATTTTGATAGTAAAAATTACGCCGTTGTAGAGAGATTTACTAAGAGCAGCCCATTTAGCATAAATCGTACTAATAAGATCTTTTGAAATTCTCATTTGTAAGTTTAATGTATGCGCATACCCAAGAATTTGTGAGTTGTTCAGTTATAATAAAAGAAGAAATAAAGGATGGCGATTCATAAATGGATAATGAGGAGATACAAAAACTGGTTGAAGAACTATCAATCACTTATTTCGATCGACCATTTCTCCACCAAGCTTCTTTCAATACTAGATTGAGGACAACTGGTGGTAGGTATTTATTAAAAACAAGTAATATCGAATTAAATAAGTTTTATTTTGAAGAACACGGAATCGAAGAGTTAAAGGGGATCATATTACACGAGCTATGTCATTATCACCTTCATATTATGAAGAAAGGATATAAGCACGAAGATAGAGATTTTAAAGAGCTATTAAAAAAGGTAGGTGCTCCTAGGTATTGTAAACCACTAAATTCAATAAAAAAAAGAACGCATTCTTATAAGTATAAATATAGATGTTCAGAGTGTGGGCATGCTTTCTTAAGAAAAAGAAAAGTGGACATAAGCCGCTATGTATGTGGATTATGCAAAAGTCCATTAAAACTATCATAAATAGTGTTGACATCTAATATGCATTTAGTTTATATTAATACTTGTCATCACGTTTTAGCACTTGATGAAAAGATTAGTATTTTTCCGCAGTAGCTCAGTGGTAGAGCACTCGGCTGTTAACCGAGTGGTCGTAGGTTCGAACCCTACCTGCGGAGCCATTATTATAGAGAAGTACCCAAGTGGCTCAAGGGGCGCCCCTGCTAAGGGTGTAGATCGTTTACGCGGTGCGAGGGTTCGAATCCCTTCTTCTCTGCCATATATAAGGCCCGTTGGTCAAGCGGTTAAGACACCGCCCTTTCACGGCGGTAACACGGGTTCGAGTCCCGTACGGGTCACCATTTTTATCCTGGAGGATTAGCTCAGCTGGGAGAGCACCTGCCTTACAAGCAGGGGGTCGGCGGTTCGAGCCCGTCATCCTCCACCATTAACTACATATGGTCCCGTGGTGTAGCGGTTAACATGCCTGCCTGTCACGCAGGAGATCGCCGGTTCGATCCCGGTCGGGACCGCCATTATTTACTACAAATTGTAGTATTTTTTTCTTTATCTGGAGAAAAATAGTAAATGTCGGATTGTTTTTTATCTTGAGGAGTTGATTCGAGGGGTAAGGCAATACAACATAAAAAAAATCCTGCGGTGTAGGTTCATGAAGATGACTCGTACTTTAGGTAAAGATGAATTTCGAAGTTGTCGGATTGTTTTTTATCTTGAGGAGTTAATTCGAGGGGTAGAGGCAATACAACATAAAAAAAAATCCTGCGGTGTAGGTTCATGACGTTAACTCGCATTCTACCATAAGAAGTGTAGTAAATGTCGGATTGTTTTTTATCTTGAGGAGCAATTCGAGAGGTATTAACAATACAACATAAAAAAAAATCCTGCGGAGTAGGTTCATGAAGATTACTCGATGAAGTTGATTCATGATGTTATAACAATGGGCTATAGCCAAGCGGTAAGGCAACGGATTTTGATTCCGTCATGCCCTGGTTCGAATCCAGGTAGCCCAGCCATTTTAGTTTTTTTATTAATATGTTTAAGGTATGGGGATTTGCTTTTATCTTAGACGCGATCGTGTAGACAGTAAGTTGGTTTAAAAATATTTGGTATTTAGTTATACTTGTAATATCTTTATATTACGAGCCATTAGCTCAGTAGGTAGAGCACGAACGAGTAAGCTACGAAGCGAATACTTCAGCGTACTTGCCGAACCGCTACTTGAATTTCTATCTGAGACAAGGACGTCTTATAGAGCAGGCAATATTTTATAAACTGTATTATTACGAGCCATTAGCTCAGTAGGTAGAGCACGAACGAGTAAGCTACGAAGCGAATACTTCAGCGTACTTGCCGAACCGCTACTTGAATTTCTATCTGAGGCAAGGACGTCTTATAGAGCAGGCAATATTTTATAAACTGTATTATTACGAGCCATTAGCTCAGTAGGTAGAGCATCTGACTTTTAATCAGAGGGTCGAAGGTTCGAATCCTTCATGGCTCACTTTTGTTTATTCGCGGTCGTGGCGGAATGGCAGACGCGCTAGGTTGAGGGCCTAGTGGAGGTTTCTCCGTGGAGGTTCAAGTCCTCTCGGCCGCATCATTAATATTAATGCTTTTTTCATAAAATGATTATTTTGTAGTATTAAAGGTTTTACTCCTTTTTACTCCATATTAGATAAAATTGTTAGATGTTACTGATGTTTTCGGTAACATCTTTTTTATTGAATTTTAAAGTGTTGGATGTGCTATCTTGATAGTAGAATACAATGTTAAAATATTGTGCAACAAATTATATAAAAAGAAATGAGGCTTCTACGTAATGTAGAGGCCTTTTTTGTGTTTAAAAATTGTACGACTTTTATAGAGTAGTTGGTCACGGTACTAGACTTTTTAGGATTTTAAAAATGAATATTAAAAATTTTTAAAATTTATTGTATTTTATGTTATTCTTGATTATAATACAAAGCATAACAAATGAAATGAATCTAAGAGAAAGGAGGTAATCAATGAAAATAGCAGGGATGAATATTACATTCAAGCATTATCCTATCAAATATTTTTTGAATTGTATGGACCAATTAGGCATCAGTAGCATTGAATTATGGGCTGGTGAACCACATCTCTATGTTTATAGAAATTTGCTTTGCAATTTGAGAGAGATAAAGAAAGAAATTAAAGCTAGAAGTATGGAAATAGTCTGCTATACTCCAGAACAATGTATTTATCCTTACAATCTTGCTGCTTCAGATCCGAATTGGCGAAAAACGAGTATTGATTATTTTATTGAAAATATTCACTCTGCTGTGGAATTGGAGACGGATAAAATGTTAATTACTTCAGGGATAGGTGACTTCTCCCTAACAAAAGAAGAATCGTGGAAATATGCAAGAGAATCAATATATCAAATTACAAAGGTGGCGGAGCACGAGGGTATCACTCTTGCACTCGAACCATTAACAAAATTCGAATCTAATTTAATTATTAATACGCGGGAATTAAAGAGAATGATTGAAGAAATAAAGTCCCCTTATTTAAAAGGGATGATTGATACCGTTGCAATGAACCTGGCTGGTGAAACACCGGATGATTATTTTTTATTGCTTCCTGAGTTATGTCATTTCCATTTAATAGATGGTGACCGCAAGACAGATTCTCATCTTGCTTTAGATGATGGTAATTTACAATGGAGAGAATATGTAAAAAGCATGCAAAAGCACCAATACGATGGGGCATGCACCCTTGAAATTATGGGGTCAACTTATTATCAAAATCCAATAGATGCTGTTAAAAAATCCTTAGTGAAACTAAATGAATTAGGAATTGTATAATCTAAAAATTTGGAGGAGCCCTTATGAGTAATACTACGCTTACACGAAAGCTCGGATTTTGGTCGGCATTAGCAATTGCTGTTGGTACGACCGTAGGATCAGGTATCTTTGTCTCGTCTGGTGATGTTGCAAAAGCAGCGGGAACCCCTTCTATTTCTATTTTAGCTTGGATTATTGGCGGTATTATCGCTATTCCGCAAGTAATGGTTCTTGCTGAATTATCAACTGCTTATCCTGAAAATGGAAGCGGTTACGTCTATTTGAATAAAGCAGGCTGGAGACCATTAGCCTTTTTATATGGGTGGGCAACATTTTGGGCGCTTGATCCACCATCTATTTCTATTATGGCTCTAGCAGTAGTTTCATACTTGGCAAGCTTTTTCCCGTTTTTCTCTGGAGTTGCTGGCAAGTTGTTAGGGGTTGCGATAATTTTAATCATTACTTCAATTCATTATCGAAGTGTAAAAGAGGGCGGGCTTTTTCAAGTGATTATTACCGCCGTGAAAATCATTCCGTTCATTATTGTTATTGTTTTAGGTTTAATGTATATGCACCCGGGGAACTTCTCCTATACGTCTCATGGAGAAGTGGTAAAAACAAGTCTAATTGGTGGCGTCTCTGCCACAACTTGGGCATATACCGGTATGGCCGCCATTTGTTTTATGGCAGGTGAATTTAAAAATCCGGGAAAAACGCTACCTCGTGCACTGATTAGCTCTGTCTTCATTGTATTAATCTTATATACTTTGCTAGCAGTCTGCGTAATTGGATTAATGCCTTTTAGTAAATTGATGAATTCTAGTGCAGCTGTTTCTGATGCGGTTAAGTATATACCAGGACTTTCTCATATTGCTTCTTCGTTTGTTGCGTTTACAGCAATTATAGTTATTTTAGGATCACTAAGTTCCTGTATCATGTTTCAGCCTAGGTTAGAATACGCGATGGCGAAGGACGGGCTGTTTTTCCAGCGTTTTGGTCGTGTCCATCCAAAGTATGAAACACCAAGTTTTTCAATTATTGTTCAAGTTACCTATGCATGTATTCTAGTTTTTGCAACTAATTTAACGACTTTACTAGGCTATTTTACATTAATTCAATTAGTGATTAATATTTTGGATTTTGTAGCGGTTTATAAATGCCGTAAGAGGGAGGACTATAACCCGATTTACAGGATGCCAATGTGGAGACTAACGACGATTTTAGCCATTATTGGAGCATCATGGCTTGCTTGGGGTACGTTTACTTGGGCTCCATGGCAAGGGATGGTAGCTGCATTCATTGTTATCGCTACCGGACTACCTGTTTACTTTTACTGGGAAAAACGGTACGGACCGAATAAGAAAAATGACGATAATCTAGTAACAAAGAAGAATTCAATTATTTCAGGAAGCTAGTGAACTTTTACTAGCTTCTTAATTTTTTGAAAAAGCGATTGATTTATTTGTTATATTTAATTATAATACAAGACATAACAAATATATTTTAGGGGGATCTAACCATGTTAAAATTTGATGAAACGTTATTTTTAAAACTTGTAGAAGAAGAAGGACTTGCATTTAGAAGTAAAATTGAGGATGTCGTCGATTCAATCTGTCGAAAAGGTTACAGCAATCTTTTCTTGATTGGTGCTGGCGGAACGATTGCAATGATGTATCCTTATAAATATATTTTAGAATCAAACTCAACGATCAATGTACATGCCGAAATCGCGGCCGAGTTTATGGTCATGAACAATAAGCACTTTTCAAAGGATTCAGTATGTATTTTCACCTCAGTTTCAGGGACAACACAAGAAACTGTTGCAGCGGCAGAATTTTGTAAAGAAAGAGGGGCAACTACAATTGCTTTAGTAGCGGAGCCAAATACTCCATTAACGCAGGTAGTAGATTACTGTATTACAACCGGCTCGGAAAAGCATTCCTTTGATACGTTCTTTATGTTGTTGTACATGGTAGTATTTCGCTTCATGTATAATAACAATGAATTTCCGCAATATGAACAGTTCACAAAAGAAGTTTCCTTGTTGCCACAAGCAATTTTAGCTGCTGTAAAAGACTTTGATAATAAGGCTGAGGAATTTGCTATTAAACATAAGGATACAGATTACCATATGATGGTGGGCTCAGGTAACTTATGGGGTAACACTTATTCATATGCAATGTGTATCTTGGAGGAAATGCAATGGATTCATGCAAAATCCATCCATGCAGCGGAGTTTTTCCATGGTACGCTTGAACTAGTAGTTGAAGATACTAGTGTTATTTTACTTAAAGGTGAAGATGAAACAAGACCATTGATGGATCGTGTTGAAAGATTTGCTGAAAAAATTACGAATCAATTAACTGTTATTGATACAAAGGACTTTGAATTGCAAGGCATTAGTGAGGAATTTAGAAAACATTTTTCTGTCAGTATTAACTGGGCAGTCTTAAGTCGAATCAGTGTTTACCTTGAAAGGGAAAGAAACCACTCATTAAACCTAAGAAGATACTACCGCAAAGTAGAATATTAAAAAAATTAGTGGGCACTACATTGTAGTGCTCGTTTCTTAGAATAAAAAGAAGGTTGGGATTTGATGAGAATTGTTACAGTCGGCGATAACTGTATGGATGTCTATCTTACAAACGAGAAAGTGTATCCCGGTGGAAATCCAGTAAATGTTGCTGTCTACTTAAAAGAGCTAGGGGCAGACTCTTCTTCGTATATCGGCTGGGTTGGAAGTGATTCCTATGGTGAACAAATGATTAAGTCGATTCAAAGTAAGGGTGTAGATACATCGTTTATTTCTAAAAAGATCGGAAAAACAGCTGTTACCCATGTTGAATTGGTTAATAATGACCGTCATTTTGGAGATTACGATGAAGGAGTAATGGCACAGTTCACATTAACTGATGAAGAACTGGAGTTTATTCAAACCCAACAACTCGTCCACGCTGGTATATGGGGACATGTTGAGGAGTATTATCCACTTTTTAAACAAAGAGGGTTACTTACTGCATTTGATTTTTCAGACCAGTTAGAGCACGATTTAGTAAAGACACTACCTAGTTATGTGGACTATTCCTTTTTTTCCTATAAAAAAGATGATGAATATATCAGGGGATTTTTAAAGGATGTAAACACACAAGGTTCCAAGATTGCTGTTGCTACGCTTGGAGAAAATGGATCTTTAGCTTTCGACGGGAAACATTTTTATCAATTTGGGGTATTGGAAGATAACGTTGTAGATACGATGGGAGCAGGAGACTCTTTTATAGCTGGTTTTCTTTATGGTACTTTACAGGGCCTTTCGATCCAACGGTGTTTGGAATTGGGGACTAAAACGGCTGCAAAAACAATTGGCTATTTCGGTGCATGGTGACGATAACTAGTCGGCAGTGTATAATAATGTTGAAAAACATTGACGGATAGGATGAAAATTATGAACCTAAATTCTTCAACCCCACAGCCTCTCTATATGCAGATTAGGCAAATGCTACAGAACGATATTCAACAAGGGAAATATAAACCAGATCAACAGATTCCTACAGAAGCTGAGCTTTGTGAAACGTATAATGTCAGTCGAATTACTATTCGGAAGGCCATTGAGGAATTAGTGAAGGATGGTACATTAACACGCATACCTCGCCGGGGGACGTTTGTAGCTTCGAATAAGTTTAATAATGAACTGTTATCTGTAAGCGGATTCTCGGAGTTTAGCCACCAACTAGGGATGATTCCAAATTCCCGAATCCTTAGAAGTGAAGTCATCCCGGCATCAAAGGATGTTGCAGAACATCTTAAAGTTGAAGAAGGAAGTCGCGTACTAGAGCTTGAGCGACTTATGTATGTGAACGACCGTCCACTTTTTTATGATATTGCACATTACTCACTAATTCGTTTTCCAGATTTGGAAAAGAAAATTGCAACAGATGAATCCACATATAAAGTTCTCTCAAAGGACTATAATACAGAAATCCTAAGTAACGATAAAATTATCGACGTAATCGGTGCGACAAAAGTATATGCCAATTACCTTGAATGCGATATAGGAGCCAATCTCTTTAAAATCCTAAAAATCGCCTATGATTCAAATGAGGAACCAGTCCACCTTTCAACGTTTATGTGTGAAACAAGTAAGGTAACCTTAACTGTTCATCGGACAAAATAGAGATAATTCTATTTTAAATAGAATACATATTTTTATAAAAAACTCACTTTTGATTCTATTCAAAAGTGAGTTTTATCATTAATAATTTGCAGGATTTACCTGGATAGCTTTAAAGTTTTGATTATTATCTGAGTAATGCCACCATTCTTTAGAATAGCCTTCAAAACCTACTTGTCTCATTGTCTTATCCATAATTTGATAATTTTTTTCCTGTACACTGCTTCGTTTATAACTTCGAGATGCTCGTGAAGAAAAATCATCGAATTTAGATTGCATTTGTACTTCTTTTCCATCTAAAGTACATAGTGTAATATCCACCGTTGCGCCAAGTTGGTGCCCACGGATATTTTTAGGATCAGGTTTCGCTACATAATTCGAATTAGGATATGCGTTCCAAAGTGTTTGTTGTGCAGATAAAGGACGATAAGCATCCCATACTTTAATTGTATATCCTTGTTCTTTAAGTATTGTATTTGCTTTTGCTAATTTTTTTGCTGTGCTTGTCCTAAGTATTGCTTGACTAAAATTATAAATACGTTTGCCAGTAAAGTTATTGGTTGTGTTATATTTCAAGTCAACAATAATACTTTTATCTAATGATTTAATATTAGTGAACTCCGCCGTCACATATTTTCCATTTATAAATCCTGTTGATTTTTTAAATTTAATTTTATACCATCCATTGGAGTGTTTTTTAATAACCGTTAAAAGTTGGCCTTTTTTAACTGAACCGATTAACTTATATGATGTACTAGGCCCACTACGGACATTTAATTTATTTGCAGTTACAGTATAAACTTTATTTGCTGCATAGGTAGAAGTTGGATTTGTAAAGAAACTAATCGATAGAAATGAAAGAATTAAAAAAACTATAAATATCTTCTTAATAATTCTCATGTTTCACCTTCTTTGAATTTTTAATAATCTGCTAACTATAACCATTATTCTACAGAAAAGCTCACAGCACCTTTCATTTTGAAACCATAAAGATAAATAAAAACATTACCGTTAAGTAATGTTTTTTATTCATAATATTGGAGATAAGAGGCGTGAGATAGCTTCTTTTAACTTGATTATGACTGATCGCTCTTGATATTTTTCAATTGTAAGCTCACTACTATGGTTACTATCAAGTAAAAAAAGATTTTGTAGCTCAGAAGCTTTTTCTTCTGAATAGGTAATCGCGTTAATTTCGAAATTTAATTTAAAACTACGTGTATCAATATTCGTAGTACCTACCGATGCTACTTCATGATCAATAACGATTGTTTTAGCATGTAAAAAACCATTCTCGTAAAGTAATATTTTTGCGCCATATGACAAAAGTTCTCCAGCGTACGATAGAGATGCCCAATACACGAATGGGTGATCAGGTTTACTTGGAATCATTATTCTTACATCGATACCGGATAAAATTGCGATTTTGCATGCGTCCATAATGCTTGTATCGGGAATAAAATACGGTGTTTGAATATAAACGCATTTTTTGGCAGACATAATTAACTTAACATACATGTTTTTTAAGTGTTCTGTTTCTGAATTTGGTCCACTTGCAACTATTTGGATAGGGGTACTTCCGATATTTTTTTCATTATTAAATGAGAATTCTTCTATATTATGTACAGGTTGATTAGTAGCTTGTTGCCAGTCTAAAATAAATCTACCTTGAATTTGGTTTACTGATTCTCCCTTTATGCGAAAATGAGTATCCCGCCAATAACCAAATTTTTTATCAATACCAAGATACTCATTTCCAATATTGAACCCTCCTATATAAGCAATTCTTCCATCAATAATACACAGTTTTCTGTGATTCCTATTATTTAATCGAAAATTGATGAGTCTTAAAAATGAAGGGAAGAAAGCTCTTACCTCACCACCATGTTTAACAAGTTCTTTGAAAAAAGAAGGAGTAATTCTTTTGGAACCAATGTCATCATACAAGACTCGTACTTTCACACCTTCTGCCGCTTTTTTTGAAAGTTCATCTCTAAGTTTCTTTCCTAACGAATCACGCTGGATGATATAGTACTGGACATTAATTTCTTTTTGGGCAAGTTGGATGTCTTTAAATAGAGAATTAAATTTTTCGTGTCCATCTCGAAACGTTTGGATCTCGTTATCTGTCGTTAATAAAGCGTTAGCTGACTTTAAATTCATCATAATTAAATGTGAATGCTTTGATAATAGCTCATCTTGAAGAAAACTTTGATCATTATGAATTTTATTAGCCTGGTCTGTAACCGCCAATTGTAGATAAGTTCTTTCTTTGGTCGATAGATGGTAGAAATTCTTTTGTTTTAGCTGTCTACCTAAAAATAGATATAGTAAAAATCCCACTATAGGTATAAAAAGTAAGATCATTAACCACGCCCATGTAGCGACAACATCTCTTTTTTCAATAAATACTAGTACTCCTGCTAAAAGTATATTGATGATAAGGAGGATTGTAAGAAAATTATTAATATCCATTTTTCACCCTTCCTATTGGTTAAATTACCTTATTTTAGTTTAATATCTTTTTTAATGCTCATTAATATATTTTTTATATAAAAGAACAAAGTATTCTATATCAAAAAATGAAACATAGAACTTCTATATAAGAAAAGGGAGTTGCGCTACTTTTATCAGGACCTGTCCTTAAATTGTACTATAGTAAGTCAGTTATTGTTGAGTAGTACTATGTCAGAAACGTTAAATATGTT
>Ga0268259_10000331_pt1 | contig 16345 bp, 15 predicted proteins | sample AgamicAsMarz_FD_200246 | JGI IMG/M metagenome (GOLD analysis project Ga0268259, IMG submission 200246) | Agave microbial communities from Guanajuato, Mexico - As.Ma.rz (v2) (version 3) | ecosystem: Host-associated > Plants > Phyllosphere > Phylloplane/Leaf | place: Guanajuato, Mexico... | reverse complement strand
TTCGAGATCCCCAGGGCCTTGATCTTCTCCGCCGGGGCGTGGGCCCACTCGACCGGGTAGGCGATCGAGCCGGTGGCGATGATGGTGCCCTGGCCGGCCATCAGGCGCGGCACCGAGGCGACCGTCCCGAGGCCGCCCGGGTTCGTCAGCGACACGTTGGTGCCCTTGAAGTCGTCCGCGCTGAGCTTGTTCTCGCGCGTCTTGGTGATCAGGTCCTCGTAGTAGGAGTGGAAGGCGGCGAAGTCGAGGCCGTCGGCGCCCTTGATCGCAGGCACCATCAGGCTGTGCGAGCCGTCCTTGCGCTCGACGTCGACCGCGATGCCGAGGTTGACCGCCGCCCCCTCGATCGCGAAGGGCTTGCCGTCGCGCTGCTCGAAGACCCGCGTCATCACCGGGTGCTGCTTGGCAGCCTGCACGATCGCCCAGGCGACGAGGTGGGTGAAGGAGACCTTCATCCCGCGCTCCTTGAGCGCCCCGTTCAGGGCCTTGCGCTTGGCGTCCAGCGTGTCGACTGCGACCGGCCTGAACGAGGTCGCCGTCGGCACCGCCCGGCTCTCGTCCATCGCCTGCGCCAGCATCGCGGCCGGCCCCCGCAGCTGCTTCGCCTCTCCGGCCGACACCGCGGCCGGAGCAGCTCCGTTCCCCTCTGCCGCGGCCAGAACGTCCTCCTTCGTGACCTTCGCCCCCGGCCCAGAGCCGTTGACGGCGTTCAGATCAACGCCCAGCTCCCCGGCAACCCGGCGCGCCACCGGCGTCGCCCGGACTCCGTCGCCCCCATTGGCGTCGCCAGCAATTCGATCCTCCGCGGGTGGCGTGGATGTCGAGGGGTCGAGAACGGGGGCGGAGCCCCCGCCCGCAGGCCCTTCGACAGCCGCGTCAGGCCCCGCGGCCGGAGCGCTCTGTCCCTCGCCCGTCCCACCAGAAGCACCGTTCTCCCCCGGCTCCATCTCGGCGAGGGGAGCCCCGACCGGGACCTCTTCGTCCACCTGCGCGATCAGCTTCGTGATCGTGCCCGCCGCGGGCGCCGGCACCTCGGCGTCGACCTTGTCGGTCGAGACCTCGACGACGGTGTCGCCCTCCTCGACGAAATCCCCCTCTGCGACGTGCCACTCGAGCACGATCCCCTCGGTGACCGACTCGCCCATTTCGGGCATCTGGATCTCAACGGTCGCCGTTTGCGCCATTCTTGGAATGAGTGTATGAAACGGCGTGAGCGCGGAGCGAGCAAGCGTGCATGTCTGATTCTTCGCGCCGCGAGCAAAGCGGGAACAATGTGTCTATGAACTACTTCGTCACCGGAGCCACCGGATTCATCGGACGCAACCTCGTGCAGCGGCTCTTGCAACGCGAGGGCACGATCTACGCGCTGGTTCGGGCGGGCTCGCGGGGGCGGCTCGAGCAGCTGCGCACCTCCTGGGGAGCGGACGGGGCGCGGGTGGTGCCGATCGACGGCGACCTCTCTCAGCCGGGCCTGGGCGTCTCCGAGGAGGACCTGCTCACGCTGCGCGGCGAGGTCGACCACTTCTTCCACCTGGCGGCGATCTACGACATGGCCGCCGACGCCGAGTCCCAGGAGATCGCCAACGTCGAGGGCACCCGCCACGCGGTCGAGCTCGCCGGCGCGATCGAGGCGGGCTGCTTCCACCAGGTGAGCTCGATCGCCGCCGCCGGTCTCTACGAGGGCGAGTGGCGCGAGGACATGTTCGACGAGGCGCAGCGCCTCGACGCGCATCCCTACTTCCGCACCAAGCACGAGTCCGAGCGGGTCGTGCGCGAAGAGTGCGGCCGTCCCTGGCGGGTCTACCGGCCGGGGATCGTCGTCGGCGACTCGCGCACAGGGGAGATCGACAAGGTCGACGGGCCCTACTACTTCTTCAAGCTGCTGCAGCGAGCGCGCCGGGTGCTGCCCTCCTGGCTGCCGGCGGTCGGGGTCGAGGGAGGCGAGATCAACATCGTCCCGGTCGACTTCGTCGCCGCGGCGATCGACCACATCGCCCACGAGCCGGATCTCGACGGGCGGGCGTTCCACCTCACCGACCCCAACCCGCGCACGGCGGGCGAGGTAGTCGACCTCTTCGCCAAGGCCGCCGACGCGCCACGCTCGACCCTGCGGCTCGACTCCGGCGTGACCGAGCCGGCGAGCGCCCTGGTCCGCTCTGGGCTGCGGTTCCTGCCACCCGCCAAGCGGGCGGCGAAGGTGGCGCTGAACCAGATCGGGATCCCGCCCGCGGTGCTCAACTTCGTCAACTACCCGACCCATTTCGACTCGACCCAGGCGCAGGCGGCGCTGGCCGGTTCCGGGATCGAAGTGCCACCGCTCGAGTCCTACGCCGACAAGGTCTGGGACTACTGGGAGCGCAACCTCGATCCCGACCTGTTCAAGGACCGCACGCTCTCGGCGGCGGTGCGCGGCAAGGTGGTCCTGATCACCGGCGCCTCGTCCGGGATCGGCAAGGCGACCGCGGTCAAGGTCGCCGACGCCGGCGCGACGGTGCTGCTGGTCGCGCGCTCGCTCGACAAGCTGGAGGAGACGAAGGCGGAGATCGAGGCGGCCGGGGGGGTCGCCCACATCCACCGCTGCGACATGTCCGATGTCGAGGACGTCGAGCGGATGGCCGGCGAGGTGCTCGCCTACCACGGCTACGTCGACATCCTCGTCAACAACGCCGGGCGCTCGATCCGGCGCTCGGTCGGGCTCTCCTACGAGCGCTTCCACGACTACGAGCGGACGATGCAGGTCAACTACTTCGGCGCGGTGCGGCTGATCCTGGCGCTGCTGCCGGCGATGCGCGAACGCAGGTCGGGCCACATCATCGACATCAGCTCGATCGGGACCCAGACCAACCCGCCGCGCTTCTCCGCCTACGTCGCCTCGAAGGCGGCACTGGACGCGTTCAGCCGCGTGATCGCCTCCGAGGTGATCGACGACGGCGTCCACATCACCACCGTCCACATGCCGCTGGTGCGGACGCCGATGATCGCGCCGACGCGGATGTACGACGTCTTCCCGGCGATCACGCCGGAGGAGGCGGCGGAGATGATCGCGCGGGCGATGGTCGAGCGGCCGAAGAAGGTGGCGACCCGCCTCGGCACCCTCGGCGAGCTGGTCTACGCGGTGGCGCCGACCCTCAGCGACCGCATCCTCAACCAGGCCTACAACCTCTTCCCCGAGTCGCAGGCGGCCAAGGGGAAGGGGGAGGAGGCTCCTGATAAAGCCCCGACCACTGAGGCGGTTGCCTTCGCGCACCTGATGAAAGGGGTGCACTGGTGAGGCCGGTTGGGACATCCCTCGCCCGAACAAATGCCGCGCTAATTAGCGCGGCATTTTGAGTATCCGCCCGTTCGAGGGATGTCCCAACCGGCTTGAGTACGGGGCGGGTTCCACTTAGGATCGCCTTTCTCGTCCAAGAGGAGGAAAGATGAAGGTCAAGGTGGTTGTGGCGGCTGTGTTGGGGATGCTGCTGCTTGTGGGAGTTGCAGAGGCGCACAAGGTGCCGTTCGGGTTTGCCAAGTCTGAGGTCAGGCGCTTTACCGCCGACGTCTGCGCGGAAACGGAAGGGTGCAAGAGCTGGAAGGTCGGCCCCTGCGCTCGGCGTTCGCTTCACCGGATCGATTGCACCTCGACGTTCTTCTTCCCCGAAGGCGTGGACTGCTCCTTCGTGACGATCGCGATCGCTCCGCCCCAGCGCTATGAAGTGAACATCCACCGCAAGCGGATCGTCTGCTGACCCTCGCCAGGCGGTCGGAGTAGCTTTCGGCGCCGACGTGGCAGAGCGCCGACTCAAGCACTGGGGCTGGGGGTACGAGGACCAGGCCCCTTCGCGGAAGGAGCTGGGGGAGGCTGCCGCCGGGATAGGAGAGCGGCTTGGGTTCGGCGGCGAGGTCGAGGAGGCGGTGCCGCTGGAGGCGGTCGAGGTTCGCGCTCCGCGGCTGAAGGTCCCGGCCGCGTTCGGCGACCTCTTCACCGACGAGAAGTACGACCGGGTCAGTCGCGCCCTGGGCAAGGCGTACCGGGACGTGGTGCGGGGGTTCCGGGGCGAGTTCGAGAACCCGCCGGACCTGGTCGCGTTGCCGCGCGAGGAGTCGGAGATCGAGACGGTGCTGAGCTGGTGCGAGTCCGAGGGCGCCGCTGTGATCCCGTTCGGGGGCGGTACGAGTGTCGTCGGCGGGGTCGAGGGGCGGCTGGGGGAGCGGCCCTTCGTCGCGCTGGACCTGCGCCGGCTCGACCGGGTTCTGGAGGTCGACGCCGAGTCGCTGGCGGCTCGGATCCAGGCCGGGGCGACGGGACCAGGGCTGGAGGACCAGCTGCGCGAGCACGGCCTCACCCTGCGCCACTTCCCGCAGTCCTTCGAGTACGCGACCCTGGGCGGCTGGATCGCGACCAGGGCTGGCGGCCACTTCGCCACCCTCTACACCCACATCGACGACCTGGTCGAGTCGGTGCGGGCGATCACGCCACGCGGGACCTGGGAGAGCCGGCGGCTGCCGGGCTCCGGCGCCGGTCCCTCGCCCGACCGGGCGCTGATCGGCTCGGAGGGGATCCTCGGCGCGATCGCCGAGGCCTGGGTGCGGATCAGGCCCCGGCCGGAGTTCAAGGCCTCCTGCGGGGTCGAGTTCGACGATTTCCTCGCTGCCGCGCGGGCGGTCCGCGCGATCTCCCAGTCGGGCCTGCACCCGTCCAACTGCCGCCTGCTCGACGCCCTCGAGGCGGAGATGACTGGCGCCGGCTCGGGCGAGAAGAGCCTGCTGGTGCTCGGCTTCGAGTCCCCGCACCACCCGGTCGACGCCCCGATGGAGCTGGCGCTGGAGATCGCCCGCGATCACGGCGGCATCCACCACCCGCCGACGGGCCGAAGACGTCCAAATGGTGGACGGACCAGGCCCGTCGACCGGGAGGAGGGCGCGGTCGGCGCCTGGCGCAACGCGTTTCTCTTTGCGCCCTATTTGCGCGACACGTTCGTGGCCTGCGGGGTCCTCTCGGAGACCTTCGAGACGGCGATCACCTGGGACCGCTTCGAGCAGTTCCACGCCGAGACGATGGCGGCGGTGCGCGCGAAGGTCGCCGAAGTCTGCGACGCGCCGGCCGAGGGGCGCGGAGCGCCGCGGGTCAGCTCCCACGTCTACCCCGACGGCCCGGCGCCCTACTTCACGGTTATGGCGCCGGCGGTGCGCGGCGGCGAGGTCGAGCAATGGGATGAGATCAAGGCCGCCGCGTCGGAGGCGGCGATCGAGGGCGGAGGCACGATCACCCATCACCACGCCGTCGGCCGCGACCACCGTCCCTGGTACGACCGCCAGCGCCCCGCTCCCTTCGCCGCCGCCCTGCGCGCCGCCAAGAAGGAGCTGGATCCGGCCGGCATGCTGAATCCAGGCGTCCTGATCGACCCCTGACAGAGCGTTAGGCTGGTCGCGTGCAGGGTGATCGCAGCAAATCGTCCGACCCATGGCGCCTCAACGAGGAGGTGCGACGGAGACGCCTGCGTGAGGACGCTCGCCGTCCTCCCGCAATCAACCTCGCCGAGGGGCTGGCGCTGAGCGAGTTCCTGTCGACCTTTGCCGGGAGCGCCCGTAAGAGTTGACAGCCGAGCCGTTGCGACTGCGTGAGCTGCTGGAGCGGCTGGTTGGGGCCGACGTCAGGTTTGTCCTAGTCGGGGGACTCGCGGTCAATGCCTGGGGCTATCTGCGAGGAACCAGGGACGTGGATGTCGTTCCGGACCCATCCAAGGAGAACCTGGAGAGGTTGGACAGCCTGCTGAAGGAGCTGGGCGGGAAGGTCGAGGTGGAAGGCAGGCTGCTCGATTCGAATGCGATCTCGATGTTCCTGAGCACGGGCGATCGAACGCTCGTCGCCACCGAGCTCGGGCACGTCGATGTTCTTCAAGGCCTTCCGCAGGTGCCCTCGTTCGACGCGCTGGACGCCGAGGCGGCCGACGTCAACCTGGGGGGAATGGTTGTCCGCGTCTGCTCCTTGGATCACCTTCTCGCGATGAAGCGGGCCAGTGAGCGACCTCGCGATCGCGACGACCTGGAGGCGCTTGAAGCCGCCCAAGAGGACGAGCCCGAGAAGGGCTGACAGCCCGCGTCGGTACCCTTTCGCAAACTGAATCCAGCGCCTGGCAGCGGATTTCCGCCGCTTCCGAACCCGCGCCATGGGAACCATCACCTCTGAACAGCCAGCCGTGCCTGCTCCCCCGCAGGCGGATGCCGAGCCCGTCGTGCGCCGGCGCTCGCCGCTGCGCGCGGCGATCAAGACCGGGCGGCCGCAGGAGTGGATCAAGAACCTCTTCGTCTTCGCCGGACTGCTCTTCTCGGGCAAGTTCGACGACCCGCAGGCGATCGTCGAGGCGACGCTCGCCTTCATCTCCTTCTGCGCGATCTCCAGCGCCGGCTACTACGTCAACGACCTGGTCGACGTCGAGCTCGACCGCAAGCACCCGAAGAAGCGCTTCCGGCCGCTGGCGGCCGGTGAGCTCTCCGTGGGCGCGGCGAAGACGATCGCGCCCGCGCTCGCGATCGCGGCGATCGCCCTCGCCTTCGCCACGGTCAACTGGGAGGTCGGCCTGATGGTGGTCGGCTACGGCATCGCCCAGATGGCCTACAGCCTCGGCCTCAAGCAGATCGTGATCGTCGACGTGATGACGCTGGCCGGCCTCTTCATCCTCCGGGTCGCGGCCGGCGCCAGCGCCGTCGACGCCCACGCCTCTGAATGGCTGCTGCTCTGCACCGGCATGATCGCCCTCTTCCTCGGCTTCACGAAGCGCCGCCAGGAGGCGGTCTCCGAGCTGCACGAGGGGACCAGCAGCCGGCCCGTGCTCGAGCATTACTCGCTGCCCTTCCTCGACCAGATGGTCGCGATGGTCACCACCGGGACGGTGATCAGCTACTCGATCTACGCCGTCGACTCGCCGATCGTCGGCAACGCGATGATGTGGACGATCCCGCCGATGGTCTACGGGATCTTCCGCTACCTCTACCTGATCTACGACCGCGCGGACGACCGGTCGATCGCCGCCATGGTCTCCAAAGACAAGGGCATGATCGCCGCCGCCGCCGTCTTCGTCCTCACCGCTTTCGCGGTCCTCTACGTCTTCAAGTAGCCGCTACTGGAAGCCCTGCTGCGCCGGGGGCGGGCCCTCGTTGAGGTAGAAGCGAGCGCGGCCCAGCTCTTCGCCGTTGATGTGGACGACGGCAGCGTGGGGGCCGGAGGTGTTGAAGGTGGCGGTGGTGCCGATCGACATCACCAGCCGCTGTTCCTGGCCGGCTGGCATGCCCGGGGGGCGGCCGGTTTCGAAGTTGCCTTCGAGGCCCTCGCCGAGCTGGACGCCGTCGGGGTCCTCGATCTTCAGCAGCAGCTCGTGGGAGCGGTTGGTCTCGTCCCAGGCGACGTCGATGCCGAGCGCGATCCCGAAGGTCCACTCGTGCGGCAGCTCGGGGAAGCGCAGCACGTTCCAGCCGCCGCCGGTCATGTAGAGCTTGCCGTTGACGGCCTCGCTGTGGTCGGTGAGCATCAGGAATCCGAGCTCCATGGCACTCAGGTTACGTCGTCGGGCTCGACCGGCAGGTCGGAGACCAGCTCGACCTTGCCGCCGCGGGTGAACTGGAGGTCGATCGTCTCGTTCTTGCGATAAGTGCCGAAGAGGCCGAGGTACATCGCCAGCCAGCGCCCGGCCCCGACCTTCTCCTTGACGATCTGGCGCGTGAAGAGGATCTCGACGCCGCGGACCTCGTAGTCGGCGCCCTGGCGCTGCTCGATCCCGTTGACGAAGACTGCGAAGGGGGGCTCGGCCCCGCGCGGCAGCTTCACCCGCCGCCCAGCCGCGTAGCTGCCCTTGGGAATCTCAGCTTCCGCCATCTCGCTCGAGAGTCTCGCGGACGACGTCGAAGGGCGTGTCGTGGCGACTCGGGTCGAGCTCTTCGCGGCGCAGCCCGCCCCGGTAGGGGACGAGCTCACCGTTGCCGCGCACGTCGACCCCGGCCACCGGCCCCCGCAGCCTCCCGCCGCTCAGCTGCAGGCGCGCGTTGACCTGATCCCCCGGCCCGAAGTCCCGCAGCGCCGAAACAGGCCGCGCCGGCCCCTCAGCCCGAATCTCCAAAGCCCGCCGCCTCATCTCAGCCACCGCCGCTCCAAGGTCCTCGAACTTCACACGCTTTACCTCAGATCCATGCCTGACGGTCAGTTTCCAACTCATCCCGGGGAAGCGTATGTGAGGGAGGGTCCGGTAGTCCTCCGAACGGCTTGTACTTTTTCGGCGTCCCAACCTCGGACGGCAGCAAACGCCGACCGAAAAAGTTGAGTGAGGAGGGCTACCGGACCCTCCCGCCTACGCCCCGCGCCGCGGGCGCTTCGGTCGTCTGGCCGGCGGGCCGAGGATCTTCTCCGGCCCCTCGCGATCCGCGACCGGCGCGTACTCGCGCTCGCGCTCGCCGGTGTAGATCTGCCGCGGGCGGGCGATCTTCTGCTCCCGGTCGTCGTTCATCTCCATCCACTGCGCGACCCAGCCCGCGGTGCGGGGAATGGCGAAGATCACGGTGAACATCTCGGTCGGGATCTCCAGCGCCTCGTAGATGATCCCCGAGTAGAAGTCGACGTTGGGGTAGAGCTTGCGCGAGGTGAAGTACTCGTCGTCGAGCGCCCGCTTCTCCAGCTCGCGGGCGATCTCGACCAGCGAGTTGTATTCGGTCGCTTCGAAGACCTCCTCCATGTGCTGCTGGATGATCCGCGCCCGGGGGTCGTAGTTCTTGTAGACGCGATGGCCGAAGCCCATCAGCTTCTCGTCCTGCGCCTTCACTTTCTCGAGGAAGGCGGGGATGTTGTCGACCGACTCGATCCGGCGCAGCATGCGCAGCACCGCCTCGTTGGCGCCGCCGTGCAGCGGACCGTAGAGCGCCGCCACCCCGGCCGCGACGGCCGAGTAGGGATCGACGCCGGAGGAGCCGACCCCGCGCACGGCGCTGGTCGAGCAGTTCTGTTCGTGGTCGGCATGGAGGATGAAGAGGACTTCGAGCGCCTTCGCCAGCCGCGGGTCCGGCTGGTACTTCGCCTCGGTCTTCTTGAACATCATCGAGAGGAAGTTCTCGGCGAAGTTGAGATCGTTGTCCGGGTAGACGTAGGGCAGGCCGCGGTTGTGGCGGTAGGAGAAGGCGGCCAGGGTCGGCACCTTGGCGATCAGCCGCACGGCGGCCATGTAGCGCTCTTCGGGGTCCTCGATGTCCTTCGCGTCGGGGTAGAAGGTCGAGAGCGCGCCGACCCCGGCGAGCAGCATCCCCATCGGGTGCGCGTCGTAGCGGAAGCCCTCGAAGAACTGCTTCAGGTCCTCGTGGACGAAGGTGTGGTGGACGATGTCGAAGGTCCAGCGCTCGAGCTGCTCCCTGGTCGGCAGCTCGCCGAAGATCAGCAGGTAGGCGACCTCGAGGAAGCTGGAACGCTCGCAGAGCTGCTCGATCGAGTAGCCACGGTGTTCGAGAACTCCCGCCTCGCCATCGATGTAGGTGACCGCGGAGCGGCAGGCGGCGGTGTTGGTGAAGGCCGGGTCATAGGACATCAGGCCGAAGTCGTCGTCGTCGACTTTGATCTGACGCAGATCCATCCCCCGCACGGTGCCGTCGGCGATCGGCAACTCGTAGGTCTTGCCGGTGCGGTTGTCGGTGACGGTCAGCGAGTCGCCCATGCGGCGGGAATTCTCGCAGCTTGCAGGTTCCGGCCTCGTTAACGAACCGGCAACGGCTCGAACTGGGTCATCGCGTGCAGCGTCGCGAAGCGCCCGTCGATCTCCTCGCGGGTGAGCCGCGCGACCCGCTCGGTGCCGAAGTCCTCGACGTTGAAGGAGGCGAGCACCGTGCCGTAGCCCATCGCCCGTCGGAGGCAGGCCTCGTCTAGATCGCCCTCGTGGCTGTCGAGATAGCCGAGGAAGCCGCCGGCGAAGCTGTCGCCGGCCCCCGTCGGATCGCGCACGTCCTCGAGCGGGAAGCCCGGCAGGGCGAAGAACCCCTCCTCGGTGAAGAGCGCCGCGCCGTACTCGCCCTGCTTGGCGACGACGGCGCGCGGGCCGTGCTGCATCACCGCGCGGGCGGCGCGCGCCAGGTTGGACTCGCCGGTCAGCTGGCGCACCTCGGCGTCGTTGACGATCACGCACTCGACCTCGGAGATCGCCGCCAGCAGCGAGTCCTTCGCGGTGTCGATCCAGAGGTTCATCGAGTCCAGGGCGCTGAAGCGGGCGGCGGGGCAGAGGGCGCGGACTTTCCGCTGCAGGTCGGGTTGGATGTTGGCGAGGAAGAGCATGTCCGCGGCCCGCGCGGCCTCGGAGAGCTTCGGCTCGAACTCGGCGAAGACGCCGAGCTGGGTGTCCTCGGTGTGGGCGACGTTGAGGTCGTACTCGTAGCGGCCGCGCCAGAAGAAAGAGCTGCCGCCCTGCACCCGCTCGATGTCGTCCGTGACCACCCCGCGGTTCTCCAGCACCCCGAACTCGGCGGCGCCGAAATCGTCACCGACCGGGCCGACCGGGCGCACCTCGGTGAAGAAGCTGGCGGCGAGCGAGAAGTGGACCGCGGCGCCGCCCAGCATCCGGTCGCGCTCCCCAAACGGGGTCTTGACCGCGTCGAATGCGATTGAGCCGACAACCGTCAGGGACATTGGGCGGAGGGTATAGGGGTCGGGGGCGACTCTGCTGGTGCCTATGTTCGCTTCGCCTGCGGCTCCGCTCACGAATATGGAGCCGCTTCGCGGCTCACGATCACCTTGCCGGGGGCCGCTTCGCGAGGCACCATCAGAGTCGCCCCCGACCCCTATATCGACGCCCGACTATGGTTCTCCGACCTTGAAGGCGATTCAGATAGACGAGTTCGGTGGCCCGGAGGTCCTGCAGTACCGCGACGTCGACGACCCGGTGCCCGGCGACGGCGAGGTGGTGGTCGAGGTCGCGCGGGCCGGGATCAACTTCGCAGACACGCACGCGACTCGCAACGACTACCTGGCCGAGCAGTCGCTGCCGTTGGTCCCCGGGGCGGAGGTGAGCGGGCGCACGCCCGACGGGACGCGGGTGGCCGCGATCCTCGCCAGCGGCGCCTACGCCGAGAAGGTGGCCGTGCCGGAGGCAATGCTGGTGCCGGTGCCCGACGAGGTCGATGACGACCGGGCCGCGGCCCTCCTCCTGCAGGGCTTGACCGCAATGGCACTGGTGCGCCGTTGTGCCCGCGTCGAGCCCGGCGAGACGCTGGTGGTCGAGGCGGCCGCGGGGGGGACTGGGACGCTGGCCGTGCAGCTCGGCAAGCAGGCTGGAGCGAGGGTGATCGGTCTCGCCTCGAGCGAGGAGAAGCGCAGGGCGGTCGAGGGCTTCGGCGCCGACGCCACGGTCGACTCGCGCAGCGAGGACCTGAAGGAGGCGATCATCGCTGCCAACGACGGCAAGCGGGTCGACGCCGTTCTTCACATGAGCGGCGGCGACGCCTTCGACGCCGAGGTGCGGGCGCTTGCCCCCCTCGGCCGCCTGGTGATCTTCGGCAATGCGTCGCGCGAACAGCGCGACGTCAACACGGCGGCGCTGCTGCGCGGGTCCAAGTCGGTGATCGGCTTCTGGCTCGTGCACCTGCTGATGCGGCCGCAGGAGGCAGGGCCGATGATCGCCGAGCTGCTCTCCGCGGTCGCCGAGGGCCGGCTCAAGGTCAACGTCGGCGAGGTCTACCCCCTCTCCGAAGCGGCACGCGCCCACGAAGACCTGGTCGGCCGCCGGACCAGCGGCAAGCTCCTCCTGGACCCGTCGAAGTGACCGCCTTCCGCGAGCTGGGGCTCTCGCCGCAGATCCAGCAGGCGCTCGACGAGCTCGGCTACGAGGAGCCGACGCCGATCCAGGACCAGGCGATCCCCGAGCTGCTCGGCGGCCACGACGTGATCGGCCAGGCGCAGACCGGGACCGGCAAGACCGCGGCCTTTGGCCTGCCGCTGCTCCAGTACCTCGACCCGTCGAGCGACGAGGTGCAGGCGGTCGTGCTGACCCCGACCCGCGAGCTCTGCATCCAGGTGACGCAGGCGCTGCGCGCCTACGCCGAGCACCTCGAGATTGAGATCGTCGCCGTCTTCGGTGGCGCTCCGATCCGCTCCCAGCAGTCGCAGCTGCGGGCCGGCGCCCACGTCGTCGTCGCCACCGTCGGCCGCATGATGGATCTGATCTCGCGCCGCTCGCTGGTGCTCACGGCGGCCCGCTACGTCGTCCTCGACGAGGCCGACGAGATGCTCGACCTGGGCTTCATCGAGGACGTCGAGAAGATCCTGCGGATGTGCCCCAGCGGCCGCCAGACGGCGCTCTTCTCGGCGACGATGCCGCCGCCGATCAAGCGCCTGGCCGAAAGCCAGATGTACGACCCGACGACGATCAAAATCACGCCGAAAACGCTGACCGTCGACGCGATCGCGCAGGCCTTCGTCGAGGTGCCGGCCAAGGAGAAGGCGGCGCGCCTGGTCGAGCTGCTGCGAGCGGAGGAACCCGAGCAGGCGATCATCTTCTGCCGCACCAAGATCGGCGCCTCGCGGCTGGAGCGGGCGCTGAAGGACAAGGGCCTCGACGTCAAGGCGCTGCACGGGGATATGAGCCAGGGCTCGCGCGACGGGGTGATGATCGCCTTCAAGGACCACCGGGTGCGGTTGCTGGTGGCGACCGACATCGCGGCGCGCGGCCTCGACATCGAGCACGTCACCCACGTCATCAACTACGACGTGCCCAACTCCTCGGAGGTCTACGTGCACCGCATCGGCCGCACCGGCAGGGTCGGCCGCACGGGCCGCGCGATCACCCTCGTCACCCCGGCCGAGCGCAAAGAGATCGCCCGCATCGAGCGCGACGTGAAGACCTCGATCGGCGAGTGGGAGTCGCCGGAGGAGCGCCTCGAGCACGCGCCGCCGCCGCGCCGCCGCCGCGAGCCGAGGCGCGAGGAGCCCGCCGCTGCCAACGGCGAGCAACCTGCGGCTCGCGCGTCGGCGGAGAAGGCCTCGGGCGACGCGGTCAAGCTCTTCGTCAATCTCGGCGAGCGCAGCGGGATCTCCGAGAAGGACCTGCGCTGGGCCTTGCGCGAGGGCGCCGTCCTGCCCGAGGAGGCGATCCACGACGTCCACGTCCTGCACCGCTTCTCCTTCGTTCACATCGACTCGCGGATGGCCGACAAGACCGTCGAGTTCCTCGACGGGACCAAGTTGCAGGGCAAGGAAATCCGCCTCGAGATCGCGAAGAGCTGACGTTCAGATCTCGGTCAGCCGCGTGATGCTGGCGAACAGCAGGTCGAAGTCGATCGGCTTGGTCACGTAGCCGCCGATGTCGAGGTCGGTCGGTGCGCCGGCGTCGGTCTCGTCCTGGTGGGCGCTGACGATCAGCGCTGGCGTCTCGACGCCGGCGGCGCGCAGCTCGCGTAGGGCGTCGATCCCCGACTTGCGCGGCATCATCGCGTCGAGCAGGAGGACGTCGGGACCGTTCCCCGCCTCGCGACCCATCGCCTCGACCACCTCGACGCCGTCGGTGGCGGTCACCACCTCGTAGCCCTCCATCTCGAGCCTGGTCCGCAGCAGGAGCAGGATCGTCTCCGAGTCGTCGGCGATCAGGACCTTGGTGGCCATCATCGGGCCTCCTCAGGCCGATGGGCCGAAAGCGTCCGCCTATTGGACGTTTCAGTCCCGTCGGCCGCGGTTTCTGCGATCGGCAGGCGGACCCTGAAGGTCGAGCCCTGGCCGAGTGCGGCCTCGGCCGCGATCGTGCCGCCGTGCAGCTCGACCAGCGACTTCGAGATCGCCAGGCCCAGGCCGGTGCCTCCCACGTGCTGGGTCAGCCCGGCGTCGCCGCGGGTGAAGCGGTCGAAGATGTGGTCCAGCTGGTCTTCCGGCATGCCCGGTCCGTCGTCGCTCACGCTGATCTCCACTTCGGCACCTCGCAGGGACGCCTTGACCTCGATCGCGGCTTCTTCGGGCGAGTACTCATGCGCGTTGGTAAGCAGATTCACCAGTACTTGGCGAATCCGGTCGCGGTCGACTTCGACCGGTGGCATGCCCGGCTCGACCTGCAGGCTCAGCGACTGTCGCCGCGCCTCGGTCTGGCTGCGCATCGTCCGCACCGCGTCGTCAACGAGCGGCGCTACCTCGGTCGGCACCGGTTTGATCACGAGCCGGCCGGCGTCGCTGCGGGCGAGGTCGAGGAGGTCGTTGAGCAGGCGAACCAGGTGGCGCGTGTTGTCGAGGATCACCTCGACGGTCTCCGCTTGCTTGTCGGTGAGCTTCTCCCGCTCCAGCATCAGCAGCTCGGCGAAGCCCTGGACCGAGGTGAGCGGGCTACGCAGCTCGTGCGAGGCGGTGAGCACGAACTCGTCCTTCATCCGGTCGAGCTGATCGCGCTCGCCGGCCCGCCGCTGCAGCTCGGCGGCCATCTCGTTGAAGGCGGCGCCCAGGGTCGCGGTCTCGGAGAGGCCGCCGATCTTGACCCGGGCGTCGAGGTCGCCGCCCGCGAGGCGTTCGGAGGCGGAGACCAGGTCCTCGAGTGGGCGCCGCATCGAGGCGATCAGGCCGCTGAAGAGAATCGCGGCCCCGGTCAGGCCCGCGATCAGCCCGGCGCCGACGAGCAGCGCGGTGTCGCGCGTCTCGTCGTCGATTTCGTCGCGGAGGATTTGGCGCTTGCGTTCCTCGGAGAGGATCGCCTCGCGCGCCACCTCACGACGTTCGCCCTCGGCGAAGCGGTTGCGGGCGGCGATCTCGGCCTGGTAGGAGCGTGCGATCGCGTTCTCGAAGTCCTGGCGCTGCTGGAGGAACTGGCCGACGCCGATCACCGCCAGTCCGGTCAGCACGGCAAAGGCGATCGCGAAGCCGATCGTCAGCCGGTTGGCCAACGAGGGGCTGAGCCGCAGGCGTCGTCCGGAATATGCTTGCCGAGCTATGGGCGACGAGGCTACAACCACCGCCCACGGCGCCGCGGAGGCGCCGGAGGGAATCGACCGCGCCGGTGTCGAAGGCTGGTTTGCGGCCAACGTCGCGGAGGCCGAGCTGCCGCTGTCCTTCGACCGCATCTCCGGCGGGCACTCGAACCTCACCTACGGGGTCCGGGACGCCGCCGGCCGGCGCTGGGCGCTGCGCCGCCCGCCGCTCGGCAAGCGGCTCGGCTCGGCCCACGACATGGGCCGTGAGCACAAGGTGGTCTCGGCGTTGGGGCCGACCGAGGTGCCGGTGGCGCCCGTGGCCGGCCTCTGCGAGGACGAGTCGATCAACGAAGCGCCCTTCTACGTGATGGACTTCGTCGAGGGCCCGATCCTGCGCGGGCTCGCCGAGGCAGACGCCTTCCCCGAGGAGTCCGACCGGCAGGCGATCGGCGAGCGCGTCGCCGACACGCTGGTCGCGATCCATGCCGTCGACCCAGATGCCGTCGGGCTCGGCGACCTCGGCCGCAGGGAGGACTACGTCGCTCGTCAGCTGCACCGCTGGCAGGGGCAGTGGGAGAAGTCGAAGACGCGCGAGCTGCCGGTCATCGACACCGTGCACGAGCGCCTCGCGGCGCGGATCCCGGAGCAGGGGCCGGCGACGCTCGTCCACGGCGACTACCGGCTCGACAACATGATCCTCACCGAGGCTGGAGAGGTCGCCGCCGTCGTCGACTGGGAGCTCTGCACGCTCGGCGACCCGCTCGCCGACGTCGGCCTGCTGATGGTCTACTGGCCCGACCCCGGCGACGAGCTCCTCGCCCTCGGCCAACCGGCCAGCCTGGCGCCCGGCTTCCCCTCGCGCGAGGAGCTCCGGGTCCGCTACGCGGAGCGCTCCGGCCGCGACCTCTCGCAGCTCGACTTCTTCGTCGCCCTCGGCTACTGGAAGCTGGCGATCATCCTCGAGGGCGTCTATGCCCGCTACTCGGCCGGCCAGTACGGCAAGGTCGACGAGGGCGTCAAGTACTTCGCCGATCTGGTCGAGCGCCTCGCCGGGGCCGCCGAGGAAGCCGAGCACCGCGACTAAGATAAATGGAGGGGTTCGTATAGGGAGGGGGCCGGAGGGGGCCGGCTGCTCAAGGCGAGGAGGATTCGTGCAGAAGGTTCGCAGGCGTTTGACGTACGCAAACGTGGTCTCGTCCCTGGCTTTGTTCATCGCTCTGGGCGGCGCCACCGCCTTCGCGGTGCAGCAGCTGCCGGAGCGCTCCGTCGGCGAGCGCCAGCTCAGGCCTGGGGCGGTGACCTCCAGCAAGATGCGCAAGAACGCCGTGACGGCCCCGAAGATCAAGGCGCTGGCGGTGAAGAACGGAAAGCTCGCCAACGGGTCGGTGACCACCACCAAGCTGGGCGCCGCGGCGGTCACCGGGGCGCAGCTCGCCGGGGCGGCGGTGACTGGGGACAAGATCGC
>Ga0268259_10000324_pt1 | contig 16575 bp, 10 predicted proteins | sample AgamicAsMarz_FD_200246 | JGI IMG/M metagenome (GOLD analysis project Ga0268259, IMG submission 200246) | Agave microbial communities from Guanajuato, Mexico - As.Ma.rz (v2) (version 3) | ecosystem: Host-associated > Plants > Phyllosphere > Phylloplane/Leaf | place: Guanajuato, Mexico... | reverse complement strand
CGCGAGCCCGACCTCGACGCCGGGCGGCGGCCCGCCCTGCGCTCCGATCTCGTCGCCGATGCGTTCGATCAGCTCCTGCTGGCTCTCCAGCGACTGCGCGCGGATGCCGAAGCTGAGCACGGCAGTGCCGGCCGGCATGCCGGAGCCGGGATCGATCTCCGTCACGTGCCGCAGGTCATAGGTGGGTAGGGCGGCGAACGTCGCCCGGATCTGGTCACGGGTCAGCCTCTCCCCGGCGGCGCCGACGAAGTCCGAGAGCGCCGGGCCGGGACAGACCTCCGCCTCCAGGCAGCTCGGCTCGGCTCCCTCGAAGCCGCCGGCGCGCAGAACCCGCTGCTTGAACTCCCCCATCCAGCGCAGCGTCTCGGGGTCGGTGAGGTCGGCGGCGCTGACGCTGACGTCGATCTGCCCGGAGACGCCGGTTGCCTCCTGCAGCGCATTGAGATCCTCGACGGCCTCCACGTCCTGCGGCGCCAGCTCACGGATGTCGGAGACGGTCTCGATCTGCGTGCCCACCCCCCAGCCGATGACAGCAACCGCGGCGCCGATGAGAAGCACGCGCTTCGGGTTGCCCAGCGCTACCGCCAGGAGCCGCTCCGGCGGACGGGCCTTCTCATTTGACCAGCCCGCGGGGCGGCGTAGGCTGAGCGCCGCGAACCCGGCGGTCATCGCGAGCAGGAAGGCGACTCCGATGCCGATGATCAGCAGCAGACCGAAGTCCCGCACCATCGGGGTCGGCGAGAGCTGGAGGGCGAGGAAGCCGGCGGCGGTCGCGAGGCACGCGAGGCCGATCGTGGGACCACCTCGCGCCGCCGCCTCACGCGCAGCGTCAGCGCCGCGCAGGCCGGCGGCGAGCGCCTCGTCGAAGCGCGACTGGAGCTGGATCGCGTAGTCGACCGCGAGGCCGATCAGGACCGGCATCACGGCAATCGAGGCCATGGTCAGCGAGCCGCCGACGAGACGAAGCAGGCCAAAGGTCAGCGCCGCCGCGGCCAGGGCCAGGGCGAGCGGCAGCAGGCGGGGACGGGAGCGGAAGACGACGATAAGGGCGAACGCCATCGCCACGACGGCGACGGCGAGGAGCACCAGCAGCGCGTCCTTCAGCGCCGGCGCCACGCCGTCGACGACGACCGGGACGCCGGAGATCGTGTACTTGCCGCCGTCGAGGGCAAAGCAGGGGGCAGGCTCACCGCGGAAGCTGCAGGCGGCCCGCGGAGTCGTGTCGAGGACCGCCGCCCGGATCAGCTCGATGGCTCGATGACGCTCGTCCTCACTCAGGTCGGGTCGCAATCGCAGGACTATCTGGGCCGAGCGGCTGTTGGGAAAGAGATAGGCGAGGCGTGCCTTCGGGGTGCCGCGCTCGCGGCGCAGGTCGAAGACAACCGCGGCGAGGAATTCGGGGTTGTCGAGGCTCGGGGCGCTGGCGATCCCGTAGCGGGCACCGACCTCGACGAGAAGTTCGCGCAGCCGGTCCGGCGGTGTCCGCTCGACCAGCCGCCGCAGCTGGCGCTGGACCTGGATCGTCGCCTCGTTGAGGAAGGTGGCGGGACCGGAGAGGAGCTCGACCGGCCGCAGCCGCGCCAGCTCGGCGCAGGGGCCGGGGAGCGGCTCGACTCCGCCCGGAGCCCTGCCCGAGAGGCATCCCTCGAGCCGCAGCAGGCGAACGAGGTTCTCGGTCAGGACCAGCTGCTGCAGGTCCCCGCTGGCCAGCACGACCACCGGTTCCTCGCCGAACGCGGCGCGCACCTGCTCTGTGGCCTGGTAGCTCTCGGCGTCGGAGTCGACCAGGGTCCCGGTACCCGCATTGCTGGGCAAGCGGGTCGCCGCCAGGCCCGCCGCAAGCGCGACGAGGACCGAGATGAAGAGGACAACCTTCGCGTGGCGAGCCGCCCAGGCGGCGATCGCGCTCAATCCATCGAGAGCGGGCCGCTGACGTCAGCGCTGAGGAACTGGGATACGAACTGGTTTTCGGAGTCGAACAGTTCCTCCTTCGGCCCCGACTCGACGATCCTGCCGTTCCAGAGCACCGCGATGAAGTCGGAGATGCGCCGGGCCGTGTTGAGGTCGTGGCTGATCACCAGGTAGCAGCCGCCGTTCTCCTCGTGGACCTCGCGGACGAGCTCGCAGAGCAGCGCCGTGCGCACCGGGTCGAGCCCGGAATCGGGCTCGTCGAACATCACGATCGCGGGGTCGAGGACGAGGGAGCGGGCGAAGCCGGCGCGCTTGCGCATCCCGCCCGAGAGCTCGTTCGGCATCTTGTAGATCGCCTCGCCGAGGCCGACCTCCTTGAGCCGCCGGTTGCAGATCTCGCCGATCTCCTCCTCGCTCTTGTCGGTGTGCTGGCGCAGCGGGAAGGCCGTGTTGTCGTAGATGTTCATCGAGCCGAACAGGGCGCCGTCCTGGAACAGCAGGCCGAACTTCTTGCGCACCTCGAAGAGCTCGTCGTCGGTCATGTTGGGGATCGATTCACCGTGCACGAGGACGTCGCCCGAGTCGGGGTACAGCAGCCCGACGATGTGCTTGACGAGGACGCTCTTGCCGGTGCCGGAGGGGCCCAGGACGATCGAGACCTGGTCTTCCGGCAGCCCCAGGTTGAGCCCGTTGAGGATGCGCGCCCGGCCGAACTGCTTGACCAGGTCGATGATCTCGATCGCGTCGGTGCCGCCGTGGTCGCGCTTGCGACCGGTGTGGAAGCGGTAGGGATCGGTCTCGCTGGGGTCGACCCCGGGGATGACGAAATCGCGGCCCATCACCGCGCCGTCGTCGCTGATGTAGGGCCCGCCCTGCTCCGCAGCGGTGCTCTGCTCTGGCTCGCTCACTCTCTCATCCTCCGATCGGGGCTCTCGGGTTGGCTCCCCAGAAGATCAGGGTCCCCAGCATCCCGATGATGTGCACCAAGACGATGTTTAGCACCATCGACTTCGCCGTCGCCGTGCCTACCCCCACCGGCCCGCCAGACGCGGTGTAGCCGTAGTAGCAGCCGACGAGCACGATCGTGGTCGCCATCACCATTCCCTTGATGAGGCTGAAGATCAGGTCGGGAGGGTTCTGGAACATCCAGAAGATCAGCAGGTAGCCACCGGAGGAGACGTCGCCGATCTGCTGGACCACGGCGACGTAGCTGGCCAGGTACATGATCCCGATCCCGACCAGATACATGAAGGGGAAGGCGATCCAGGCGGCAAGCAGGCGGGTGGCGGCGAGGAAGGTGACGGGCGGGACGCCCATCACCTCGAGCGCGTCGATCTCATCGGAGATCCGCATCGCGCCGAGCTCGGCGACGATGCCCGTACCGACCTTGGCGGCGAGCATGTAGCCGAAGGCGTAGGGCATGATCTCGCGCAGGTCGCACCAGGCCGAGAAGACGCCGGCGTAGGCGGGTGCGCCCTGGGCGCGCAGCAGGTAGGCGCCCTCGATCCCGCACTGCAGGCCGAGGATGAAGACCGAGCCCCAGATCACCAGCGAGGAGCCGAGGATCAGGATGCCGGCCTGGCGCAGGCTCTCGCCGAAGAAGCGCAGGACGCGGCCCGAGTAGACGAGGCCGGCGACGCGCGAGCCGAAGCGGGCGATCTCACCGAAGGAGTCGAGCCATTGCCGCGGCATTGCGAGCCAGGCGTTCACGACAATGCCTCGCGCTTCGCTCCCGGCGCGAAGAACCAGAGATGCACGCTTGGTCGCTCCGCGCTCATCGGATGGTTTGAAGCTCGGGGTTGGTGGCGAGCAAGGTCTGGGTGAAGACGTAGTTGAAGGAGAAGACGCCGAGGAAGGCGATCACGACCGCCTGGTTGACGGCGCGGCCGACGCCGGCGGCGCCCCCCGTCGCGGTCATCCCCTTGTAGGAGCAGACGATCGCGATGATCGCGCCGAACAGGGTGCACTTCACCACCGACCCCCAGAGGTCGGTGATCGAGGCGTTTGAGAAGAGCGTCGCGAAGAAGCCGCCGAGCGGCTGGTTATAGAGGAGCTCGGCGAGGATGCCGCCGCTGATCCCGAAGACCAGCGCGTAGATGTCGAGCAGGCCGGTGATCAGCATCAGCGCCAGGAAGCGCGGCACCACGAGGTTCTTGATCGGGTCGACGCCGAGCACCTGCAGGGCGTCGAGCTCCTCGCGGATCTTGCGAGCGCCGAGGTCGGCGGTGATCGCGGTGCCAGCGACTCCGGCGACGACGACCGCGGTGACGAAGGGAGCGATCTCGCGGATCGCCGCCAGCACGAAGAAGCCGCCGAGGCGGTCCAGCGCGCCGACGAGGGAAAGGAAGTTGGCCGCCTGCAGGCCCGGCGCCCCGAAACAGATCGCCACGGTCGAGATCAGCAGCGGGAACCAGCAGAGCTGCAGGGCGAAGAGGAACTGGCCGATGAACTCCTCCCCATAGGGATAGGGGGGCCTGATCGCAGAGACAATCGTCCGCGCGGTGAGGATCATCATCTCCCCCACCTGTTCGAAGAAGGACTTCGCCGGCAGGAATCTGCGGCCTATCGATGCGGCTGTTTCCATCTCTCCTCCGGCCGGCGGGCCGCCTCGCGCGCGCCCTGCTGCCTCCTCGCCCGAGTCTATGCGATGGGCAGGCGGCCAACGGTTAGCCGACTGTTGAGATCCTGGGCATGCCTGCTTCGGATAGGCTGGCGCCGCTGGCGGGATACCTGAACAGAACTGGGCCGTTACCTATAGACCTATGCCAGCCGAAAGCTCATCGCCTGCTGCGCGGGTGCGGGCCGGAGGGACGGCGCTCTCCCTCTGCGCCGGCCCGCTGACCGTCCCGATCCTCCGCGCTCACACCAGCGGGCCCCTGCGTTTCCCCGAGCTGCGCGAACGGATCGGCGGCGCGGCGCAGACGACCCTGCGCAGCCAGGTCGGCGCCCTGCGCGAGCTCGGCGCCCTCGTCAAGCGGGAGCGAGGCGGCATGCCCTACACGGTCGAAAACGAGCTGACCGAGGTGGGGCGGGCCGTGCTCCTGGTCGCGGACGCGCTCGAAGCCTGGCTGGAACGAGCGCCCCAGGGCTCGATCTCGCTCGGCAGCGAGCCGGCCAAGGCGGCGATCCGGGCCCTGGTCGGCGCCTGGGGATCGACGATGCTGAGAGCGCTGGCCGCGCGCCCGCTCTCGCTCACCGAGCTCGACGCCCTGATCCCCGACCTCTCCTACCCCGGGATCGAACGGCGCCTGGCGGCGATGCGCGCCGCGCGCCAGGTGGAGCAGGCGCCAGGACAGGGCTCCGGGCGGCCGTACGCGCTGACGTCATGGCTACGGCAGGCGGTGGCGCCGATCGCCGTCGCCGGTCGTTGCGAGTGCCGCCACCTGGCCGGCGAGGCCGAGGTGCTCACCCGGATCGACATCGAGGCGGCCTTTCTTCTCTCGGTGCCCCTGGTCAGGCTCCCGGAGGGACACAGCGGCGAGTGCCTGCTCGCCGTCGACACCAGCGGCAGCGAGTTAGGGGCGGCCGAGTCCGAGCAAACTCATCCCCGGCTGGCGGGAGTCCGGGTAGCGGTCGAGGACGGTCGCGTCGTCTCCTGCGTCTCCAGGCTCGAGAGCGATCCCGGCACCTGGGTGCTCGGCACGGTCGAAGCCTGGCTCGATGCCTTCATCGAAGGGCGCCTAGGCGGGCTCCGCATCGGTGGCGAGGACCCCGACCTGGTGCGTTCTCTGGCGGCCGGGGTTCACGACTCTCTGTACACACGCCTCGACGCACCGAAATGAGCGCGCGCCGATATGTGTTGCTGGGATTTGCAGCCTGAAGTGGCACTGCTCAAAGTAGGTATGACAAATCGAAGTGATCATACTCTCTTGACCATGGTGTCACGGCCTTGTATTCAGAGTTAGCGGCTCCCAGCTTGACACCCGGCAAAGTGGGACCGGGTTCGCAAAGTCGACCCCCTACCCGTCAGCAAGGGGGGCGAGTAGCGGGCGCAAAGGGGGCGGGGCCCAAAGCCTCGCCCCCGCCCGCCGCATTGTCTCCAACCTGCCCATAAGCCGAAACCCCCGTAGCCCTGATCCTTGGGCGGAGGGATAAGGAACGGTACGGTAAAGAACTGCCCCGATGCAAATCGCGCCGGGACCTGTATCCAGGCCCCGGCGCTAACCGTAACTCAGCCCGCGGGGGTACCCCGCTGGGCAGCGAGAGTATAGACCGCTAATGGTTAGGTTTCCAGTTGTTATGACGTGTGTTTTCCTACTATTACGATACGTAACCGGTAGGTAACGCCCTATATAACAGTCAGGAAACGGCCTCAGCGGGCTCCGACTCCGGGGGGAGCTCGCCGCCACGCTCGGTGCCTGCGATCAGCTCGTCTGGGGCTGTCTCCTCGGGCACGAAGCCGGATTTCATCCCGAAGTAAACGGCCTGGGGGTGGTGCGCGACGATCGCCACCGTGGACTGCTCGGGCATCACCGCGTAGCCACCCGAGAGGGTCATGCCGATCTGCTCGAGGTCGAGCAGGCGCCAGACCTTCTCGTGCTCGGATTGGTCGGGACATGCCGGGTACCCCCAGGAGTAGCGGCGGCCCCGGTCGAGGTCGATGCCGAGCTCGCGGCGGACCTCCGAGTGCAGCCACTCGGCCAGGCCCTCGGCCGCCTGCACTCCCAGGCCGTGCACGAAGAGCTGTTCGGCGAACTCGCCTTCGCTCTCCAGGCGCTCGATCAGCTCGGTCACCTCTGGGCCGACGGTTACCCCCTGCAGGGCGACGACGTCGCGCTCGCCGGAGTCGAGCGGCCGAAAGAAGTCGCTGAGGCAGATCCGGTCGTGGCGCGGCTGGCGCGGGAAGACGAGGCGCTCCAGCTCGCGCCCGGAATCCTCGGGGTCGAACACGACCAGCTCGTTGCCGTCGGCGTTGCATGGGAAGTAGCCGAGCCTTGCCCTGGGACGCAGGTAATCCTGCTCGCGCCACATCCGCTCCAGCCGCGGTGCGAAGCCCTCCTCGCCTTCGACTCCGTCGACCAGCGCCCGCCACGCCTCGCCCTTGACGCCCCGCCCGCCCCAGTGCAGCTTGAAGAGGACGTGACGGTCGAGGTAGGGGAAGACCTCTTCGAGGTCGACCTCGACATCGCGCACGCCCCAGGAGGAGGGCGTGGGGATTGGCACGTCGGTACGTGCCTTCGAGCGCACGGTGTCGTCGCTCACCGGTGGCGAGTCGTCGACCACGACCGGTTTCTCGCGCAGTTGCCTGGCCTCGCTGCGGATCTTCTCGACCAGCGCCGACCGCGCCTCGTCATCGACGAGAGCGTCCATCGTGTCGAGCCCCTGGAAGGCGTCCTTGCAGTAGAAGACCCCGGGCTCGTAGACCTCGTCCGACTCCTTGCCGTGCGGGTAGAGCGTGCGGCGGCCGAAGTCGCGGTTGATCGCGGCGCCGCCAATCAGGACCGGGAATCCGAGCCCACGCTGGTGCAGCTCCTGGACGCAGATCGGCATCTGCTTCGAGGTCGAGACGAGCAGGGCGGAGAGACCGATCGCGTCGGCCTCGTTCTCCACCGCGGCCTCGATGATCGTGTCGACCGGAACCTGCTTGCCGAGATCGATCACCGTGTAGCCGTTGTTGGTCAGGATCGTGTTGACGAGCGACTTGCCGATGTCGTGGACGTCGCCGAAGACGGTCGCGATCACGACCTTGCCCTTGGTGTGGCCCTCGATCCGGTCGAGGTAGTTCTCGAGCTGCGCCACCGCGCGCTTCATCACTTCGGCCGACTGCAGGACGAAGGGCAGGATCAGCTCGCCGGCGCCGAACTTGTCGCCGACCTCCTTCATCGCCGGCAGCAGCACCTCGTTCAGAGTGGGAACAGCGCCGATCTTCTCGACCGAGCGGTCGATCCAGTCCTCGACCCCCTCCTTCTTGCGGCGCAGGATGTGCCAGTGCAGGGCCTCCTCCGGCTCCATTCCCTCGGTCGGATCGCCGGCCTCCTCGGCCGCCTCCTCGCCCTTCGACTCGAAGTGTGCGATGAAACGCTCCAGCGCGTCCTCGCGCCGGTTGAAGACGAGGTCGTCGGTCAGCTCGCGCTCCTCGTCGGGGATCTCGCCGTAGGGGGTGATGTGGTTGGGATTGACCATCGCCAGGTCGAGGCCCGCCTCGACGCAGTGGTGGAGGAAGACGGAGTTGAGGACCGCGCGCGCAGGCTGCGAGACGCCGAAGGAGACGTTGGAGACGCCAAGCGATGTCTTGACGCCGGGGATCTCGGCCTTAATCCGGCGGATCCCCTCGATCGTCTCCACCGCCGAGGGCTTCCACTCCTCGTCACCGGTGGTCAGGGTGAAGGTGAGCGCGTCGAAGACCAGCGCCTCGGGGTCGAGGCCGTGCTCCTCGCAGGCGATGTCGCGGATCCGCTCGGCGATCTCGACCTTGCGCTCGGCCGTCTTCGCCATTCCCACCTCGTCGATCGTCAACGCAATCAGAGCCGCTCCGTGCGCCTTCGCCAGCGGAATCACGGCGTCGGCCTTGTCGCGGCCGGCCTCGAGGTTGATCGAGTTGACGATCGCCCGCCCGGGGATCGTCTCCAGCGCCGCCTTCAGCACCTCCGGCTCGGTCGAGTCGACCTGGATCGGCGCCGGCTGGGTGAGCGAGACCCGCTTCACCACCGCCGCCATCTGCTCGTCCTCGTCCTGGCGCTCGGTCAGGGCCACGCAGACATCGAGCACGTGGGCGCCGCCTTCGACCTGGTCTTCGGCGACCTGGACCAGCCCGTCGTAGTCGTCGGCCAGCAGCAGTTCCTTCGCCTTGCGCGAGCCCTGTGAGTTGACCCGCTCCCCGACCAGTGTCGGGCGCGGTTCCTGCACGAGCGCGGTCGAGGTCATCATCGAGGAGACCTCGATCGGGCCCGGGGCGGGCCGCTCGCCGGGAGCGCGTCCCCCGACCCGCTCGCGGATCGCGGCGATGTGAGCCGGGGTGGTGCCGCAGCAGCCGCCGACGATGCCGACGCCGTAGCGCTCGACGAACTCGCCCAGGGTCGCTGCCAGCGGCTCCGGCTCTTCGGGGAAGATCGTCTCCCCGTCGGGGCCCTGCAGAGGCAGGCCGGCGTTGGGGATGCAGTGCACGGGCAGCGGGCTGCGCTCGCCGAGGAAGCGGATCGCGTCGCGCATGTCCTCGGGCCCGGTCGAGCAGTTGAGGCCGATCACGTCGACGTCCAGCGCGCTCAGAGTCGTCAGCACCGCCTGGATGTCGGTGCCGAGCAGCATCTTGCCGCCCTGCGGCAGCAGCGAGACGCTGGTCTGGATCGGCAGCGTCCGGCCGGCCTCCTTGAACGCCTCGCGGGCGCCGAACACAGCCGCCTTGACCTCGAGGATGTCCTGCGCCGTCTCGATGATGATCAGGTCGGCGCCGCCCTCGACCAGGCCCCGCGCCTGCTCTGCGAAGACCTCGACCAGCTTGGCGAAGGAGATGTCCCCCAGCGTCGGATCGGTAGAGGCGGGGAGGAATCCGGTCGGGCCGATCGAGCCGGCGACGAAGCGCTCCTCGCCCGCCGCCTTGCGGGCGATCTGCGCCGCCTTGAGGTTGATCTCATGGGTGTGCTCGCCGAGCCCCCACTCGTCGAGCTTCAGGCGCGAGCCCTGGAAGGTGTCGGTCTCGACCACCTCGGCCCCTGCCTCCAGCATCGAAGCATGGACCCCCTCGATCACATCGGGCCTGTTGAGCACCAACGCCTCGTGGCACTTGCCCTCGAGACCGCCGTAGTCCTCCTGCGTCAGCTCAAACTGCTCCAAGGTCGCCCCCATCCCGCCGTCGAAAACGACGACGCGCTCCTTGGTCGCAGCTATGAAGTCTCGCTCTGACATGAACCTAGGAGGGTAAGGGGTCCGGGCACCCTCTCCCAGAGGCTCAGGGACCAACGCCCCGCACCCTCACAGACGATCTGCTGCGCAACGGCCTCTGGGAGAGGGTGCCCGGACCCCTCCACCACCTGCGCTCAGATCAGCGACGCAAACCGAGGCGGCGCTTCCAGTCACGAGCGTTGAAGAAGCGGGCGATGGGAGGAATCAGCCCCCGGCGTGCCTTCGTGTACGGGTACCAGGTCGGCTCGCGCTTACCGCCGAAGCGGGTGGCGACCACCGACTCGGTGCGGCAGTACTTCTTGATCCCGGGTTCGCCGTGGCGGTACCCGATCCCGGAGTCCTTCCAGCCGCCCATCGGCACGTCCATCGCCAGGTAGTTGACGAGGACGTCGTTGACGTTGACGGCGCCGCACTCGACCCGGCGGGCGACCCGCTCGGCGCGCTCCTTCTCGCCGAAGACGGAGCCGGAGAGGCCGTAGCGGCTGTCGTTCGCCAGCTGCAGCGCGTGCTCGGCGTCGCGCACCTTCATCACTCCGACGACCGGTCCGAAGGTCTCGTCGCGCATCACCTTCATCGAGTGGTCGACGTCGACGAGCACGGTCGGCTCGAAGTAATCGCCGGGCCCCTCGACGCGCTTGCCGCCGGTCAGCGCCCGCGCGCCGGATGCCAGCGCGTCCTCGACGTGGTCCTCGACGATCGCGGTCTGGTTGGGCGAGGTCATCGCGCCGACCTCGGTCCCGTGGCCCTTGCCGTCAGGCCCCTGGCGCAGTTTGCCGACCTCCGTCGTCAACTTGCCGACGAACTCGTCGTAGGCGGGCTCCTCGACGTAGATCCGCTCGACCGACATGCAGATCTGGCCGGAGTTCATCATCCCGCCCCAGGCCGCGGCGTTGGCGGCGCGGTCGATGTCGGCGTCGGCGAGGACGATCATCGGATCCTTGCCGCCCAGCTCGAGGCTGACCGGGGTGAGGGTCTCGGCGGCCCGCGCCATCACCCTGCGGCCGGTCCGGTCGGAACCGGTGAACTGGATGAAGTCGGCGGCGTCTACCAGGGCGCCGCCGGTCTCGCCCACTCCCTGGACGCAGTCGAGCACGTCGGGCCCGCCGATCTCCTCCTTCCAGGCCTTGACGATCTCGGCGAGGCCGAGCGGGGTGAACTCGGAGGGCTTGATCACGACCGCGGCGCCCGCCTGCATCGCCGGGATCGCGTCGCCGAGGGCGAGGATCAGCGGGAAGTTCCAGGGGCTGATGATGCCGACGACCGGGTAGGGGCGGTACTGGACCCGGAGCTTCTTGGCGGCGAGCAGCGGGGTGTGGGGGCGGACGCTCTCCTCGCCGATGAACCTGGCGGCCTTGGTGCCGTAGAAGTTGATCAGGTCGGCGAGATAGGCCGGCTCGTTGGCGGCGTCGGGACGGACCTTGCCGGTCTCCGCCAGCATCGTGTCGACCACCCGCTCCTGGTTGTCGAGCAGCCAGTCGCGCAGCTGCCCCAGCCAGTGGTAGCGGCCCTCGATCCCCATCTCCTCCCAGGCGCCCTGGTTGGCCCGCACCCGGGCGACGGTCTCGGCGACGCTGGCGGGCGAGTCGACCGCAAGCGTGGCGACGCGGTCGCCCGTAGCCGGATTTCGCACCTCGATCTGCTCTGGCGCCGCGCCGTTTCCGCCGACGCTCGCCTCGATGCCCTTCTCGACCGTGCCACTCTCCACTGGACGCTCCTTCCCTCGACCCCTTGGCTGGTCAGCCAACCTTACCGCGGCACGAGTCGGTAGACCGGTCCTTCGAGTGAGCTGACGTAGATGCGGCCCCGGGTGTCTTCCCCGAATGAGCTCGGCGTCGACACCTGGAGGCCGAGGCGGCGGTCGTCACGCGCTCGACGCAGGCCAGGGACGAGGCTGCGCAGCTGACCTGCGCAGAGGTCGGCGTAGACGTAGCGGCCGCGCAGCGAGGGCAGGCGCGGGTCGTCGACCACGTAGCCGCCGATCACCGTGCAGCTGCCGCCGTCCCGGCCGCGGCCATAGACGAAGATCGGCTTCACCGTGCCGCCGGGGTCGGGTGTGCCGCTGTTCGTCCCGGTGTAGCGGGATTTGCCCTCGAAGGCGTCCCAGCCGAAGTTGGCGCCGCCGGCCTCGGCGGCGGTGGTGTAGTCGATCTCCTCGAAGCGATCCTGGCCGACGTCGGCGATCGCCAGCCGCGGCTGCCCCGGCGCCGTGACACCGTCGAAGGAGAAGCGGAAAGGATTGCGCAGGCCATAGCTGTAGATCTCTCCCCTGCCTCCGGCCGAGCCGGCGAAGGGATTTCCGGCCGGGATCGAGTAGGGCCTCTCGCCGCTCGGCCGTGGATCGATCCGCAGCAGCTTGCCCAGCAGGCTGTCCTTGTCCTGGGCGTTGTTGGGCGGATCGCCGCCGGAGCCGCCGTCTCCGGTGCCGAGGTAGAGGAGGTCGCCGAGGAACTGCAGCTGGCCGCCGTTGTGGTTCGAGTTGACGCGATGGGGAATTTCGATCACGCCGCGGCGCGATCCGCGCGCGGCGCGGGTGGCGCCGCGGCGGCGGAACTCGTCGACGCGGATGTCCCCCTCGTTGTCGGTGTAATAGACGTAGAAGCGACGGCTGCTCTGGTAGTCGGGCGGGAAGGCGATCGAGAGCAGGCCGCGCTCGCCGCCGGCGCCGACGAGGCCGCGGATGTCGAGGAAGGGCCCGGCCCGGCGCCCGTTGCGGATGACGACGACCTTGCCCTCCTGCTCGACCACGAAGAGCAGCTCGGGGGAGCCCGGCGCCCCCGTCACATATACGGGTTCGTCGAAGCTGCCGATCCGCTTCAAGGCGACGCCTCCGGCGCTCTTCTTCGCTTCGAGCTGCGAGGTCGTCTCGGATGTGGGGTTGGCCGAGCCGCAGGAGGGCAGGACGACCAGCGCCAAGACGGCGAGGAGGCTAGCTGCCCTTGTCCTCACCTTTGATCTCCACCACCTCGCCGCTGTCGGTGACTTCGACGTCCTGGGGGGTGCTGGAGATCTCCACTGCGAAGGAGCCGCCGGGACGGGCGTCGTTCTCGGTGACGGCCTTGGCGCTCCCCTGCAGATCGGCGTCGACCGAGTAGAGCAGCGGAAACTTCCCCTCCTTGACCGCGCTCAGCTTCCAGACCGCCTCGACGGTGGCGTCCGGCTTCAGGCGGCCGAAGTTGAAGGTCTTCTGGTTGGCGCTCTGGGCCCCACCCGACTCGGACGAGCCGGCCAGCCGGGGGTACGTCGACGCCAGCACCCAGACCGGGCGATCCGGCTGGGCGAGGCCAGGCTGCGGGTCGTGGATCGTGAAGGGCAGTGAGGAGGTGCGGCCCTTGCGACCGCCGACCGAGATCGTCATCGTCAGCGCCGGCACCGCCTTCTCCCCGGTGTTGCGCACGCCGAGCCTCAGCAGGACCGTTTCGCCGAGCCGCTGCTCGGTCGGGAACTCCGCCGTGACCACCTTCACCGGGTACTTGCCGGAGGCTTCGGAGTCGTCGGACGAGTCATCGCCACAGGCGATCAGCGCCAGCGAGAGGAGCGCCACCGCGAACCCGGCAAAGAGGGCTCGGAGACGGAGAAGCGACGCTGTCCGGTTCCCCCCCAAGGCGGCCCGAACATACCACGGGCGCTCAGCCGAGCGCCGCATTCTCGGTGGCGACGCTCGCCGTCCCGTCCAGCGCGTCGAGCGCCTTGCGCACCGACATTGCGACGCAGGTGAAGATCGGCGTCTCGCGCTCGGTGAAGGCGCTCGACTCGGTCGGGCGCAGCTCCTGGACGAGGTCGAGGAATTCGCCGGGGTCGTCGCCCTCGAAGGCGACGACGAACTCCTGGTCGTCGAGGCCGAACGAGTAGGAGGTGTTGATCGATATCTCCGGGTAGCGGCGACCGACTTCGATGTGGCTCTTCATGATCCGCTGACGCTCCTCGGCCGGCAACCCATACCAGCGGCGCTGCTTGACCATCGGGTAGAGGAAGAGGTACTTGCGCTCGGAGACGCAGATCTCCGGCCGCGCCGCCTCCTCCGAGTAGGGCGAGCGCTTGGTCGTCGAGAGGAACGAGTAGGGGGTGTCGGCCCACTGGGCGAGGCCGCTCTGGCCGAGCACGACGTGGAAGGTGTGGAGGTCGTCGAGATTGGGGCTCTGGCCGAGCAGCACGAGGTCGACGTCGCCGCGCGTTCCTATGGTTGAGTAGGCGCGCAGCGAGCGGTCGAGCGCGAAGTCCTCGCAGGCGGCGAGGAACTCGCGCTTGTCGGCCGCGCGCAGCTCGGCGTCGCGGCGGCGCCAGGCGGGATCCAGCTTGAAGAACGAGAACTTGGCAAAGGTGCGGTCGGCCATCGGGCTCACGATAGCGCCGGCCACGATCGTCGCCCTCGCGATCGCCGCGCTGCTGGCGCTGCGGGCGGCCGGTGCCGGTTTCGACGGCGACCCGACCGCCGTCCTGCGCGATGCCCCTGAGCGTCTCTGGGAAGTGGCCGACCGCCGCGCCCCGGTCATCGGCGTCACCCTGCTCGCCTGGGCCGGAGCGCTCGCCCTCCTGCTGACGGCGACCCGCGGGCGCGCCGGACGCCCGGCAGCCCGCCTTCTCGCCCTCTCGCTCGTCTACCTGCCCCTGGTCCTGCTCGGGACCGCGGCTCTGGAGCCGGGTGTCGGAGCGGAGCGAGCGCTGGCGATGCTCGGCCCGCTCGGCCTGGCCGCGCTTACGCTCGCCGCGCTGGGCCCAGGCTGCCGGCCGCTGGCGGTCGCCTGCGCGGCGACGGTCTTCGCCCACACCGCCGACCTGATCGCCGGCTCGTCGCTGACCCAGCTCTCGCTCGCCGGCCCCAATCCCGCCGCCGGGCACCGTTACTACGGGATCGGCAACGAGCTCGAGGCGATCCTCGTCGTCCTCGCGCTGGCCGGAACCGGCGCCGCGCTTTCGGCTTTTCCGGGGGCCGAGGACGGGAAACGCCGGACGCGCGGCGCCGCGGCCTTCCTCGTCGTCGCCGCGTTGCTCTCCTTCGTCTTCGCCTACGGCCGCTACGGCGCCGACGTCGGCGCCGCGATCACGCTGCCGCTGGGCGCTGCGGTCGCCGCGGCGCTGTTCCTCGACCGGCCCCGGCTCGCCCTGGCCGCCCTGGCGGCGCCGCTGCCGGCGCTGGCCGCCCTCGCCGCGGCCGACCTCCTCAGCGGCGCCAACGCCCACCTGACCAGCACCGTCCTGCAGGCGGAGAGCGGCGGCGACGTCCTCGCCGTGTTCGGCCGCCGCCTGCGCGAGGCCGGCGAGAGCTTCGGCCGGCCCCTGCTCCTGCCCGGCTTGCCGCTCGTCTTCGCCGGCGCCGTAATCGCCTGGCTGCAGCGGGACCGCATCGGCGCCTGGCTGAGCGACCTGCCGGCGCTGCGCGCCGGCCTGGGCGGCGCCCTCGCAGCCACCCTCGTCGGCACGCTCGCAAACGACTCCGGCGCCCTGCTGCTGGAGCTCGGCGCCGCCTACCTCTTTGCGCTCCTCGCCTACGCCTGGGCGGAAGGGGCGCACGTGGCACGGCGCGCATCTGCGTCCTCGGTCGCTCGCGTGCAGAGCACGCCACGCTCCCTGCGTCCTTGATTCGCTTGGCCACGAGCGCCCCTTCGGTACCGGATTCCCCCTCTGGTCGATCGATTACCCTTAGCCCTTCGTGCGAATCGCCCTTGTCTCGCCATATTCCTGGACCTACCAGGGGGGCGTGAATCGGCACGTCGAGGCCCTCGCCGAGGAGTTCCTCGGGCGCGGCCATCACGTTCGCGTGCTTGCCCCCTTCGACCCTCCGGGTCGGCTCAGCCGCGCCCTGCACCGCTCCGCCCCCCAGGAGCGCGAGGCGCCCGACTACCTGGTGCCGCTGGGGCGCACCGTGGGGATCGGCGCCAACGGCGCGATCTCCAACGTGGCCGCCACGCCCGGCGCCGGCATCTTCGCCCCCCGCCGCGAGCTCCGCGACGGCGACTACGACGTCGTCCACGTCCACGAGCCGGTCGCGCCGCTGGTCGGCTGGAATGCCGTGCTTGGCGCCCGCGCGCCGGTGGTGGGGACCTTCCACGCCTACTCGACCAAGGCACTCCCCAACCACATTGCCTCCGCCCTTGGCGCTCGCCGGGTCTTCAACCGCCTCTCGGCGCGGATCGCCGTCTCGGAGGCGGCGGCCTGGACCGGCCGCCGCTGGTTCGGCGGCCACTACGAGATCGTCCCCAACGGGGTCGACGCCGACGCCGCCCCGCCCGGGCCCGGCCCCTCCGCCGGGGAGCTGCGGGTGTTGTTCGTGGGGCGCTCCGAGGAGCGCAAGGGCCTACCGGTCCTCCTCAGCGCCTTCGGCGCCCTCGCCGAGCACGTCCCCTGCCGGCTGACCGTGATCGGAGCCGAGCGGGAGGAGGTGCAGCGCTATCTCGCCGACCCGGAGATGATGCGCTGGATCGACGTGCGCGGCCGCGTCTCCGGCGAGAGCCTCTGGAGCGCCCTGCACGAAGCGGACGTGCTCTGCGCACCCTCGCTCTCCGGCGAGAGCTTCGGGATGGTCCTGACCGAGGCTTTCGCGGCTGGAACGCCGGTGCTCGCCTCGGCGATCGCCGGCTACAGCGACGTCGTCACCGACGGCGTCGACGGGGTGCTGGTGCCGCCAGCCGATCCGCAGCGCCTGGCAGAAGAGCTGCAGCGCGCCCACTACGAGCCCGAGCGGCTGGCGGAGATGGGCGAGGCGGCCCGGCAGAGCGCCCGCCGTTACGCCTGGTCGCGCATCGCCGACCAGGTCACCGACGTCTACGAGCAGGCGCTCGAGGTCCCGCCCCCCGCAGGTGCCGCGGCCCGGGCCGTGCACTGGATGGG
>Ga0268259_10000320_pt1 | contig 16868 bp, 13 predicted proteins | sample AgamicAsMarz_FD_200246 | JGI IMG/M metagenome (GOLD analysis project Ga0268259, IMG submission 200246) | Agave microbial communities from Guanajuato, Mexico - As.Ma.rz (v2) (version 3) | ecosystem: Host-associated > Plants > Phyllosphere > Phylloplane/Leaf | place: Guanajuato, Mexico... | reverse complement strand
AGGAGCTGGCGGCGCTCTCGACGGCGCTCTCGCTGCTCACCGACGGCGGCTTCGCCTACGCCGAGCCGCTGCGCCTGGCGCTGCAGCAGGTCGCCTGGGGGCACCCGAACCCGATCAGCGAGGGCGAGCGCGCGCCGGTCGAGATCGCGATGACCGCATCCGCCGGCGGCCGTGACCTCTCGCAGCGCCTCTCCAAGATCGAGACCGCGATCTCGCGCCGCAAGACGATCGAGTTCACCTACTACACGATGGAGCGCGACGAGACCGCGAAGCGCAAGGTCGACCCCTACCACCTGGTCTTCCGCGGCGGCCAGTTCTACTTGATCGGCTACTCGCACGAGCGCGAGGCGGTCCGCGTCTTCCGCCTCTCGCGGATCCAGGGCAAGGTCGGCTACGCCTCCAAGGCCGAGCACGACTTCACCCCGCCCGAGGACTTCGATCGCCGCGACTACGGCCAGCGCGCCGACTGGCAGCTGGGGGAGATCCGCGGCACCGCGAAGATCTTCGTCCGCGACCGCATCGCCTGGCTGGTCGAGCGCGACTTCGGCGAGTACGGCGAGCTGCGGGCGGCGAAGAAGTCCGACGGCGCGCCCGGCAAGGGGTCGGTTTTCGAGACCGACTACGCCTCGCCGCGCGAGCTGATCGCCTGGGTGCTGCGCTGGCGCCAGAACGCGCAGGTGCTCGGTCCCGACGAGCTGCGCGAGGAAGCGGACGGGCGCCTCGGGCTGCTGCACCAGCGCCACCACAACGGCTTCGAGCCGGCGAGGACGATCGAGCGGCCGCCCCGCGAGGAGCCCGCGCGGGGACGCTCGAACGGCCGCGGCGAGGCCGCGATCCGCCCCGAGCGCTTCGCCCGCCTCGTCACCCTCGCCGGTCTCCTGATCGACTCCGCCAAGCGGGGCGAGCGGCTGCGGTTCTCGGAGCTGCGCCAGCGGCTCGAACTGACCGACGAAGAGCTGCGCGAGGACATCGAGCTGCTCAACGTCGTCAACTTCGGCGGCGGCACCTACGTCCTCTACGCCGAAATCCTCGGCGACGAGATCGAGGTCGACTCCGAGCCCTACGGCGACAACTTCGCCCGTCCCGCCCGCCTGCTGCCGCTGGAGGCGAAGGCGCTGGTCGCCGCGATCGACCTCTTCGGCGACCACCTCCCGCAGGGCAGCCTGCAGAGCGCCCGCGGGAAAATCGTCGAGGCGCTCGGCCACGACCCCTCCGAGGAGGGGCTGGAGATTGCCTCGGGCAGCGGCGGCGACGCCGAGATCGTGCGCGTCGTCAACGAGGCGATCGCCGATCGCCGCGTGCTCGATCTCAACTACTACAAGGAGAACGAGGACACCTTCACCAAACGCGCGGTCGAGCCCTACCGGTTGGAGAACGGGCGCGAGGGCTGGTACGTCGAGTGCTACGACCTGACCAAAGAGGGGATCCGCCACTTCAAGCTCGACCGGATCAAAGAGGCGAAGCCCTCGCAGCAGACCTTCGAGGCGCGCCCCGAGGTCGAGGAGCTGGCCGGGGTCGAGGGCTGGATGACCCACGGCGAGGTGCCGACCGCGCACGTGGCCCGGGTCTGGGTCTCGCCCGAGCGGGCGCGCTGGCTGCGCGAGGAGCGCACCGTGGTCGAGGAGCTGGCCGACGGCGCCGTGGTGATCGAGCTGCCCTACGCCGGGACCTCCTGGCTGGTGCGGGAGATCCTGCGCGGAGCCGGCGACCTCGTCGTGCTCGAGCCTGAGGACGCCCGCGAGGCGATCGCTAAAGAGGTAGATCTCTAGCTTCCGCTGTTCCTTTGCCGTCCTATATCGGGCAAAGGAACAGCGGAGCGAAAGCGAAATGGACGGAGCGCCGGGACACGCGGAGATTCTGAGGGTTGTGGCGCCCAATCCGGGGCCGATGACGCTGGAGGGGACTAACACCTACCTCTACGGGTCAGGGCCTTGTGCGGTGATCGATCCTGGGCCCGAGGACGGGCATCATCTCGACGCCGTTCGCGCTGCGGGGGACGAGCGGGGTGGAATCGGCCTCATCCTGCTCACCCACGGCCACGGCGACCACGCGGAAGGCGCAGAGCGGTTGGCGGCGGCCGCGGCGAGAGACCGGCCGGAGGCGCCGCCGATCGTTCTGCCTGCCGGCGGCGAGGAGTACGGCGGGTTGCGCGCCGTCGCCACGCCCGGCCACGCCCCGGACCACGTTTGCCTGATGACCGGGGACGGCGTCTGCTTTAGCGGGGACCTCGTGCTCGGCGAGGGCTCGACCTTCGTCCCGCCCGACGGCGGTTCGCTTGCCGCCTACATGGACTCACTGCGCCGCATGCAGGCAGAGGAGATCGAGCTGATCTGTCCCGGCCACGGCCCATGGATCACGGATCCCGCCGCGAAGCTGGCCGAGTACGTCGAGCACCGCGAGATGCGCGAGCGCCGCCTGCTCGCCGCGCTCGAGCGCGGCGAGCGATCCCGCCTGGCGCTGCTCGCCGAGGCCTGGGACGACGTCCCTGCCGAGCTGCGCCCCGCCGCCGCCCTCGTGATGGAGGCGCACCTGCAGAAGCTGGCCGCCGAGGGGCGGCTGCCGGGCGACATCGGCGAGTAGCCGACGCCGCCCGGCGAGCGGCTACCGGCCGCCTCGGTAGCGGGCGACGGCGAACGCGTTGTCGGTGGGGGTGTTGGGCCCCCAGAGCTTGGCGCCGGCGACGATCCGCCCTTTGGGCCAGGCCAGTACGTCCGTTACCTGAAGCGCCGTGTCGGCCCCGAAGCCGGTGGTCGCACGGCCACCCCGCCCGAAGCGGCGGTCGACTTTTCCCGTCGCGGTGGTCCGAATCAGCACCAGCCTTTCTCGCGGTTCGTTCCTCCGCTCTTTGGTCTGCGCCGATCCAAGCAGCAGCACGCGGCCCTTGGGGTCGACCGCGATCGCCGCCAGGTACCCGCGTTTCACCGGCACCTCGGCGCTGCCGCCGCGACCGAAGCCGGTATCGACGGAGCCGTCGGTACGCAGCCGCAACACCTTCCCCTTCGACTCGATCCAGCGGCCCCGGGACAGTTCGATCGTCCGCGCGAGCAGGACGAGCTTGCCGGAGGGCGCCACGGCGAGATCGCTGACGCGGACGTAGGGGCGCGACCAGAACCCGGTTCCGGTGAAGGCCTGGTTCGGACCGCCGTCGCCGAGGCTCGCGATCACCGACGGGAAGGCCGGATTTTCCGGAGGGCAGCGGTCGAAGTTGGCACCCATCGAGATGACCCCGGTCGCGGTCGGGATCGGCGAGGCCAGCCAGGACAGGCCGCCGATCGTCTGCAGGCCGCCGGTCCCAAAGGAGGGGTCGGGCGCCCCGTCCGCGCCCAGGCGCGCGACGATCGCCCGCGAGCGTTCGTAGCGGCTCCCGGATGAAGCGCAAAGGCCCACTTCGGCCACCGCGGTGCCGGTCAGCACCGGCCGGTCCTGTCCGTCGACGGCGAGGCCGACGACGCCTACGGCCGCCTCCTCGAACGCTTTGCCCTCGAAGGTGGCCGGCGCGACGCCAAGGGTGGTGTTGAGCACGCCTTCTTTGCCGAAGCCCTGGTCGAGCTGCCCGTCGGGCAGGTAGCGCCGGATCGTCGCCATGCTCGGGATCGGGCCGGCCACCGACATCCCGGTCATCCCCACACCCGTGTTCGGCTTCGTCGTGCCGGCGATGAGGACGCGGCCCTGGGAGTCGACGGCGATATCGGAGAGCTGAAAGCGCGAGCCGCTGACCGGCCCGATCGCAACCGCGCCGTTGCCGCCGAAGCGCGGATTGGGTCGGCCGTTGCCCAGGTAGGAGACGATCGCCTTGCTGCTGGCGACGACGAGCTTGCCGCCCCCGGCCGAGGCCATCGCGATGCGACCGGGCGCGAATTCGTACGTCAACGCGTACTGGGGCGAGGCGGTCCCATGATCGTCCCGCGGGAAGTCGATCGTCAGCTTGCCGTCGCCGCTGAAGCCGCGATCGAGGGCGCCGGGCCCGCGCGCGCCTTTCGCCACCTTGGCCTCACCCGGCGCCGCTGCCAGCACCGCGAGCGCGCAGCTCGCGAGCAGCGCCGCCAGTAGCCACCTGCCCCTACCGCCAAGTCCCATGGCCATCTCCGAACCTCCCTGCGTTTTGGACGAGATCGGCCCACCAAACCCGGCGGTGTGCGAGAAGTATCGGTCCCGCCCTCGCCCAGCCAGGGATGACGGCCAGCGGCCTGGCTGGCCGGCCAGTACGCTTCGCCGATGAGTCGCGGGAGGGCGGTGCGCACAGGACTGCTGGCCGGAGTCGCCGGCACGGGCCTTGCTGCGGCGGGCGTCGCCGCCGCCTGGCACTGGCTGGCGCGGCGACCGCTGCCGCGGGTCGAGGGCGAGATCTCCCTGGAGGACCTCGAGGGCGAGGTCCGGATCCGCCGCGACCGCTGGGGCGTCCCCCATGTCGAGGCCGGCAGCGCCGCCGACATCTGGTTCGCGGAGGGCTTCTGCCATGGCCAGGACCGGCTCTGGCAGATGGACTTCTACCGCCGCGTCGTCACCGGCCGGCTCTCCGAAATGGCCGGCGCCGAGACGCTGCCGGTCGACCGGCTGATGCTGACGCTGGGGATCCGCCGCGCCGCCGAGCGCGAGGCGGCGACGCTGGACCCCGAGCTGCTGGCCCAGCTTGAGCGCTTCTGCGAGGGCGTCAACGCGGCGGCCGCGAGCGCCGACGCGCTGCCCTTCGAGATGCAACTGCTGCGCCTGAGCTGGAAGCCGTGGCGCCCGGTCGACATCCTCAGCCTCGGCAAGCTGCTCTCCTTCGGCCTCGCCACCAACTGGGAGCGGGAGCTGCTGCGCGCCGACATGGTGCGCGCCCTCGGCCCGGAGCTGACCGCGAAGCTCGACCCCACCTACCCGGCGGATAGCCCGATCGTCACCCAGGAGCACTGGAGCGGGGACGGCATCGCGATCGCCGAGCAGATCGACGCCGTGCGCCGCCTGATGGGCCTGGCCGTGGAGGCCGGCGGCTCCAACAACTGGGCGGTCAGCGGCAAGCGCAGCGCCACCGGCTCGCCGCTGATCGCCGGCGACCCGCACCTGCCGCCCAGCATGCCGGGCATCTGGTACCAGGTCGGCCTCACGCTCGGCGACCGCGTCGTCCGCGGCGCCTCGATGCCGGGCCTGCCCGGCGTCTACATGGGCCAGAACAACGACGTCTGCTGGACCTTCACCAACGTGATGCCGGATGTGCAGGATCTCTTCATCGAGAAGATCGATGGCGACCGCTACCTCTTCGAAGACGAGTGGTTGCCGCTCGAGGTCGTGCGCGAGGAGATCCCGGTCAAGGGGCGCGACGCCGCCGACGTCCTCGATGTGCGGATCACCCACCACGGGCCGATCGTCAACGAGGCGCTCGGCGCCGACGAAGCCGAGCCGCTTGCCCTGCGCTGGCTGACGCTGGACGCGCCGACCTCCTTCAAAGGGGTGTTCGAGCTGCACGAGATCGAGTCGGGGCGGGAGCTGGTGGCGCGGCTGGAGGGCCATACCGCGCCCGCCTCCAACCTGATCTGGGCCGACCGGGGCGGATCGATCGGCTACAAGCTGATCGGCCGGCTGCCGCTGCGCAAGGGCGACTGCCCGGACCTGCCGAAGCCTGGCTGGACAGGGGAGTACGAGTGGACCGGCACGATCCCCTACGAGGAGCTGCCCGAGACGGTCGATCCCGAGAGCGGCTTCCTGATCACGGCCAACAACAGGATCGTCGGCGACGAGTACCCGCACCACATCACCAGCGAGTGGTACGACGGCGTCCGTGCCCAGCGGATCGAGGACCTGCTGAAGGCGGTCGACGAGCACGACATCGAGAGCTTCGAACGGATGCAGAGCGACAACCTCTCGCTGCTCGGCCTCGAGGCGGCGCGGCGCCTGGGCCGGCTGTCTCCCCCCGGGCAGCGCGAGCTCAGCGCGATCGAGCGGCTGCGCAGTTGGGACGGCCAGCTCGGCCTCGACTCGATCGCGGGGTCGATCTACCAGGCCTTCCTGCTGCGCCTGGCGCGTGAAGTGGCGCGCGCCGCGATCGGCGACCGCGACCTCTGCGAGCGCTGGCTCGACCGCGCCGACAACGGCTTCTCCGCGCACGTCAGCTCGCCCTGGCGCTGGCACTCGCACCTGATGAAGCTCTGGGAGGAGGGCGACGAGGAGCTGATCCGGCGGTCCTGGGACGAGCTCGTGCTCGAGGCGCTGAGCGGCGCCCTCGACGATCTCGGCGACCGCTTCGGTCCCGACCCCGAGAGCTGGCGATGGGGAGACGTCCACGCGATGGAGTTCCCGCACCCGCTGGGCGAGGCCAACCCGTTGCTGCGCAAGCTGCTCAACCGCCGCCTGCGGGCCGGTGGCGCCCAGGAGACGGTGAGCCAGATCGCCTACGACCCCAACGACCCCTACAAAGCCGTCTGGGCGCCGAGCTGGCGCATGGTCGCCGACCCGACCGCGCCCGAGCGCTCGCGCTGGCAGATGTTCACCGGCCAGTCCGGCCACCCCGCCAGCCCCCACTACGACGACCTCCAGGCCGACTGGCTCGAGGGCCGCACGCAGCCGATGGCCGGCGAGGGCCCCTGGCGGGAGCTGAGCCTCACCCCGGCCCTGTAGCTGCAGCACGGGATGCAGCCTTCGGCCTCGCGAGGCCGAATCGATCGGCGATTGCAATGGTTGAGCGGGTATGCGCCTGCTTCGACTTCTCGCGGCGGCTGCCGCGATGCTTGCTCTCGCCGTACCGGCGGCGAGCGCTAGGACCGTCCACTTCGAAGGCCGCGATGTAGCGGTGCCCGCGGGCTGGCCGGTCTACAGGCTCGCCGAGCGGTCGCGGATGTGCGTGCGGCTCGACCGGCGCGCGGTCTACCTGGGGACGCCGGGCGCCAACCAGCGCTGCCCCTCGAACGCGATCGGCCGCCGCCGGGCGATCCTGGTCGCCCCCGCCGCCGCCGCAGCGCGCCCTCAGGCGCGCGCCAGCGCGGTGACGAGCACCGTCACCGGCTCCGACGAGTACACCGGCCTCGGCTTCGACGCCTGCACCGCGCCCTCTTCGCGGACGATGGACGTCTGGGGCAAATCCTCGCCCTACGGCGCGGTCGGCGTCTACATCGGCGGCCTCAACCGCGCCTGCTCGCAGCCGAACCTGACCGCCGCCTGGGTGGCCGAACAGGTAGCCGAGGGCTGGCACCTGATCCCGACCTACGTCGGCCTGCAGTCGCCGACCGGCGTCTGCGGCACCTGCGCCGAGCTGAGCACGAACCTGACGACCGCCGCCGCCCAGGGCGCCGCCCAGGCCGAAGACGCCGTCGCCGACGCGCAGAGCATCGGCATGGGCCCCGGCAGCCCGATCTACTTCGACATGGAGGCCTACACGCGGACCGCGAGCGCGACCCGGGCGACGCTGACCTTCCTCGAGGCCTGGACCGCCGAGCTGCACGAGCTCGGCTACAGCTCCGGCGTCTACAGCTCCAGCGCCTCCGGCATCGCCGACCTCGCTCGCGAAGCCGACAACGACGAGTACCTGCTGCCCGACGACATCTGGTTCGCCAACTGGAACGGCGGCGTGAACGCGCTCGACCCCTACGTCCCCTCGGACGCCTGGCGCACCCACCAGCGCATCCACCAGTACCGCGGCGGCCACAACGAGGTCTGGGGCGGGACGACGATCAACATCGACAACAACTACGTCGAAGGGACGACCGTCGGCGCCGTCTCGGGGCCGCCCGAGCTGCCGCCGCTGACGGTGCGGAACGTCCGCGCCGAGGGCAGGGCCCTGAGCCTCTGGATCCGCTGCGGCTGGGCTCCTGGCGAAAGCTGCCCGGGGCGGATCATCCTCCGCACCCACGCCAGGATGCCGCTCGTCGCCCGGCGCGGGGTTCCGACCCGCGTCGTGCGGGTCGGTGTTGCCGGCCGCGCCTTCAGGCTCGGCGGCGGGCGCTCCCACACCTTCCGTGTCGCGCTCAACGAACGCGGCCGGCCGCTGCTGGAACGCCGCGGTCAGCTCCGGGCGCAGCTGCTGGTCGCGATCCCCGGCTCCCGCGCCACCCGCGCGGTCCGGCTCAGGCTCGCTCGCTAGCGGCGCCGAGCCACTCGTCGGCCGTGCCGGCGACAGTGGTGACCATCTCGACGATCGGCTGCGGCGCCTTCTGCGGCGAGCCCGCGTCGAAGGGCGGCTGGGGGTCGTACTCGATCCCCAGCTGGACGGCCTGGGCGACCTCGGGACCGGCCTCGCGGCCGACCAGGTGCAGCGCCATGTCGATCCCGGCGGAGACGCCGGCCGCGGTCATCACCTTGCCGTCCTCGACGAAGCGGCCGCCGACCGGATCGGCGCCGTACTCGCGCAGCGGCTCTAGGTAGAGCCAGTGCCCGGTCGCGCGCTTGCCCTGCAGCAACCCGGCGGCGCCGAGCACGAGCGAGCCGGTGCAGACCGAGGTCGTCCACTTCGTCTTCTCGTCGACCTTGCGCAGCCAGGAGAGGACGGCCTCGTCCTCCAGCAGCGGCCGGTTTCCCTCGCCGCCCGGGACGAGCACGACGTCGGCCTCGCTCACTTCATCGAGGCCGAAGTCTGCGCTGAGGCCGAGGGCCCCGCTATCGGTGCGCACGGGCCCCTTCTCGGGTCCGACGAACTTGACCTCCCAGCCCGGCACCGAGCGGAGGACCTCGTAGGGCCCGATCGCGTCGAGCGCGGTCAGCTTCTCGAAGATCAGGATTGCTATCTGCATGGGGGCATCTTCGCGGCGAGCGCCGGCCGCCGCCAGTGGCAGGATTGCCAATGTTCGATAGATTTCTGCCATGCACCGGGTGGTCGCGATCTGTCTCGAGGGCCTGGTCGCCTTCGACCTGACGGCGCCCGCCCAGGCATTCGGGTTGGCGCACGAGGACGACGGGACGCCCCTGTACGAGTTCTCGACCTGTTCGCCCGGCGGGGCGCAGGTCCGCACCCTGAGCGGGTTCGCCGTCGGGCCCGAGGGCGATCTGACGGCGCTGCAGGCCGCCGACACGGTGGTGGTGCCCGCCTACCTCAACGTCCTCGATCCACCGCCCGGTGAGGTGGTCGAGGCGCTGCGAGCCGCAGCCGAGCGCGGAGCGCGGCTACTCTCCGTCTGCGCCGGCGCCTTCGCCCTTGCCCACGCCGGCCTGCTCGACGAGCGCCGGGCCACCACGCACTGGGCGTTTGCCGTCGAGCTGGCGAGTCGCTTCCCCCGGGTCGAGGTCGACGCCGCCGCGCTCTACGTCGACGAAGGAGAGGTGATGACGTCGGCGGGCCTCAGCGCCGGCATCGACCTCTGCCTCTACGCGATCCGCAAGGACTGCGGGGTCGCGGTGGGGGAGCGGGTCGCCCGCCAGATGGTCGCCGCGCCCCATCGCGAGGGCGGCCAGGCCCAGTTCATCGAGCGCCCGCCACTGCCTCCGGCCGCCGCTCCCGAGTCGCTGGAGCCGACCCGGCGCTGGGCCGCCGAGCGTCTCGCCGAGCCGCTCGACGTCGCCGCAATGGCCCGCCACGCCGGCGTCAGCCCCCGCACCTTCGCCCGCCGCTTCCGCGAGGAGACCGGCAGCACGCCGCTGCAGTGGCTGCTCTCCCAGCGCGTGCTCGAGGCGCGCCGCCTGCTCGAGGGGTCCGAGCTCCCGGTCGAGGCGGTCGCCTGGCGGGCCGGCTTCGGCACCGCCGCCTCGCTGCGCGACCACTTCCGCCGCGCCACCGACACCACCCCCACCGCCTACCGCCGCTCCTTCAGGCCCCCCTCGCGTGTTGATTGAGCTCCGATGCGAACGAGGATCACGACGCTTACGATGCTGGCCCTTGCCGCGCTGACCCTGATCGGCGCGGCGAGTGCCCAGGCGCGCCTGCCGCGCGACTTCTTCGGGATCGTTCCGCAGACGGCGCTGAGCCCCGCCGACACCGACCGCATGCGCAGCGGCGGTCTCGACGTCGTCCGAACGCCGGTGTTCTGGGAGGCGGTGCGGCCCTCGCCCCGTTCCGGTTACGACTGGAGTGGGGTCGACGAGACGGTCGCGGTGACCGCGCGTTCCGGCCTCGACCTGCTGCCCTTCCTCTACGGGACCCCGGGATGGCTCGGGCGTCAGACGCGGATGCCGGTCGACAGCCCGCGCCAGCGGCGGGAATGGGCCGCCTTCCTGCGTGCCGCGGTCGAACGCTACGGCCCCGGCGGCCGGTACTGGGAGGAGCACGGCCGCTCCTCCGGGGATTTCGTCCCGCCGCGCCCGATCCGGCGCTGGCAGATCTGGAACGAGCCAAACTTCTTCTACTTCGCCACCCCCGCCTCGCCCGGCCGCTATGCCCGCCTGGTCAAGCTCTCCCATCAGGCGATCGAGCAGGCGGACCCGCGCGCCGAGGTGATCCTCGGCGGTCTCTTCGGCAATCCCAGGGAGCGCCCGCCGCGGGCGATGGACGCGACCGACTTCCTCGAGCGCCTCTACGCCGTGAGGGGGATCAAGGCCAGCTTCGACGGCATCGCGCTGCACCCGTACGCCGCGGACGCGGGGGAGCTGCGCAGGCTGACGGAAGCGGTGCGGCAGGTGGCCGTCCGCAACCGCGACCGCCGCGCCGGGCTCTACCTCACCGAGATCGGCTGGGGCTCGCAGCGCAACCCGCGCCGGGTCGCCTTCGAGGTCGGCATGGGAGAGCAGGCGCGCGAACTGCGCCGCGCCTACGGCTACCTGATCGGCAGCCGCGCCCGGCTCAAGCTCGAGCAGGTCCACTGGTTCAGCTGGAAGGACATCCGCGGCGCCTGCAACTTCTGCGACTCGGTCGGTCTCTTCCGCGGCGGCCAGCGCTTCAAGCCGAAGCCGGCCTGGCACGCCTTCGTCCGCATCGCCCGTTAGGAGGGTCTGGCGAAACCCCCGCGCACGTCTGGCGGCGGCGGACACTGCGCGGTACAGCGTCCTCAGTCGGCCAAATAGCGTTGCTATTCGGCCTCCCTGCGTCCTTGTCCCGCTTGGTCCGGCACTCGCCAGCCGCCCACGCTGGTTTCGCCAGACCCTCCTAGTCCCAGATCGCCTGGGGGAGGTGCTTCCGGATCGTCTCGTCGGCGGTGACGAGTGGGGCGTCGGCGACGATCGCGTGGGCTGCGATCAGCCGATCGAAGGGATCCCGCGTCCAGGAGAGCTCGATTGCCCTCTCGATCAGATCCGCAAACGAGATGTCCTCGACCTCCAGGCCGATCCCCTGTCTCAGCGCCGCCAGCATCATGGGGCTGGGATCTCGAGCCTTGCCGACTTCGTGCAGGTAGGTCAGCTCAAGGGCCACGAGAGGCGAGATCCGCGGCGCCTCTTTCTCGATCAGCGCACGGGCGGGTCTGGGGAGCCGCTCCGCCAGTCCCGCGTAAAGCCACAGCGCGATATGGGTGTCAATAAGGATCAGGGTTCCACTCCGAGGACCAGTCGATGTGGATCAGCTCGTCGGGATCGCCGACGATCGCGCCCTCGCGCCGCGGCAGCCGGTCCCAGATCGACTGCTCTTCCTTTGGCGCGATCACGAGGGTCTTTCCGTTGCGCTCGATCTCCAGCGGCCGCCCGGTCTCGAGGACCTCGTCCAGCAACCGGTAGACGTTGGCGCGGAGTTTCGAAGCGCTGACGGCCATCATGCCCTCCATGAGCGTACGTACGATTTCTGCACTATCAGTACGTACGCTAGCAGGCAGCAGCGCTGTCATCTCTTGCGAGGCCACGTCTCGGGGCACTGAGAACCGCATCAGCCCGGACGCTAGCCGGCGCCGACAGACGGGATGCGCGCACGGTGAGCCGATTCTGGAAAGAATCAGTGCCATGAGCCGGCGCGACCAGATCAAGCTCAGCGACGCCGAGACGCTGGAGCTGCTCGAGGGGGAGCGGATCGCGGTCGTCTCCAGCCTCGGGCCGCGGGGGTGGCCGCACTCGATGCCGATGTGGTTCGTGCCCCGCGACGGCGAGGTCTGGATCTGGACCTACGCCAAATCGCAGAAGGTGCGCAACCTGGAGCGCGACCCGCGGGCGACCGTGCTGGTCGAGACCGGTCACGAGTACGGCGAGCTGCGCGGCGCGATGGTCGAGGCCGAGGCCGAGATCCACCGCGACCCGGAGGCCGTGCTCGGCTTTGCCGAAGAGCTGACGCTGCGCTACGCCGAGGGGATCTCCTCGGTCGAGGGCGACGCCAAGGCGGCGCTGGAAGCGCAGGCGCCAAAGCGGGTTGCGATCCATTTCAGGCCGCTGCGGGTTTCCACCTGGGACCACCGCAAGCTTGGCGGGTCCTACTGAGCCGTTAACTTTCGCCCGCCCCTCCCCGAGTGAAGTCCGCGAAGAAGACACCGATCCTGCTGCTCGCGTTGGTCGTGGCGTTTGCCTGCGCGGTCGTCGCCCTGCCCGGCTCGACCAGCGGCGCGCCGATCGCGAGGCCGGCGCCGGCCTTCTTCGGCATCGCGCCCCAGACGCCGCTGACCGGCCGCGACGTGCAGTACATGCGCGCCGGCGGGATCGGCAGCGTGCGCCTGCCCTTCCTCTGGCACATGATCCAGTCGACGCCGCAGCGCAGCTACGACTGGAGCAGCGTCGACCCGGCGATGGAAACGATCTCCCGCAATGGGCTGCGCGTGCTCCCCTTCCTCTTCGGCACGCCGGGCTGGCTGGCGGGCAAAGAACAGACGATGCCGATCGACAGCGGCCGGGCGCGGTCGGCCTGGGTCGCCTTCGTCAAGGCAGCGGTGAAACGCTATGGGCCCGGCGGCGACTTCTGGGCCGAACGGGCGGTGGGCGGCGTCGGGCCCAACTACCTGCCCGTGATCTCCCGCCCGCTGCCGATCAAGGCCTGGCAGGTCTGGAACGAGGCCAATTTCTTCTATTTCGCCTTCCCCGTCTCGCCCTCCCGCTACGCGCGCCTGCTGAAGCTGACCCAGCCGGCGATCAAGTCGGTCGACCGCCGCGCCGAGGTGATCCTCTCCGGCCTCTTCGGCAACCCCGACGAGAGCGGCAGGCGGGGCATGGACGCAACCGAGTTCCTCGACCGTCTCTACGCGGTGCCGGGGATCAAGTCGCGCTTCGAGGCCATCGCCCTGCACCCCTACGCCTTCCATGTCGACGACTTCGAAGAACTGACCGAGCAGATCCGCGAGGTCGCGATCGAGAACCGCGACCCCCGCGCCCGCCTCTACATCACCGAGATGGGCTGGGGCTCGCAGAACGACCCCCACATCGTCGCCTTCGAGCAGGGGATCCAAGGGCAGGTGCGGGAACTGCGAGGCACCTACCGCTACCTGCTCGCCAACAGGGCCCGCCTCAACCTCAAGGGCACCTACTGGTTCTCCTGGAAGGACCTGCAGGATTCCTGCAACTTCTGCGACTCCGTCGGCCTCTTCAAGGCTGGTGCGGCGTTCCGCCCGAAGCCCTCCTGGCGCGCCTTCGTCGCGATCACCGGCGGCCGGATGCGGCCCTAGGCGTCGATCGGGTTCGATGAGCACTCTCGAGCAGCATCTGAATCGCCAGGCGAAACGGTCTCGGAGCTTCTTTTGGAACCGGCTTCGCTGGGACCTCGTTTGCAGCCATCTGCCTGCGGCGAGGCCCGCCGAGCTGGTCGACGTGGGGGCTGGAACCGGCTTCCTCGGCGATGTCCTGGCCAGCCGCTTCCCCAACGTCGCCTACCGCTACATCGAGCCCCTGGAAAGCCTCGAGGAGGCTCTCGGCGAGCGCTTCGGCGCCGAGGCCAACCTGCGCGAGAGCAGCACCTTCGGCGAGGCGGGCTTCGTCACGCTGCTCGACGTCCTCGAGCACCAGGAGGACGACGTGACGTTCCTGCGCGACCTGGCGGCGAAGATGGCCCCCGGCTCCACCCTGATCCTGACCGTGCCGGCGATGCCGTCGCTGTGGTCGGAGTGGGACGTCGTGCTGGGTCACTTTCGCCGCTATCGCAAGGAGACGCTGCTCTCGGCGGTCGGCGACAGTCCGCTCGAAGTGGTCGAGCTCAGCTACCTGTTCCCGGAGCTGCTGCCGCTGGGCTGGCTGCGCCGTGCAAGGCGGGGCGCAGTCGACGCCAGCTCCAACGGCGCCGACGCCGAGTTCCCGGACCTCCCCGGCTGGGTCAACAGCGGCCTCTACGGATTTGGCCGGGGATCGATGAGGGCGCGCCGCCTCTGGCCCGCAGGCACCTCCCTGCTGGCTGTCCTACGGCGAGTCAATTGAAGCGCTGGCGCTGGTTGCTGGCGACGCTGGCCTTCGCCGCGGTGACGGTCGTCACCGTGCTGATCGCGCGCCCGCGGATGCTCACCGGCTTCCTCGGCTACGACGACGAGGGCTACGTGCTGATCTCGCTGCGGTCCTTCATCGACCACGGCTCGCTATACGAAAACGTGTTCAGCCAGTACGGCCCCTTCTACTACGAGGTATGGGGAGGGCTCTTCTCGCTCTTCGGCATCCCGGTCGACCTCGACTCGGGCCGGATCGTCACCCTGGTCGTCTGGGTCCTGGCAAGCCTCGTCATCGGCCTCGCCACCTTCCGCCTGACCAACAGCATCGTGCTCGGGACGGTCGCGCAGATGCTCACCTTCGGAGCCCTGATCGTCGCGCACGCCGAGCCGATGCACCCGGGGGGCCTCATCTCCCTCCTGCTCGCCCTGATCGTCGCCGTCGGAAGCCTCGTCCGCGACCGGCTCTCCCTGGTTCCCCTCGGGCTGCTCGGCGGTTTGCTCGCCGCTCTGGTCCTGACCAAGATCAACGTCGGCGCCTTCGCCGTCGCGGCGGTCGTGCTGCTCTGCGTCGTCAGCTACGCGCCGCTCTCGACCCGAGCCTGGCTGCGCATCCCAGTCGAGATCGGCTTCGTCGCCCTGCCGATCGTGCTGATGGCGAGCGACCTCGGCGAAGCCTGGGCGCGGGGGTACGCGTTCCACGTCACCGTCGCCGCGCTGGCGATCGTCATCGTGCTCAGGGCTCGCGAGCTGCCGCAGCGCAAGCCCGAAGAGCTGATCTGGATAGTCGGCGGCTTCGCCCTCACCGCCGCCGCGAGCCTGCTCGCCATACTCGGCGCCGGCACCAGCCCCAGCGGCTTGTTCGACGGGGTCATCGGCCAGCCGCTACGGCAGGCCGACGCATTCACCCTCGCGTTCCCCTATGCGGAGCGCTTCGTCCCCCTCGATGCTGTGGCCCTGGCGACCGCGATCGCGTACTGGCTCGTGGCGAGAAGCCGCCTCGCCGCCGCCGGATGGTGGCGGCCGCTGCTCTCCATCTTCAGCATCTTGATCGGGATCGAGATCGCGCTCTCGACCATCGGCAAAACCCTGCCCGTCGACACTTTCGGCTTGCCGGGGTTCCAGTTCGACATGCTCGCCTTCGCCTGGGTCGCCCTGGCCGTATCGACGCCCAGTCCCGCCAACACCACCTTCGGCCGTGCCCTGTTGCCGCCACTGGCGGTGATGCAGGCGCTGCACGCCTATCCGGTCGCAGGCAGCCAGGTCGGGTGGTCGACCTTCCTGCTGATCCCGGTCGGTCTGCTCTGCGTCGCCAACGGCGCCCGCGGCCTGAGCGAGGCGCTGGAGGCGCCGGGACGCCGGGTGGCTCTGGCCTGGGGAGCGGTCGTCGCGGCGATCCTCGTCGTCTTCGTCGCCAACGCGACGCTGCGGCGGCCGCTGCGCGACTACAGAGCGCTCTACGACATCACGGTTCCGCTCAACCTGCCCGGCGCGCGGGACGTGCGCCTCTCGCCGGAATGGGCCGACCTCTATCGCTCGGTCACCGCTGAAATCAACAAATACTGCCGCGCGTTCGTCACGCTCCCGGGATTGAACAGCTTCTACTTCTGGACTCGGCAGGAGCCGCCGACCGGCAGCAACGCCACGGCCTGGACGACCCTCTTCGATGACGCACGGCAGCGGCGGGTGGTCGTCGGGACCAGGCGCATACCCAACCTCTGCCTGCTCGAACACGAACCGCAGGCGCTCGGCTGGTCGGCCGGCCGGCCCCTCGAGGGCCCCCTGGTCCGCTACCTGAAACGGGGCTTCGAGCCGATCACGACGATCGGCGACTACCGCCTGCTGCGCAGGGAGCGACCGGAGGTGGCGCCGCAGTGACGGTCTGGTTCGTCACCCCGGTATACGAGGACGTCCAGTCCTTCCTGTTGTTGCGCCAGCGCCTGCTCGGGACGGCGTCCGAGGCGGGCCTTGGCCAGGTGCGGTTCGTCGTCGTCGACGACACCGCCGGCCTCGACCCGGAGATCGAGCAGCTGCATCAGCTGAGCGACGTGCTGGTCTTCGAGCCGCCCTTCAACCTCGGCCACCAGCGGGCCATCGTCTTCGCCATGCGCAAGGTGCTGCCGAGCGTCGACGACGACGATTTCATCGTCACCCTCGACGCCGACGGGGAGGATCGCCCCGAGGACCTGCCGCGGCTGCTTGCGCCCCTGCGCTCCGATCCGCGGCCGGAGATCGCCCTCGCCCTGCGCACGAAGCGGCGGGAGTCGCTGGGCTTCAAGCTGATGTACCGGCTCTTCCGCCTGCTCTTCCGCAGCCTCACCGGGACCACCGTCCGCACCGGCAACTTCGCGGCGATGCGCGGCGAAGTCGCACGGCGCGCGTTGCGCCACCCGACCTTCGACCTCGCCTACTCCTCCTCGCTGCTCGCGCTCAACCTGCCGGTCGCCTACGTGCCCTGCGAGCGGGGGGAACGCTATGAGGGCGAGTCGAAGATGACCTTCGGCCGGCTCGGCATGCACGGCCTGCGGATGCTGATGCCATTCACCGAGCGGATCGCGATCCGCGCCCTGGCCGCGTTCACGTTCTTCCTCGTGCTCGGCATCGCCATCGCGCTGGCGATCGTCGGGCTGCGGCTGCTCACCGACTCGACGATTCCCGACTGGGCGAACGTGATCGCGCTCGCCTCTCTGATCATCTCGCTGGTCGCCTTGGGTAACATAA
>Ga0268259_10000312_pt1 | contig 17237 bp, 19 predicted proteins | sample AgamicAsMarz_FD_200246 | JGI IMG/M metagenome (GOLD analysis project Ga0268259, IMG submission 200246) | Agave microbial communities from Guanajuato, Mexico - As.Ma.rz (v2) (version 3) | ecosystem: Host-associated > Plants > Phyllosphere > Phylloplane/Leaf | place: Guanajuato, Mexico... | reverse complement strand
CTTCTGCCTCGCGGAGAATACTGATGATCTGTTCGTCGGAAAATCGCTTCTTCATGGGGATGTCCTCATGTGGCTTATGAAGACATTACTAACATCGCGGTGTATTAATCAACGGGGAGCAGGTCAGGGCGAAAGAGATACGGCAGGACGGAGTTCAAGACAAAACGCAGCTGGGAACGGAAACTCCGCTTTGAGCGATGAGAGGACGTTGAGTTTCTAGTAAAACTGACATGAAAACGTCCAGAGTCCCTCTGGGGATTTGTGAAAGTAGCCGATACCATTGTCCGCCCACATCCAGTTGACTTTTTCTTCTGACCCCACTTGAAAGACAAAATCTTGAATCCCCACACCATGTTGTATCTCCGTTGGATATCCTCCAACCTTGGTTCCCCTGTACCGGTTAAAACCATCATAGAATCTATCACTTGCATCCTCATCATCGTTTACGTCAGACAAGTCAATAATATCCCAAGCATCCTCCCATCCCGGAGCATCATCATTGACACTCACCCACCGAACCGGAAATGCGCGATATGGAGTGTTAATTGCAGGCAATAACTCAAGCCCATCAAGGGTGGCGTATTCTCGTATTAGCCATCCCTCGCCATGAGGTTTATCAAATGGATGGCTTTCCATATTATGATAAAGCACTAAGAGCGCGATCCCCTTCAGTTGTTCAGGAATCACGGGAAGCTCATCTACGCGAATCTGGAGAAGCGGAAACATCGGCTGCCCCTTCCAAACTGGCAACCCTTCACCTGGAAGAGCTACTCCTTTTAAAAACCAGGATGTAATTGGGTCTGCTGTAGGGCGGAAACCACCGACTTGTGCCACAGAGGCAGTACGTAATTTGGATCTGAGTTCTTCTAAAACTAACGCACTCTTGGATTTCATAATTGCATCCTTGCGTATGCCTATACTTCTGGATTCTGAAATAGAGAAGTTTTTATTATAAATCGTAATTATTACCAAACAGACCTAAATATTTCTGTGCTTCCTCTTCAGACTAGTAACGGAGGTCCGCTTCTGGCACAAAGCGGACATTTTTTATCCAACATACGTCTTCTTTAACTGGCCCACTGTTTCCGGCACCAGGCTCGTCACCCGTTCAAACCGGCACATTATTCGTTAACAGGATGGCAATGGCATGGCGGCCATCGCCGTGTCGTTACCGCTGGTGGAGCCGAAGCGCATTTCGGAACAGGTGATGGCCAGGATATCGATAAACTGATTACATCAGAATGTGTAACTCATGCTTACCGAGACGCTACGCGGTTCGCCATAGACGGCAGAGTCATCGAGGTAGGAGTAGTATTCGCGGTCGAACAGGTTACGAACGTTTGCCTGCACCGCCAGCTGTTTCGTCAGCTGATACTGCGCGAACAAGTCGACGAGCGGATAGCTGCCCTGATAGAGGCGCTGCGTCTCGCCGTCCGGACCGGTGACATCTTTGTACACCTGATTCTGCCAGTTCACGCCGCCACCGACGGTCAGATCCGGAAGCGCCGGGACGCGGTAGCGGCTGAACAGCTTAAGCTGAGTCTGCGGCGCGAAGCTGTTGAAGCGGCCATCTGAATCACGGGCAACGTAGCGAGTCGCGCTGAAGGTAAGCTGTAGATTGTCGGTAACGGCACCGTTCACCTCAAATTCCGCCCCTTTGCTCACTGCGCCTTTGGTTGCGCGATAAGCTTGTTCGCTGGATCCATTAACGAATACCCCGCTGATAGCTTCCCCCGCGTTCTCCTGTTCGATGCGGAATACGGCAACGTTGGTGGTCAGTCGACCGTCCATCCAGTCTGCCTTCAGGCCGGTTTCATAATTTTTACCGGTAACGGGAGAGAGCCATGCACCCTCTTTCGTGCGTTTGGTTTGCGGGGCAAAAATTGAGGTATAGCTGGCGTAAGCGGAAAGGCTTTCGTTGATGTCATACACCAGCCCGCCGTAAGGGGTGGTGTTGTATTTACGCATATCGCCGCTGCTGCCATCTGAGCTGTACTGGGTATAACGTGCGCCAACGATTAGCGACAACGGATCCGCCAGCGACAGGCGTGCCGCCGTATACGCCGATTTTTGCCGCACGATATCATCCGCATTTTGATACCAGTCGCCCCACTCCGGCTCGGCCACGCTGCCGTCCCAGCTGTTGTTGAAGATGCCAATCTGAGCGCTGTCCATTGGCCCGTCTTTGCTGAAGGTAGCATTGTGCTGTCGGCTATAGTTGGCCCCGGCCATCAGCTGATGTTGACGCCCGAGAAGTTCAAAAGGCCCGCTGGCGTAGGCATCAAAGGCGTCCAGGGTGCGCTTGCCGCGATCCTTACTACCCCAGCCTGATGCGCCTTCACCTGTGGTGGCGTCCGGATTACCCATCACGTAAAGCAGGGTATCATTGAACGTTTGCTCGCCGTGGGTTCCATTGAAATGAACCAACCAGCCGTTATCCCAATTATGGGTGAGGTTAGCAAAAACTTTACGCGACTCAACGGAGTATCCCGTCCAGTCTGCCGAAGTATTGACGTTGCGATCGTAATGGGTACGGCTGCCGTTACTGTACAGGCTGGGTAATCCGCCCCAGGTCGGGTTGGCTGTGTTTGTTTGCTGATAATCCCAGCCCAGCGAGGCCGTCGTGTGTTCCGTTACATCGCCTTCAATGGCGCCATAGAGAAATTTCTTGCGCTTGCCATATCTGTCGAGCCAGCTGTCCTGATCCTGATAACCTGCAACGACGCGCCCACGCAGGCTGCCGTCGGAATTGAGGGGCGCGGAGATGTCGCCCACATAACGCTGTTTGTTCCAGCTTCCGTAACTTGCGCTGACGTTGCCCCTGAAGGTTTTACTGTCGGCACGTTTACGCACCATGTTCACCGTTGCTCCCGGATCGCCAGCGCCGGTCATCAGGCCGTTTGCGCCACGCACAATCTCGATACGATCATAAATGGCAGTATCTTCCTGCGCATCGCCAAAGTTCCACGCGTCGCCCATTGATGTGGGGATCTCATCGTAAGCGAAATTGGTGATTTCAAAGCCGCGGGAAAAATAGCTGGAACGTTCGCTATCAACCTGCTGCGACGAAACGCCGGTGGCATTGGTAAGTACCTGGTCAATGGTTTGCAGGTCTTGATCCTGCATACGCTGGCGCGTCACGACGCTGACCGACTGGGGAATATCGCGCGGGGTCAGCAGCATTTTGGTGCCTGAACGCGTGGTTTTTACCGCATAATCCTGCTGCGAGTCGGCGCTCACAACCCCGTCACCGAAGACAACCATCTCTTGTTCTTGTGAATTTTCATCCGCCTGTGCCGGGTGCATGACGGCAGACATTGCCAGCGCAAGCAGTGAAAATGAGAAGGGAGTAGGAATTAACCCTGCGGGCGCTTTCGCGCGATTAGCCCTGCCTTTAAAAATCATCATGTTACCTGTCAGTGGTTGTCGTTATGTGCAAATCATTCACCCAAATAAGAATGGAAATGATAATTATTTGCTTTATTATGCACAGGTAATTTTGTAAGTTAAATGTAAATAAATGTATATTTATCAAAATCAGCGCGCCTCGCGCATGACAGGAACAAAAAATGAACAAATTCCATTGGCTAAAAGGAACGATATGGGGCTTTAGCATCCTTACCGCGGCGTTAACCCTGAGCGCAACGGCGTCAGCAGCCCCCCCGGGTTCGGCTGCGCTCAAGCAGCGCGAACTCGCTGACGGTCTGTATGAAATGGTTTACTCCCCAACGGCAAATGCGTTGTACGTTGCGAGCGCGCAGAGTTTCAAAAACGTCAACGGTGGGGTGCTCTATAAACTGGATCCCGCAACGCTTGTCACGCAAGGGGAAACCCACACCGACCTGAAAAACTTCGGCATGGCAGCTGACGATAATGGTAAGGTCTACTACACCACCAACACCCTCGATGGCGGGGTATCGAAAGTGGACGTGCAAAGCGGCAAGGTGCTACAGCGCCTGATGTTTGAAGGCAAAGACAAGGATGGCGACCCGGTTGGTGCGCGTGAAATCCTCTTCCACAAGGGACAACTGTTTATCGGCGGTGTTGCCGACCCTGGGTTTATCTCCGTGGTTGATGCCAACACCATGACGCTAAAAGCCCGAATCGAAAATGCCGGAAAATGGGTGACGGGGATTATTTATTCGCCGCTGACGGACCGCCTTTATGCCGCCAATGGCGGCGGTGAAATTCTGGTGATTAACCCGGACACGCATAAAATTGAACAGCGCTGGACGCCGGGAGATAAAAAAGCGTATTTGTTCCTGAATATGGCAGAAGATCCCGCCACCGGGCGCCTGTTCGTGACCGATGATTCAAAAGCCAAAACCACACTAGTATTTGATGAGCGCAGCGGGAAAGTTATCAAGCGTCTCAAAGGCGATGCGCTGGGAATTAAGTTTAACGCTGAGCGCAACGAAATTTTCATCAGCCAGCGCGAATCCAGGAAGGTGCTGCAGCTTGACGCCGGGAGCTATGCTGTGAAAAACAGCTGGACGTTCACCAGCCATCCCAACAGTCTTCTGGTAACACCGGACGGTAAAACTTTATACGTAACCGTGAAGCAGGACTTCAATGACGACAACACGACGAAAGGCCCGGATAGTGTAGTTCGTATTTCATTAAATTAAACAATATACAGCCATCCTGTGAGGGATGGCTGACTTAAAAACGTGGACGCTGAAGCAGTATATTTAGTCCGGCCAACGGATAAAGCCGGGTTAAAACGCCAGATGTTCTAAAGTTGCTGAGTCTTTGTCATGTCCTATGCTGGCACAGGGCTGCTGTTGCTGCTCTCACAAATTAGACTTCAATAGACTCAGATATCTCCAGGGCATCATCCACTTCAATACCGAGATAACGGACTGTACTTTCGAGTTTTTTGTGACCCAAGAGTCGCTGGATCGCTCGAAGATTCTTCGTTTTTTTAGAGATCAGATATGGTTTGGTTCTTCGCATAGAATGCGTACTTCGAGACCCAGCTTATCAAGCCATCCATGAAAGATAGGGTTATGTTGCCTGGTTGAGATATGTCGTGAGGAACCGACGCGGGACTGGAGCAGATAGTCGCTACTATGTAGATGAGCCATTTTGATCCACGCTGCTACAGTCTCTCTGGATCCCTTAGTCAGTTCAAACTGAACGGGGCTTCCCGTTTTTTGCTGCAGCACTGTCGCTCTGCCCGAAACAGAGTGCCCATAGGCCACATCAGAAACTTTTAGCTTAACCAGATCACAGCCCCGAAGTTTACTGTCCAGAGCCATGTTAAACAGAGCTAAATCGCGTACCTCTCCTTCCAGCTCAAGTCTGATACGGATTCCCCAGATATGAGAGATCTGAAGAGGCTGTTTCTGGCCAATGATACGGCCCTTGTTCCAGGGCTATGTTGTCATGCTCAATCTCCTTTGGGTTAGGAGATGTGATTATAGTTGTCCCATATGAGCGAATAGCAGATTGGGTATCAACTATGGGGCTAGGTTTTAATACTCGTCAGTGCCTCAGTCTGTAATCGATTTACTCATATTGACACCTGTAACCCCGAACCCGCTGGTTTCATAAACATGCCGGGCGCGAGCATTATCACCTGCAACACGCAATCTGATCTCTTTAACCCCCTTTTCCTGCAGATACTCTTCAAAAGCTCGTAGAGATTGTTTGCCAAGTCCTAACCCTTGGCTGGAGTTGAAAATATGAAAATCATAGATAAAAACAGTGCGCTTAGTCGAGTCTGGTTTGTACCAGAGATAACCTACATGGTTGTTTGCCTTGTCCGACTGAACAACAATACACATTAACACTTGCCCGAGCGTGTTAATTCCCGCGGGAAGCATTTCCGAAATCTCCTGCTTCGCTCTGGCGATAGAATCATGAAGGGATAACCCGTAGTTTGATTCGATTTCACATGCATAATCATTCACAAAGTATTCGACATAAGCTGGATACTCATCTTTTGTCATCGGTCGGAAAGATATCACATTGGGCCTCTCAATTTTATAGTAGTAGAAGTATTAGTAACGATGAAGTCCTTCATCGTCAATAGCGTTCATTTCTGAATAGGTAATCAGATAAGGTGATAGATATAAAAGGGTTAAGTCCGCGTTTGGTACAGTGCGTAGATCATTACTGAGGGTGAAAAGACCTTTTTTCTCGTTCGACGTGACCTTGTAAATAGACCCGTTTTAGTTCCATGCATTTTTTGAGATCCCGGCCAAATGATTGTGTTGCCGATATTCCTCCGGCATCATATTGTTCAGTGATTCATGAGGGCGTTCACAGTTATATTCTGACACCCATCTTTCCGTGATTTTCCGCACTTCATTCAGCGTTCTGAACAGATAAAAATCGAGTATTTCTGTACGGTATGTTCGGTTAAAACGCTCAATAAAAGCGTTCTGCGTCGGCTTACCCGGCTGGATAAACTCCAGTTTTATTGCATGTTTCTCTGCCCATTCAGCCAGTGCCAGTGAGATAAATTCCGGACCATTATCCATGCGTAGCATGACCGGATAACCGCGATTTGCCGCGATCCTGTCGAGTACACGGACCACGCGCAGAGCTGGCAGATTCAGATCGATTTCAATCGACAACGCCTCACGGTTAAAGTCATCAACGACATTGAACGTGCGAAAACGACGGCCACAGACCAGGGCATCATGCATAAAATCGACAGACCAGCTCTGGTTCAGCGCTTCCGGTGTGGCCAGTGGCGAGGGATTACGCACTGGCAACCGTTGTTTGCCTTTACGGCGAAAATTCAGCTTCAGCAGACAATAAATACGATGGAGCCTTTTGTGATTCCACGGGTCTCCCTGCCGCCGCAGAACCTGGAAAAGTTTTGGAAAACCGTATCGTGGGTATCGCTCTGCCACTGCATGCAACGCGACAATAACGGGTTTGTCACGCGTGGTATCCGGACGGTAATGGTAAATCGTTCTGCTCAGATTCAGACTCCGGCAGGCCTGACGGATACTGAGTCCAAATGTCGTTATCAGATGAGTGACCAGCTCACGCTTAAAGGCTGGTGTTAAAGCTTTTTTTCGATAACGTCTTTCAGCGCCCGGTTCTCAAGACTCAGGTCGGCAAACATCTGTTTGAGACGCCGGTTCTCGTCCTCAAGATCCTTGATCTTTTCAATATCAGAAGCCTCCATGCCGCCGTATCTGGACTTCCAGTTGTAGTAGGTGGCTTCAGAAATACCGGCCTCCCGGCAAACATCTTTAACAGTTCGTCCGGCTTTAACCGACTTAATCACAGCGATGATCTGATGCTCAGTAAAACGGGCTTTACGCATAGCGATCTCCTTCGTTGGCAGATTGATTATGCCGGATGATCTCTAAATGTGAATGGCACGATTATGCGGGCTACTTACAGTAGTAGCGGAACAGGTTATAGTGCAGCCCCGTTTCACCATCAGCGTACTGCCCGGCATAGCGCAGCGGCTGGTGTGCCATCGCCGTGCGGTTCACAACCCGTGAGAACCCTTCGCTCTGGTGGCGCACCTCGCCAAAGCTGCCGTACTGGCCGCTCCAGCGCACCGCGCCGCGCTCGTCTGTCACTTCCAGCGGCGCGCCGTTCAGGTCGGTCTTGAACCAGTAAATCTCACCGCTGCTCTGGTCACGAAGATGATCCACCCGCGCCAGCGGGCTCCAGGCCTCATTCGGGTCGTATACATAGGTGCTGCGCAGCCCGCTCTCCTGCTGCTCCTGCAGCAGGCGGTAGCCCTGCCACAGGAAGCGGGTGTCGGTGGTGCTGTGCGACGTGGTGACGATTTTCCGATTAGAAAACAGTACTCACCAGACTAAAAAAGGTTGATGCGGCAGAATTACACTTACATTCTTTGATTATTATTATCAAAGCATGAAAATTAGTACCAGCCTAAGAAACACCAAAACTGGCACCTAATTTTACATACTTTTTGAAATTAGAACCATTTGGTGATTCTGGCAAGGAAGGATTGACAGGCATCACTTTCAGTTGCAAAAAATTCAACCTCTGTGCATTTTCCATGTTCACTATAAAAAACACACCATAGCCCTCCATCGAGGATCAAACATAATGTCTCATCCTTAACACCATCAATAGAGTAGCTATTTCTGGGTATGTTTAATTTATTTAACTCACTTTGTAACTCTACTCTATCCACAGGTTTTGCCTTCTGTTTGCTTAATTACTTTCAAATGTCCGGAATCAATATAACTCTGTACAGATTGTAAGAGCTTATATTCAGTGCCCATACCCATTTCACCTAACCAAGGGGCAATTTTACTTTCATGTACGTTTGGTATTGGCTTCATAACTTCATAAATAATATAAGGTTGTACATCAGTTCCTTGAGGCAAAGCGCGTATCGGATCTGAAAAATTTAATAGTTACCATTCAATATTAATAAACCCGGCATAAGCCGGGTTATAAATCTGTAAACTCTTAAATTAATCACTGAACATAAATATTTTAGACAGACTCTGACTTTGAGTTTTCGATAAGAGCAACCTCACTGTCGAGAACTTTAGAAACAGCCTCTTTACTTTCAAGCAAACAATTCTTCTATAAATTCCGAGAACGAATCGGCAACCAATTCAACTTCTTTATCATCCATTAGAAAAATAAACACTTTCCCTAATGAATCATCAGATTTAAGAGATAGTAGAAAGGTGTTCCCCCCGTCATCATAAGCAAAAGGAACCATATTCCTTAACTCGCCAAACGACTCGATAAGGTCACGATAGAGTTGCTCAATCGGCAGGTCACCATATTTTATAGGGTTAAAACCGCCAAGCATAAAAGGATTACCATCTTCATTATCTTGAGGATACCCACCATTATTTTTAAGATAAAAATCAAGAAATGATGCGGGAACATGATGATCAAAGTACGCATTGAACGCGTTTATTTCGTCTACAGTCAGTTTATTTGCTGAATCAGTAAGATACATTAGCATTTTCCTCCAACGGATCTGCGGGCACGGTTTCTAGCTGGATGAGTATAGGCATTTCCAGTGGCAGCCTTGTACTGACTAACGCCACCAGTATGCGAAATTCCCTGATGAGCACTTTGTTTAACCAATTGCATAGTCCCTTTGTTGGTTTCAGGATTATAATCATCAAGATGGTGCCAGACATAACCACTTGGCGTCGTTTTTTGATTTAATCCAGCCTCTATATTTGCAGCATGAAAATCTTGCAAATAATCTCCGGTATATTCAATAGAGACAACAGGATTAATGCCAGCTTTATTATACAAGGCATTACTTCCAGAATAATCCAGCCCGCCAGTTGGGGTTTGAAAAACACCACTGTATCCACGCTCACTAAGCTTGGCGATTGGGTCAACGGCAAGACCCAGCGGATCAATCCACCCCAACGGATTCGGCGCATACTGATAAAGGTTCCACCCGCCATTCAACCCAATCGGATCCTGCACAATAAACCGCCCGACCTGCGGGTCGTAGTAGCGGAACAGGTTATAGTGCAGCCCCGTTTCACCGTCAGCATACTGCCCGGCATAGCGAAGCGGCTGGTGTGCCATCGCCGAGCGATTCACAACCCTCAAGAACCCTTCGCTCTGATGGCGTACCTCGCCAAAGCTGCCGTACTGGCCGCTCCAGCGCACCGCGCCGCGCTCGTCGGTCACTTCCAGCGGCGCGCCGTTAAGGTCGGTATTGAACCAGTAAATCTCACCGCTGCTCTGGTCACGGAGATGATCCACCCGCGCCAGCGGGCTCCAGGCCTCATTCGGGTCGTAAACATAGGTGCTGCACAGCCCGCTTTCCTGCTGCTCCTGCAGCAGGCGGTAGCCCTGCCACAGGAAGCGGGTGTTGGTGGTGCTGTGCGTCGTGGTGACGATTTTACGCGTGCGGCGGCCCAGCGCGTCGTAGTGATAGCGCGCCTCAAACCGCCCTTCCGGCCCGGTTCCCCGGGCGGACACCAGACGGTTCTCGGCGTCATACGCATAATGCTGTTCATACAGACCGTTGCGGCGGCTGACCAGGTTGCCCCAGTGGTCGTATTTCATAAACAGCGCCTGCCAGTGCTGCAGGCGGTTATCCGTGACCGGTACCGCATCGTCACTGGCGGCGAGGTTATCCGCAGCGTCGTAGCTGAACTGCGCGCGGCTGTGCCCCTGTCGGGCCTCGTAGTGCTTCAGCAGACGCCCGGCGGCGTCATGACGGTGAGCAACCTCATCGCTTTCAATACCCAGGGCAACGCCTTCGACGGTTGGCGTGCGGCGGATGCGGGTAATCTGGCCGCTCAGATCGCAGACGTAGCCGTTTGCATAAGGCAATCATGCTACCGCCACACCCTGATAAATTAAGCTATCTGCACGATACTTATGTTACTTTCTAAAAAGTAGGTTAAATAGAAAAATCTTACTCAAAGTATCCTGTTTTTAAGGTCGACTTTGTCGGCATTACCTATTCCAACCGTAAACCAAAATCTCTGCCGGACATACATGCAAACCCAACTTGCCCCCTCATGAGCAACTGACTCGCAGAGAAGGGATTTGAGACCGGGTGCAGCGTCACCATGAATATTTAGAACAGCTATATTTTTCTGATGGCGGATAATTATGATGTGCAGGAGCTATCCAAGTAACATAATCTGGCTAGACATATGGAGAAAGGGATTAAGCGTACGCCTATGTAACACTTCCCAAAATTAGAATAATAAAAAAGGACTGGAAAGATAAGAAGATCTTTCCAGTCCTTTTTTGTTATTAAGTTAGCCAATTTATAAAAAAACAACCTTACCATTCCTTCAGATTATCAACTGAATCAACCTCTTGAAAACTAATTCCATTTTTCTTACAATATTCAACAGCATTACCCCATATATTACCATCGAAAACAATTATACTCCCCCCAGCGACAGGAGTAAAAAACCTGTAAAAAAGAAATTGATAACCTTTTTTTATTAAAGAATTTATTACACTTACATCAACACCACCATAATCATCATAAAGATTAAGTAGTTCAGGTTTCTCAGGAAAAATCTCTTCAGGCAATCCTTTATTAGTTCTTAACTTATTTTTCAGAAGCATCTTGCGATACTCCGTCAGTTGCTTATTCACTTGTTCATTATTTTTGCCATAAAAATAAAGCCCATTTCTACTTAGGGCTGAGCAAGCATCAAGACTTTGTCCCTCTTTATTAAAACACATAAGATTAGTAAATAAAGAGGACAATAGCCCCTCCGATTTTTCAGTTAAAAAACCATAAGGACCATATCCATTACTATCTATATTATATTGATAGCAAATACAATAAGCCTCCGATGGTAAATCAGTTTTGAAATGACCTGATTGTACTATCCATTCGGAAATAGAAAATTTAATTAATTTCTCAGGCATATTATTTACCATGTAAAAATCACCTCATTACCTTTAGGGTCAATCGCATGCACATGACCATTAGAATGATGCTCAGACATACAAGTTTGACTGGCATCCGGGTGGCCGTCGGGATGCTCAAACCAATGATTTTTCTAATTAGGATTACGCCTACCTAATAGCAGATAAACTTAAAGAAGCTTTTACCAAAAAGTTAAAGGGATAAAGTTTTAACTCAGTGCCAGATATTATTAAAGCATCACGACCGTAAATCATACCATATTTTGTTTCAAGTGCCTTTACATTCATGTCAACGATCCCCTTCTGTGCTTGTCGACGTACAACCTTAACCAGTTGAAACTATGTATCTTAAAATATTAAATTTTTGGCGGAGAAAGAGTTTTAAACACGGGCTAGCAATTATTAAATTATACAAAGATATATTTTTCTGAGATCTGACATTAATACCATGATTAAGTGGGAAAAAATTTATAAAAGTAATTAAAAAAATTAAGAAAGAAAATGCATTCTGAGTAAAAAACACTATATATATTATATAAGTCGGAAATAATTAATATCAATCCGGACTTTATTAATAATTTATCTCTACGAGTACTGCCAAAAACCAGCGATGATATTCCCGCCAGATATATTTTTATACAAATATAAAGCACCGTAACCGAAGATGTAATCACCATCAAGCAATGCATCTGGATAATAATCTTCATCTATCTGCATGAAAAATTCATAACCATCTTTTTGCAAAGTATCAAAATAATAATCTTCCGATTGTATTAATCTTGCCTCTTCGGTTTTAGTGACAAAGCCAAACTCTTCACTTTTAACCTTATCATACCCAACGATAACTGCCTTATTAATGTGTTTTATCGTAAATAAATCATTATTACTTTCATCAGAATGCGTGTGCGTAAAAATTTTTACTGAACAATTAGGATAGATATTTTTATCAATCATATTATCATATCGTTCAGTAGTAAGTATCGTAATATATTCATGTGCCTCATCAGGATTTTGAACTGTCAAATAAAACTTATAACCCTGAACAATATCAAGTTTATTTAAAAAGTATTCAGGGATATTACCACCAATACGCCCAATGACATTACCATCAGAAAAGATACTTATTTTAGAGATTAGATTACTTTTAATCATTTCATAAACTCGCTCCATAATAAGTACATTTTCTCTTTCCTGATTCCCATAACCATTCCAACGAACAAATTCTTAGCATTTTTAAGTCACATTTATGATTAACTACAATGTACGTCTCTTCAGGCATGATTAAAAAATAAGCTAATGAAAGCCGGAAAAGTTTATTTTCTTTGCCGGCTAATGGATTTAATAAAGCCTGGAGTCTGAGCGTGGTTCAACATCTCTTATACCAAGTTGATTCGTTTTTTCAAAAATCACATCATAGCAATAGACAGTCTCTTCCCCCTTTAATAAATGAACACCTTCAAGGCTCACTTTATATATCCCTTTAGGAACATCAGCGTTAATCCAACCAGTATAATCTTCCCACTCCCAAAATACTGCCATATCGGCAACATATAAATCACCAGTTACATTAAGATAGAAATATTTATCTGTGAATATGACTTCTCTGTCTTCATTGTCGGGAAATTCATTTAAAAAGAGCCTAACAACATAGCCACCATCATCAAGGCCCATAATAGGTAAGGCAATACCTTCATTAAGAACAAGATCCCCTTTTTCTGTGGTGGTGAATTCCTGGAGAATGTTACCTCCATCCTCTATCTTCCCACCAAATGGGGCCAGTATTCCTGGATAATCGAAAATTATTATCCCGTTAAAATCCACATCAATGTCAATTGTTTTAACCACACCTACCTCCTGATGTCTTACCTCTTTCTTCAATATGAACAACGCAAGCAATTTTGAATGTGCTTCTTTAGGAGTGACATTTTGATTAAGATTCCAGCCGTCGAAGGAAACCTTAAATCGTTTGTTATATGTGAAACGGAATCTAAATTACGGCTAGTCACATTGAATGGATCGTCCGGGGATCCTTGCCACGACCCTTGATTTTTTCCAGTACCATTTTTAATAGCTCTATATAGTTCTTCATGCATTCCAGCGCTATAAGGATCCGGGTAAAACGTTGGCTTATTTTTCATAGTACCAAGATCGGTTGGTCTAATGCTGTTGGCTATGTTTCGTGGCATTAAATGGTATCCCATTCCATTTAGGTTCCATGCCCATGGCATAAACCCTACTAGATTTATCCAGGTAAGTTGGTTGGGAATATATGAGTATAAGTTTAACCCACCATTTAACCCTCTCGAACCCTGCACAATAAACTGACCGATCTGCGTATAGCAGAAAAGGAAATATGTTATTAATGAAATAATTGGGCACTCCATCATTGCATCAATGAAGCCCCCTGTAAAAGTAGTGATCAACAAAGCCACTCTCTTACGAGGGTAAGAACCTGTATCACCATGCTTCATCTTCAGGAATTATTTTTCCGATAAAACTTTCAAAATTTGGCTCAAGATAGACCTCCTCCTGATTTTCCAAATCACAAAAATATACTGCACCATCATTCATCCCAACACAATAGGGGAACCCACCTCCATCAATTGCGAATGGTATAAAATTTTCTGCAAGAATTTTTTTGTTAACTACTAAATCCTTATAGTAATCATCAACAGTTAATATGCCCGACCTTTTAGTATGTAATATAGGTAAGAAATATTTTATATCATTCTCGTAGTTTTCGCTTTGATAAACACGACGACCTTCCTCCATTATTCCGCCATTACTTATAAGCCATAAGGTCTTTAAAGCACGAGGAAAAGAAATGCCCAGCAAAGCTTCAATCTTATCTAGCTCATCAACAAATATTGCAGGTGATGAATCTACAAATTTAATCATAATTTTTCTCCTATCTATACAGTCTTGAATAGCAATATGGCTGGCGCATTTTTGCCGAACGCTGTACTTTTTTTTGAGGACTCCTCGCTTTAATATCGGAGCTCATCAGATTTACGATCTTTTTGGCTCTAATAGGGTTCCAATGCTCTGCTGATTTAAAAATGAGTCCGTAAGCAGTAATTCTGCACCCTGCTATTCATAGTACGTAATATTACATACCTGAGTATGGATGAAGGTATTCCAAAATTCATTCCCCTTACTCCAATTCAAATCCCTGACCATATTCCAGAGCTAACTTATCTAATATAGATTAGAAATTCTCATGCGGATCATCTACTAGACGATCCGTATAATCCTTACCTCCTATTTTTTCATCAAAAAACTTGTATCCTAGCCATAAAAATAATCATAGAATGCATTGAAACCTACATTACCGATAAGAGGCACAATCCTTTCCCGCAACTCATCAATAAAATCATCTTTTACTTCGTCATTATCATCTGCTATATCAAAGATATCGTATTGGCCATATACCAAATCAATAAGCTCAGCTAGAGAAAATATGAACCCAGAGAGACTACTAGCTATCTGAAACGGTTCAATTACATCATAACCTGCATAAACAGAGGAACTCCCTTCATCGATAACCGCAATTATAGGTTTACCTCCGCCTAAATCATCGCCAATAACAAGATAATTATCTGGTAAGTGTTCATAACCACTTTGAGCCTTCAAGAGTTCACTGACTGAGTGAAGTTTAATTGGCGTGAAGCCTGTTTCAATCTTTAACTTTTCAGGATTATAATTTTTATATAAAAAATCCACCTCTGTTGAACGAGGTAAGTTGGAAGGGAAGACATTGTCCAGATCATTGACGGTGCTGAAACTCCCTGACAGCGAGTATTTTTTGCAAATGACAATAAGTTGTTTCAATGCTTTTTCAAGCTCATTCACAATGGTCTCAGACGCATCCATAAATATAGCCCTCAGTAATAACCAATTAATTTAGAATTACATTCTCAGTATGTGCTACCTTCAAACAAGCTAAGTAAATAAACTTTTAATTAATCTCTCGTTCTTTAAATCAAAGCTCTATGAAGTTATCGTTCTCGAGATTAAAATTTAAACCTGATATGAAATCCTCTACAGATGATTTTTCTCTTTGGACAGAAATATTATGTAATACATCTATAAATTGCTCTCCATAGAAAAAGAGCTCTAGTGAATTTTCGACAACAAAATCAGGATATACTTCCTCATCGTCATCACTAATGACAGGATAGTTATCTAAATAACAAACAAGCTCTTCTTTAGCATATGCTTCATATTCTTTTGTATACACACAAAAATTATCTAATGTATTCCCACCCATAATTTTATATATTAAGCCATCTAACCCATACGCTTTTCTGTATTCTAACCGACTCATACGCACAATCCTTGAGGCTTATCTTTCATACTTTGCAAAGCAAGTAGTTATGATAAGTTCATATATTCCACTAAACTGTAATTTAAATGATTTTTATAATCCGGGAAATTATCCCCCGGACCATTTTGACTAATTCAAATCTTACTCATATTAATAAATAGGGTCGGCAAAGTCTATTCCTTTCACGTTATTCTTAGAAAGGAACTCTTTAAATTCATTTGAAATAATTATGCAAGATTTATACTCACTACATCTTGCCATACTAAAATCTTCAATAACATTTTCTTTGAAGACTATTTTACTATACTTCCTTGGACCATTAGGTAAATAACTTAATATAGGTTGACTTTCCGAAGCTTCCATATCGATGCATGGAACCTCTCTTAGTATATTAATTATTTTATACCCTTGATATTTGGTTTCATTTACAGATGCAGTTGCATCAATAAGTTGAACATCAGTCCGAAAAACATCGTGACAAGAAATTAGCGATGCTAGTCTGGGTGATATGAATATAGGTCCATCACTATAATAGAAATCATATGTAAGCAGTGCCTTCTCACTCACCTTAGATTTTAATGTAAAAAAATGCCCCTCGTTAGTCTCAATTGATTTACATTGAGAAAAAGCACTTCCAGATATGTCAGGGTGCTGGTATTCAAACCAATAACCATTGGGATAATCAGAAGCAATTCGTAGCTCATACATACTTAGCACCTCGCTTTTCTAACCGAGTTTTTGTTAAGAATAGTTTTCCCACCGCGTAAATCGGCACGTTCATTTTTTATTATTTCACTAACAGCCTGTTTATACTCTGCTTGTTTCCAGCCGTTTTCCTTCCCATATTCATATATAGCATCCATCTGGTCACCTATATTTTTTGTATAAACAGGGTGAGACCCGCTATGGATTGTTCTTGTCGGATGGTAATCAGCTGACTTAGGTAAATAAATAACATTTTTAATATCATGGATATTAAAATCAGCCGTTTTTATTAAATCATGACCTTTTAACTGTTGCGGAATAATATGATGCTTTTGGAAGCCAGTAATACTCGGCATCGTGTTATAGGTCAGCAATCCAAGCGGATCAATCCACCCCAACGGATTCGGCGCATACTGATAAAGGTTCCACCCGCCATTCAACCCAATCGGATCCTGCACAATAAACCGCCCGACCTGCGGGTCGTAGTAGCGGAACAGGTTATAGTGCAGCCCCGTTTCACCGTCAGCATACTGCCCGGCATAGCGAAGCGGCTGGTGTGCCATCGCCGAGCGATTCACAACCCTCAAGAACCCTTCGCTCTGATGGCGTACCTCGCCAAAGCTGCCGTACTGGCCGCTCCAGCGCACCGCGCCGCGCTCGTCGGTCACTTCCAGCGGCGCGCCGTTAAGGTCGGTATTGAACCAGTAAATCTCACCGCTGCTCTGGTCACGGAGATGATCCACCCGCGCCAGCGGGCTCCAGGCCTCATTCGGGTCGTAAACATAGGTGCTGCACAGCCCGCTTTCCTGCTGCTCCTGCAGCAGGCGGTAGCCCTGCCACAGGAAGCGGGTGTTGGTGGTGC
>Ga0268259_10000311_pt1 | contig 17256 bp, 15 predicted proteins | sample AgamicAsMarz_FD_200246 | JGI IMG/M metagenome (GOLD analysis project Ga0268259, IMG submission 200246) | Agave microbial communities from Guanajuato, Mexico - As.Ma.rz (v2) (version 3) | ecosystem: Host-associated > Plants > Phyllosphere > Phylloplane/Leaf | place: Guanajuato, Mexico... | reverse complement strand
CGAGGACGCCGAGCGTGGCGCCCAGGGTCAGCGTGTTCATCAGCAGCGTCTTCAGCGGCAAGAGCACCGAGCCGGTGAGCAGGAAGAGCAGGATCAGGGTGGTGAGGGCGACGATCGCGACGACCAGCGGCGCGTTCTCGACCAGGCTCTGCTTCTGGTCGATGAAGCCGGCGGTGTTGCCGGAGGCGAGCGCCTGAGTCCCCGGCGGGGGGCTCAGGTCCCTGATCTCGTGCAGCGAGTCCTGGGACTCACCGCTGAGAGCGGGGTGGGAGAGGGCGAAGTTGGCGTAGGAGACATCGCCGGGGGCGCGGGCGAAGGGCGCCCCGCGGACGATGCCGTCGACCGCTTCGACGCGGCGCTGGAATGCGGCCAACTGGGGTGGGCTGGCGCTTCCGTCGACTGTCACCGTGACCGCCTCGGTCACGTCGCGCGGGTAGTGCGCTTCGAGGTACTTGTACGCGTCATAGGAGGGCTGTCCCGGTGGCACGGCTTCGGCGCTGGGCCCGGTGAGCGTGGTCCACAGCAGCGGCGCGGCGGCGGCGAGCAGCAGCGCCGAGCTGGTGACGGCGACGGCGATGGGGCGCCGCATGACGCCGCGCGCCAGCCGGTACCAGCCGTCGGAGGTGTCGGAGACGGCCGGGCCGCGGCGGATCGAGAGCGCATCGATGCGCGGGCCCAGCAGGGCCAGCAGCGAAGGCACGACGAGAATCGCCATCAGCGCGGAGAGGAGGGCGACGGAGGCTCCCGCGACCGCCATCGAGTAGAGGAAGCGCTGCGGCATCACGATCAGCGCCGCCAGCGCCGCGGCGACGGTGAGGCCGGAGAAGACCGCGGTGCGTCCCGCTGTGACGACGGTGCGCCGGTGCGCCTCGCGGGTCGGTCCCTCGCGCCCGAGTTCCTCGCGATAGCGCGAGACGAGCAGCAGCGCGTAGTCGACCGCCAGGCCGAGGCTGAGCCCGGTGGCGATGTTGAGCGCGAACAGCGAGGTGTCGACGAAACCGGACATGATTCGCAGCACGAGCAGCGTGCCGACGATCGAGATCACCCCGAGCAGCAGCGGGATCGCGGCCGCGATCACACCTCGGAAGACGAAGAGCAAGAGGAGCGCGAGGATCGGGAAGGCGATCAGCTCGGCCTTGGTCAGGTCCTTGCGGGTCTGGTCGTTGGTCTCGTTGAAGCCAGGCGCGAAGCCGCCCATCGCGACGTCGAGCGAGCTCGAGGCGGCGATCGGGGCGACGTCCTCTGCGGCATAGCCGCCGGCGTCTTGGATGTCCAGGGTCGAGAGGTACGCCGCGAGGGCGATCGACTCGCCGTCGCGGGCGGCCAGGGCGGCGCCGGCGCGGCGGTCGCGCAGCGGGTTGACGACCCGGCCGACGTGCTCGACCTCGGCCATCTCGCGGCTGAGCCGATCGACCTCTCGCCGTACGGCGGGATCCTTTGCATTGAGCGGGCCGCCGTCCGGCGAGCGGACGACGAGCACGATCGCCGGGTTCGGGTTGTAGCCGAGCGAGTCGCGCATCAGCGCCGTCGCCCGCTCGCTCTCCGAGCTGCTGTCGGTGAACCCGGCCGCCTTGAGGTGGCTCTCGACGTCGCGTCCGGCGACAGCGGCGATGAGGACGAAGGCCGCGACGACGGTGAGGACGAGCTTCGGGTGCTTCCAGGTGAGGTCGGCGATCCGGCTCATCGGGTGTTCAAACGCGCTCGGTCGGCGAGACGTGAGGGGGGGCGCACGGCGACGACTGTACCAGAATTCAAAGTAAGTACTTTGAATTACAAATTCAATGCTAAGATCCTCTTGTGTCGCCGCGCAACTACGGCCAGTCGTGCAGCGTCGCAGGGGCTCTCGATCGCATCGGGGGGCGCTGGGCGCTGTTGATCGTGCGCGAGCTCTCGCTCGGCCCACTGCGCTTCTCGGAGCTGGCGCGCGAGGTCGGTGGCGCCCCGACCGACGTCCTGACCAAGCGGCTGCGCCAGCTCGAGGAGGACGGCATCGTTCGTCGCTGCGAGCTCGACCCGCCCGCCGCAGCCACCGCCTACGAGCTGACCGCGGTCGGTCGCGAGCTCGAGCAGCCGCTGCTCGAGCTGGGGCGCTGGGGGCTGAACTTCTTCCAGGCTGCCGACGTCGCCGGGATCAAGCCATCGCACCTGCCCAACTCGCTGCGGGTGATCCTGCGCCCGCCCGCCGGCGCCTCGCTCTCGCTGCAGCTTCGCAGCGGCGGCCAGTCCTTTCGCCTGCGCGTCGCAAACGGCTGGATCGACGCCGAGCGCGGCAAGGCGCCAGACCCCGACCTGACCCTCTACGGGCCGCCGCGCGGCGTGATCGGGGCTCTGGTCGTCGCCGATCCGCACAGCGTCGAGGTCGAGATCGAAGGCGACCCCGAGGCGCTGGAGGTGCTGCGCGCGATGGTCGTCCTGCCCGAGCGGCTGCGGGCCGAAGCGCTAGCCGCGCTCCAGCCCGCCGCCGCCCAGGCCTAGCGCAGTTCCGCTGAGTTCTTGCCGAGCAGCTGGCGGGCGACGATCAGCAGCTGGATCTGTTGCGTGCCCTCGAAGATGTCGAGGATCTTCGCGTCGCGCGCCCACTTCTCGAGCAGCTCGTTCTCGCCGTAGCCGAGGCTGCCGCAGAGCTCGACGCAGCCGAGCGAGACGTCGACGCAGGTGCGCCCCGCCTTCGCCTTCGCCATCGAGGCCTGCAGCGAGTTCGGCTTGCCGTTGTCGGCCATCCAGGCGGCGTGCAGGGTGAGCAGCCGCGCCGCCTCGTAGTCGGCCTCCATTTCCAGGAAACGAGCCGCCGCGGCGTGCTGGCTCAGCGCCGGCGTCGCGTAGTCGATCTCGACCCCGGCCTCGGCGAGGCGCTCGCGCGTCTCGTCCAGCGAGGCGCGGGCGACGCCGACCGCCATCGCCGCGACCAGCGGCCGCGTGTTGTCGAACGTCTGCATCGCCCCGCCGAACCCCTGCTTGGTGTCGACCTTGACCTCGGAGTCGCCGAGCAGCGCCTCCTTCGGCACGCGGCAGTCCTGCAGCGTGAAGTTGGCCGTGTCGGAGGCGCGGATCCCGAGCTTGTGCTCGAGCCGGTCGAGCTTCAGCCCCGGATTGTCGCGCTCGACGATGAACGACCTGATCGCCGCCCGCCCCACGGAGCGGTCGAGCGTCGCCCAGACCACGATCAGGTCGGCGCGGTCGCCCGAGGTGACGAAGATCTTCTCGCCGTTGAGCACGTACTCGTCGCCGTCGAGCTCGGCCGTGGTGCGGATCGAGGCCGAGTCCGAGCCAGCCTCGGGCTCGGTGATCGCCATCGCCGCCCACTTGCCGCCGTAGCGCTCGAGCTGCTCGTCGCTCGCCACCGAGGCGATCGCCGAGTTGCCGAGGCCCTGGCGCGGCATCGAGAGCAGCAGGCCGACGTCCCCCCAGCAGAGCTCGATGATGCCGAGCACGGTGGAGAGATTGGAGCCGTTGCGGTTGCCGCCGTCGCCGTTGTCGCTCGACTCGCGGCGCACGCCGGCGGCGCCGGCGCCGCCCATGTCCGAGCCCTCGTTCATCCCGTCGATCAGCGAGGCGAGCATGTCGAGCTCCTTCGGGTACTCGTGCTCGGCCTCGTCGTACTTGCGGGAGATCGGCCGGAAGACCTCGGTCGCGACCTGGTTGGCCTGGCTGACCAGCGGTTTGAACTTCTTGGGGATCTCTAGGTTGATCATGGTTGTGTCCTTTCGCTCGCCGGCCTGCGCCTAGACGAGCAGGGCGCCCTCCATCACGCCCGCTGCACGGAGGTCTCGGTACCAGCGCTCGACCGGGTGCTCCTTGACGAAGCCGTGGCCGCCGAGCAGCTGGACGCCGTCGGAGCCGATCTTCATGCCCTTCGCGGCGCAGAGCCGCCGGGCCAGCGCCGCCTCGCGGGAGAAATCCTCGCCCTGGTCGGCGCGGCTGGCCGCGCGGTAGGCGGCGAGCCGCATCCCGTCGGTCTCGATGCCGATGTCGGAGACCGCGAAGGCGACCGCCTGGCGGTTCGAGATCGGTTCGCCGAAGGCGGTGCGCTCGTTGACGTAGGGGATGACGTAGTCGAGCACCGCCTGCGCGGCGCCGACCGTCAGCGCCGACCAGGCGACGCGGGCGCGCTCGACGCACTCGACGTAGGCCTCACGCTTGCCCTCGGCCATCAGGGCGGAGTCGGGGACGCGCACACCCTCGAGCACGAGCCGCCCGGTGGCGGCCGGGCGCAGCCCCATCGCCGGCTCGTCCTCGACCGAGAGGCCCGAAGCGCCTGGCTCGATCACGAAGAGGGCCGGGCCGTTGTCCTCGGTCTCGGCGGCGATGACGAAGAGCTCGCACTGCTTGGCGCGGGCGACGAGGGACTTGACCCCGTCGATCACCCAGTCCGAGCCGTCGCGACGGGCCTTCGTCTGGAGCGTCAGCGGGTCGAAGAGCGGTTGTGGCTCGAGAATCGCCAGCGCTGCCGCGGGGACGTCCTCGCCGGTGAAGGCGGGCAGGTAGGTCGCCTCCTGCTCGGCAGTGCCCCAGTGGCCGATCGCGGTGGCGACGGCGCCCGGGGCCAGCGCCGCGTAGGCGATCCCGAGGTCACCGTGGGCGAGCGCCTCGCCGACCAGCGCCGCGGTGACGGCGGCCTGCTCGTGCATGACGCCGCCCAGCTCCTCGGGGACGCCGAGCATGTTGACGCCGAGCTCGTTGGTCTGGGCGAGCAGCTCGGCCGGTGTCTCACGGTCTGCGTCCGCGGCGAGGGCCGCCGGTCGCACCTTGGCGCCGGCGAACTCGCGCACCGCTTCCTGGAACATCTGCTGCTCGTCGTCGGGTGTGACGTCGAAGAGGCTGCGCGGCTTGCCGGTCGCCTGCCGCGCCGGTTTGCCCAGATTCTGCGCGGCCTTGAACGTGCGCCCGGCGACTGTGGCCGAACGGAAACCGCTCTTGGTCGTGGTGAACAGGGCTCGCTCGACCTGCTTGCGGATGCGGATCCGATCGAGCAGGTCCGAACCGGCGAGCCGGTTCAGCCAGCGCAGGCCGAGTCCCATGCTGCGCTCGGCCACGCTCTTCTCCTGGGTGACGGTCATCTCAGTTGCTCCTCCCGGCTTGGGGCTTGTCCCCGAGCGGCCGCACGCGGCCGTCGAGGTGGGGGGTTTGACGTCTTGCATCGCGAACCGCGAACTCGATCTCCTCGCCTTGAGTGGCGCTCGCGAACTCGATCCGCGCGGGCAGGAGGATCGGCTTGCGGAAGCGGACCTCCACGCCGAAGGCGTCGGGCAGGCGGCTTTCCAGCGCTGCGAGGCAGCGGGCCTTGGTCCACATCCCATGGGCGATCGCCCGCGGGAAGCCGAGCGGCTTCGCGGTCAGCGCATGCATGTGGATCGGGTTGCGGTCGCCGGAGACAGCGGCGTAGCGCCGCCCGAGGTCGTCGCCGAGCTTCCACTCGGCGCTCGCCTCTCCCTGCCGACGGGCCTCAGGCGTATGCGATTTGGACGCTTTCGGCCCCTCGGGGGGGTGTTTAGTGCCGCGGCGCAACATGGTGCTGACGCTCTGCCAGACGAGCTCCTCTCCGATGCGGGCCTCGGTGATGAGGCTGAAGGTTTGCCCGCGAGGGTGGGGCTCGAGCGGGGTCGGCCTCACCCGCAGGCCCAGCTCCTCTCCCTGACCGATCGGCCGCAGCTGCTCGATCCGGTTCTCGACGTGGACCAGGCCGACCGCGCCGAAGGGGAAGCTGCCGTCCGCCATCACCGCCATGTGCAGGGGGAAGGCGAGGACGTGCGGGTAGGTGGGTGGGAGGTGGTCGCGCAGGGCGAAGCCGCAGACGCGAGCGTAGGCGGCAACCGCCTCGGGCTCGGTTCGAACCCCGGCCAGCTCCAGCTCGATCTCAGGGATCTCCTTGCCGCGCCCGGGGACGAAGGGCAGCAGCGAGGCGCCGGGGATCATTGGCGCCGCGGCCCGCGCGTAGAGCGGCAGGATGCTGGGCGGGCTCTCGAGCGTGCGCGTCTCCATCACGCTCCCAGCAGGTTCTGACCACAGACCCGGACCACGTTGCCGTTGACGCCGGTCGAGGCCGGGCTGGCGAACCAGGCGATCGTCTCGGCGACGTCGACCGGCAGGCCGCCCTGCGAGAGGCTGCTCATCCGCCGACCCGCTTCGCGCGGGCCGACCGGCATCGCCGCCGTCATCTGGGTCTCGATGAAGCCCGGGGCGACGGCGTTGATCGTCGCGCCGCGCTTCGCCAGCTCCGGCGCCAGCGCCTCGACCATCCCGATCACGCCGGCCTTCGAGGCGGCGTAGTTGGTCTGGCCGTTGTTGCCGGCGATCCCGGCCATCGAGGAGACGCCGACGATGCGGCCGTTGGCGGCGAGCAGGCCGCCGTCGAGCAGGGCGGCGTTGATCCGCTCCTCGCTGGAGAGGTTGATCTCCATCAGCTGCACCCAGCGCTCCTCCGGCATCTTCGCGATCGTGCGGTCGCGGGTGACGCCGGCGTTGTGGACGACGACGTCGAGGCCGTCGGCGAAGCGCTCGGCGATCCGCTCGGGGGCCTCGGCCGCCGTGATGTCGAGCTCGAGCGGGCTGGCGCCGCCGGTCTTGTCCGCGACCTCGCGCAGCGCCTCGCCGGCCTGGGGCACGTCGAGGCAGACGACCTCGGCGCCATCGGCCGCGAGGGTCGCGGCAATCGCGGCGCCGATCCCGCGCGAGGCGCCGGTGACGAGGGCGGTCTTGCCCGCGAGCGGGCGCTCCCACTCGATCTCGGGCAGCGGCGCGACGCCCTCGCCGATCACGATGACCTGGCCGGAGACGTAGGCGGAGCGCGGCGAGAGCAGGAAGCGCAGCGTCGACTCGAGCTGATCCTCGCCGCCGTTGGCGACGAGCACGAGCTGCGCGGTCGCCCCGCGCCCGCCGACCTCCTTGCCGAGCGAGCGGACGAAGCCCTCGAGCGCACGCTGCGCGGTGGCGGCGCGGGTCGAGCCCGTCTCCGCCGGCGGCGTGCCGAGGACGACGACGCGGCCGTTGCGGGCGAGCCTGCCGACGCCGGGGTAGAAGAAGCGCTGCAGCTCGACCAGCTCGGTCGAGTCGGAGATTCCGGAGGCGTCGAAGACGAGCGCCTTGGCCTGACCCTCGGCGCCGGCCCTTTCGACGCCGATGCTGTCGAGGGTGGCCTTCAGCGGCCGGTCGAGGCGACCGTCCGGGGCCGCTCCGGTGAGCACCTTGCCGGAGACGACAGGCGTGTCGGCACGACGGCGCTCCAGCGTCGCCGGTCGCGGCAGGCCGAGCTGGCTCGCGACCTGGCTCAGGACCGGCGCGTTGACGAGCTGCGCGTAACGGTCGCTCATGACGCGCTCTCGAGGATCGCGACGATGCCCTGGCCGCCGGCGGCGCAGATGCTGATCGCGCCGCGGCTGGAGCCGCGCTCGCTCAGCTCCTTGGCGAGGCTGGCGACGATCCGGCCGCCGGTCGCGGCGAAGGGGTGGCCGGCGGCCAGCGAGCCGCCGTTGACGTTGAGCTTCTCGCGGTCGATCGCGCCCAGCGCCGCTTTGCGCCCGAGCCGCTCCTGACAGAACTCGGGGTCCTCCCAGGCCCGCAGCGTGCAGAGCACCTGGGCGGCGAAGGCCTCGTGGATCTCATAGAGGTCGAAGTCCTGCAGCTCGAGCCCGTTGCGGTCGAGCATCGTCGGCATCGCGTAGGCGGGCGCCATCAGCAGGCCCTCGCGCTTGTGGACGTGGTCGATCGCCGCGGTCTGGCCGTCGACGAAGTAGGCGAGGACCGGCAGGCCGCGCTCCTTCGCCCACTCCTCGCTGGCGAGCAGCACCGCCGAGGCGCCGTCGCTGAGCGGGGTCGAGTTGGCCGCGGTCATCGTTCCCTGCTCGCCGCCGAAGACCGGACCGAGCTTGGCGAGCTTCTCGGTGGAGGAGTTGGGGCGCAGGTTCTGGTCCCGCTCGAGCCCGATGTAGGGGGTGACCAGGTCCTCCATGAAGCCGCGCTCGTAGGCGGCGGCCAGCTTCCGGTGGCTGGCGACGGCGAGCTCGTCCTGCTCCTCGCGGCCGACGCCCCACTCGGCGGCCATGATCGCGCAGTGCTCGCCCATCGACTTGCCGGTGCGCGGCTCCTCGTTGCGCGGGATCGCCGGCACGACGTGACCGGGCCGCACCCGGGTCAGCTGCTTCAGTCGGCCGCCGGTCGACTTCTCGCGGTTGACATCGAGCAGCACCCGGCGCAGGTCCTCGTTGAGCCCGATCGGCGCGTCCGAGGTGGTGTCGGCGCCGCAGGCGATCCCGGCGTCGATCTGGCCGAGGGCGATCTTGTTGGCGACCAGGATCGTCGTCTCGAGCCCGGTGCCGCAGGCCTGCTGGACGTCGTAGGCGGGGGTCTCGGGGGCGAGGCGGGTGCCGAGCACGCTCTCGCGGGTCAGGTCGCGGTCGCGCGAGTGCTTGAGCACGGCGCCGCCGGCGACCTCGCCGAGCGGCTCGCCATCGAGCGAGAAGCGGTCGACGAGCCCGTCCAGGGCCGCGGTGAGCATGTCCTGGTTCGAGGCGCTCGAGTAGACCGAGTCGGAGCGCGCGAAGGGAATCCGGTTGCCGCCGACGATTGCGACACGGCGTGGCTTATCGATCAACTGCGATCACCTTTCAGTGGTTGGGAAGCTCAGAGAAGGCGCGTCCTGGGGACTCGCATCGAATGTCCCGCGCGCCACAGCGCTGCAGGCATTCGTGTAAAGGTTACCCCGACACCGATTGATGTCAAACATCCTGTGACGCGTCGCACACCTGGGCGCTGCGTCAGGCGTGAATCAGGACAGCTCAGTGCCGTCGTAGAGCTTCTTGACGTGCACCGTGCCCGCCGGAGCGGCCTCGATGCAGAGGCGGCAGAGGACGCACTCGTCGAGGTTCTCCTCGACGATCTCGACCCCCGAGTCGGCTGCCTTGAAGATGTCGACGGGGCAGACTTCCTCGAGCTTCTTCGCCAGCTCGGCGTCGCCGGCGACAGAGGCGTCGACGTCGACGTCGATGAAGACCTTGTTCAGGGTCTCGGCCATCAGGCTGCCACCCCCAGCTTCTCCTTGACCGCGTCGGGGATCTCGTCGATCCGCTCGACGACGCGGATGCCGGCCGCTTCGAGGCGGGCGATCTTCTCCGTCGCCGTGTCCTCCTTGCCCTCGACGATCGTGCCCGCGTGCCCGAAGCTCATTCCCTTCATCTCCTCGTCGTCCATGAACTTGCCGGCCATAAAGGCGACGATCGGCAGGCGCGAGTCGTTCTCCTGCACCCACTCGGACAGCTGCGCCTCCATGCGCCCGCCGGGCTCGGTGTAGATCACGATCGCCTGCGTCTGCTCATCGGCCTCGAAGTAGGGCATCAGCTCGGCGTAGGCGGAGCCGATGATCGCGTCGCCGCCGATCGAGATCGCGGTCGAGACGCCGAGGCCGGCCTGGGTCAGCGAGGAGGAGATCTCGGTCGTCATCCCACCCGAGCGGCTCATCACGCCGACCGGGCCGGGCGCGTAGGCCTTGGCCGCGTCTTTCGCCGGGCCGCCGATGCCACCCATCTTGCAGACCTCGGGCACGATCAGGCCGAGGCAGTTGGGGCCGATGATCCGCGCCCCGCGCAGGTTCGCCAGCTCGACCATCTGGGCGACGTCGCGGCGCGGCACGCGCTCGGTGACGATCACGATCAGCTTGATCCCGTTCTCGATCGCCTCCAGCACCGCGTCCTTGGTGAAGGCCGGGGGGACGGTGACGACCGAGCCGTCGATCGGGGCGCCGTGATGCTCGACCGCCTGGGCGACGGTGTCGAAGACCGGCACGCCGTGGACCTCGCGGCCCTTGCGGCCCGGGGTGACGCCGCCGACGACCTTGGAGCCGTAGTCGAGGCACTCCCGAGTCAGGTTGACCGCCTCGCGGCCGGTGATCCCCTGGACGATGAAGGTGGTGTCCTTGCTCAGCAGGATGCTCACGCCGGCCTGTCCTCGCCCTCGAAGTAGTCGACCTGATCGGCGAGGCGGAAATGGGCCCAGATCCCGCCGCCCTCCGGACGTCGCTCGGCGACTCCCATCGTCTGCGAGTCCGGACGCACGATGATGTCGGGCTGCTGGTTGGAGACCGCGAGGAAGCGGACGGGGCCTTCACCGCGATTGACGACCTGATGCGCGCCCTCCTCGCCGCAGGGGAAGGAGACGACCTCGCCCTCGCTGAGGTCGCGCCATCCGTCCGGGGTGCGGAGGGATGGGGCGCCCTCGAGCACGACGAGCAGCTCCTCCTCGGCAAGGTGCCAGTGATAGGGATAGGCGGCCTGGCCGGGCGGCAGCTCCCAGAGACTCGCGCCGACCTTCCTGCTTCCCGCCTGGCGCCCGATTCGCGCCCGGAGGCAGTTGAAGCCCGGGTGCTCTCGCCGCTCATCGAAAACCGGCTCCTTGATCGTCACCGCGCTCATGCAGGCGCTCCCTGGATCTTGGCGATCGCGCGGCCGGCGGCCTCCCACATCGGGACCGAACGATCGCAGTACTCGACGCCGTATTTGTCGAGGATCTTGAAGCCCTCGTCCTCCCAGGCGCCTGGGATGCGGAAGATCGCGATCGTCTCGCCCGGGTCCTTGCCCAGCTCGAGGCAGGCCTTGATCACGCCGCGGGCGACGATGTCGACGCGGGTGTTGGAGACGATCGACATCATCACCGCGATCTTCTCGACGCCGTCCTTTTCCAGCACCTCCTTGGCCAGGCCGCAGGCCTTTGCGACCGAGGGGTTGCCGCCGATCTCGGAGTAGTTGGCTGGCTTGCCGCCCTGGCTGCGGACCGCGTCGGTCAGGGTCAGCGAGCCGCCGCCGGCGCCGATCACCAGCCCCAGGTTGCCCTCGAAGCCGTGGTCCTTGCCCTGGATCACGCCGCGGTGGTCGGCGGCGTCGATCGCCGCCACGTTGCGCTCGAAGTCGGAGGGCTCATAGGTCTCGCGGGTGTCGTCCTCGGCGATCTCCAGGTGCTTGCGAAGCAGCGCCTTCTGCCGACCGACGGCCTCGTTCTCCATCTCCATGTGGGCGTCGAGGGCGACGAAGCTGCCGTCTGAGAGCTCGGCCAGCGGGTTGATCTCGGCCAGGGTCATGTCGTTGTCGCGGAAGAGACGGGCGAGGCGGGCCAGCACCGGGGTCGCCCGGTTCAGCTGCGAGCCGGTCACCCCGGTCGCGGCGACGACCTGCTTCGCCTCGAAGTCGGAGATCGGCAGCAGGTTGGAGACGTGGCCTTTGCCGACGTGGTCGGGATGCTGCTCGGCGACCTCCTCGATGTCGATGCCGCCCATGTCGCTGAACAGCATCAGCGGTTTCTTCGCCGTGCCGTCCCAGACGACGCCGGCGTAGTACTCCTGCTTGACCTCGGCCTTGGGATCGACGAGGACGCCGCGCGGCATGTGGCCGTTGATCTCCAGCTGCAGGATGGCCTCGGCGTGTGCGGCCGCCTCATCGGGCGTGTCGGCGAACTTGACGCCGCCGGCCTTCATCCGGCCGCCGCTCAGCACCTGCGACTTGATCACCACCGGGCCGCCGATCTCCTCGGCCGCCTGGCGGGCCTCATCGGCGGTCTTGCAGAAGCCGTACTTGGTGACGGGGATGCCCGCCAGCTCGACGATCTTGCGTGCCTCGTACTCGTAGAAGCGCATTGCGGCGCGGAACCCTATCCAACTGCGCCCTGGGTCCAGCTCCGCCGCAGCTCGGCGGCGATTCGCAGGCCGATCTCACCGCTGCTCTGCAGCTCAGTGCCGTCTAGGGCGCGGACACGCTCCAGGCCGCGAACCGAGCTGGTCAGGAAGACCTCGTCGGCGCCCAGTAAGTCATCGCGGGTGAGCGTCGCCTCGCGCACCTCCAGCCCCGCCTCCGCGGCGATCTCGATCGTCCGCGCCCGGGCGATGCCGGGCAGGATGCGTCCGTCGGCCGGGGGGGTGATCAGGGCGCCGCCGGTGACGGCGAAGGCGTTGCCCCGCGAGGCCTCGAGCACGCTGCCGTCCCACTCGACGATCAGCGGCAGGGCGTCCGCGGGGAGGCCCGCCTGCGCTCGGTCGACCAGGGCGCGGTCGGCCCACTTGTGGCCGCCGAGCCCGCCGCTGAGGACGAGGCTGTGGACGGCGACCGAGCTCGGCGCGGGGGGGAAGACGAGCTCGGGGGCTATCCCCGCGACCCTGATCGTGGCTTCGATCCCGGCGCGGCCGGCCGGCGCTGCCCGCACTCGCAGGCTGCCCCGCTCGATGCCCTGGGCACGGGCCCGAATCGCCCCCTCGAGCTCAGGGGCCGAGCGGTCGGGGAAGAGCACGGCGAGGCTCGCCTCGAGCCGGGCGAGGTGGGCGTCGAGCTCGACCGGCGCGCCGGCGACGACCAGCAGGGTCTCGAGGATCCCTTCGTCCCGGTCGGGACGCGGCTGAGTGGGCGCGGCGGCCACGCTAGAGACGGATCAGGTTCGAGGCGTCGATCTCGCGCGTGACGCCGCGGAAGTCGACGACGCGGGGCGCCGCGGCGACGACCTCGGCGAGGTCGACCCCGGGATGAGCGGTGACGATCGCGGCCAGGTCGGCCGAACCGAGCGCCTCGTCGAGGTCGATGGAGGAGAGGCCGAGCTCCGGCAGCTCCGGCACGAAGGGGTCGCTGTAGGAGACGTCGCCGCCCAGCTCGCGGAGCAGGCTGACGATCTCCAGCGCAGGCGACTCGCGGATGTCGCCCACACCGGGCTTGTAGCTGACCCCGAGCAGGAGGATCTTCGACCCCTTGACCGGCTTGCCGGCGTCGTTGAGGGCGCGACCGATCCGCTCCACGCAGTAGGCGGGCTGGGCCCGGTTGACCTTGCCCGCCAGCTCGATGAACTCGGGGTAGAAGTCGTGCTCGCGGGCCTTGAAGGCGAGGTAGAAGGGGTCGACGGGGAGGCAGTGACCGCCCATGCCGGGCCCGGGCTCGAAGCGCATGAAGCCGAAGGGCTTGGTGGAGGCGGCGTCGATCACCTCCCAGACGTCGATGCCGAGCCGCTCGCAGAGTTGCGAGAGCTCGTTGACGAGGGCGATGTTGACCGAGCGGAAGATGTTCTCGAGCAGCTTCGAGAGCTCGGCCGTCTCCGGCGTGGAGAGGACGACGACCTCGTCGCAGATCAGCGAGTAGAGCTCGCGGGCCCGCTCGGTGCAGGCCGGCGTGATCCCGCCGACGAGCTTCGGCGTCGTACGCACGGTGTAGTCGGTGCGCCCGGGGTCGATCCGCTCCGGCGAGAAGGCGAGATGGAAGTCGCGGCCGGCGGCCATCCCCGACTCCTCGAGGATCGGCTGCAGGCGCTCCCGCGTGGTGCCGGGGTAGGTGGTCGACTCGAGCACGATCAACTGACCAGGCTGCAGCACGCCTGAGAGCGCAGCCGCCGAGTCGGTCAGGTAGGTGAGGTTGGGCTCGCGCGAGCCGGTCAGCGGCGTCGGCACGCAGATGATCACCGCTTCGCAGGAGGCGAGGGCCGCGTGGTCCATGGTCGCGGCGAAGCGTCCGGCCAGCGGCAGCAGGACGTCGTCGGGGATGTCCTCGATATAGCTGCTGCCGACGTTCAGCGCCTCGACCTTGCGCGAGTCGGCGTCGAGGCCGACCACCTCGTGTCCGGACTCGGCGAAGGCCACGGCGAGAGGCAGACCGACGTAACCGAGCCCCACGATCCCGATCTTCATCGGCGGGAGTCTAGACGCCCCTCTTCTCGCTATCCTGCCGCGCGATTCCTTCTAAAGGAAGACAGATCAGATGAGCATCGGGAGGGGCTCGGCGATCATCCTGGTGGCCCTTGCGGCGGTTTTCGCGACCGGCTGCGGCGAGACCGTGCTCGACGACGTCAAGACCGAGCAGACGCTCGAACAGGAATTGGGCAGCTCGAGCGGGCGGAAGATAACCGCGGTCGAGTGCCCGTCCGGAGTCGAGGTCGAGAAAGGCGCCACCTTCGAGTGCACGGTAACCCTCGCCGGCGGCGATGAGGAAATAGCGACGCTCGAGGTCCTCAACGAGGACGCCGATGTCCAGCTGGTCGATCTGGCGTCGAGGAAAGAGCCGCGAGAATGAGAATCCCTGCCACGATGCTTGGCGCCCTGGCTGCGCTTGTCGTCCTTGCGCTGTCGCCAGCCGTGGGACAAGGCGACATGCCCCGCTGCGGCTGGTACGGCAAGTCGCCGGGCGCGGCGACCGACCACGAGCTCCGCACCTCGATCCTCTGCCTCGTCAACCAAGCGCGCGAGCGGCGCGGGCTGCGGCCGCTCGAGTTCAACGAGGAACTGCGCCGGTCGGCGAGCGCTCACTCGTCCAGCATGGTGCGAAGCCGTAGCTTTTCCCACTTCGCGGGAGGCAGCACGGTAACCGCTCGGGTCGTGCGCTCCGGCTATCTGGCGAGCGCCTCCCACTTCCGGGTTGCCGAGAACATCGCTGCCGGCCAGGGCCGTAGGTACGGCTCCCCAATCGCGATCCTTCGCACCTGGATGGGGAGCTGGGGACATCGTCAGAACATCCTCGACGGCGGCTTTCACGATTTCGGCGTCGGCGTGGCTCGGGGCGACCCGCTGGGGGGCGGCGCGAACGCTGCGACCTACACGCTCGTTTTCGGCAGTCGTTCCCGCTGATCGGGTGCTTCTCTTGGCGCCGAAGCTGCCTTCAGATCCAATAAGTAGAGTGACGCGGATGAGCCAGATGACGACGGCCAACGCGCCGACCACGCACGCAAAGCTCCTCGACTGGGTCGAGGAGATCGCCGCCCTGACCCAGCCCGACGCCATCCACTGGTGCGACGGCTCGGCCGAGGAGTACGACTCCCTCGCCCAGAGCCTGATCGACGCGGGCACCTTCGAGCGCCTCTCCGACGCCAAGCGCCCCAACTCCTACCTCGCCCTCTCCGACCCCGGCGACGTCGCCCGGGTCGAAGACCGCACCTTCATCTGCTCAGAGCAGGAGGAGGACGCCGGCCCGACCAACAACTGGTGCGACCCGGCCGAGATGCGCAAGAAGCTCAACGGCCTCTTCAAGGGCTGCATGGCCGGCCGCACGATGTACGTGGTGCCGTTTTCGATGGGCCCGCTGGGCTCGCCGATCGCCCACATCGGCGTGCAGCTCACCGACTCCCCCTACGTCGCCGTCTCGATGCGGATCATGACCCGGATGGGCAAGAAGGCGCTCGACGTGCTCGGCGTCGACGGCGAGTTCGTCCCCTGTGTGCACTCCGTCGGGATGCCGCTCGCAGAGGGCGTCGAGGACGTCTCCTGGCCCTGCAACGAGGACAACAAGTACATCGTCCATTATCCGGAGACGCGCGAGATCTGGTCCTTCGGCTCGGGCTACGGCGGCAACGCGCTGCTCGGCAAGAAGTGCTTCGCGCTGCGGATCGCCTCGGCGATGGCCCGCGACGAAGGCTGGATGGCCGAGCACATGCTGATCCTCAAACTGACCTCGCCCGAGGGCGAGGTCAAGTACATCACCGGCGCCTTCCCGTCGGCCTGCGGCAAGACCAACCTGGCGATGGTCGTTCCGACCCTGCCGGGCTGGAAGGTCGAGACGGTCGGCGACGACATCGCCTGGATGAAGTTCGGCGAGGACGGCCGCCTCTACGCGGTCAATCCCGAGGCCGGCTTCTTCGGCGTCGCTCCCAATACCAGCCACAAGACGAACCCGAACGCGATGGACACGATCGAGCGCAACTCGATCTTCACCAACTGCGCCAAGACCGATGACGGCGACGTCTGGTGGGAGGGGATGACCGGCGAGTCGCCCGCGCATGCGATCGACTGGCACGGCAACGACTGGACGCCCGACTCCGAGACCCCGGCCGCGCACCCCAACGCGCGCTTCACGACGCCGGCCTCGCAGTGCCCCTCGATCGCGCCCGAGTGGGAGGACCCCGCCGGCGTGCCGATCGACGCCTTCCTCTTCGGCGGCCGCCGCGCCACCGCGGTGCCGCTGGTCCAGGAGGCATTCGACTGGGAGCACGCGGTCTTCATGGGGGCGACGATGTCCTCGGAGACGACCGCCGCTGCGGCCGGCGCGGTCGGCCAGCTGCGCTTCGACCCGATGGCGATGCTGCCCTTCTGCGGTTACAACATGGCCGACTACTTCGCCCACTGGCTGAAGATCGGCGAGCGCGAGGGGGCGGAGCTGCCGCGCGTCTTCTACGTCAACTGGTTCCGCAAAGACGCCGAGGGCAGGTTCCTCTGGCCTGGCTTCGGCGAGAACAGCCGCGTGCTCGAGTGGATCTTCCGCCGCTGCGAGGGCAAGGCCGACGCGGTCGAGACGCCGATCGGGCTGCTGCCGGCGGAGGATGGGATCGACACCGACGGCCTCAACGTCTCTCCTGAGGCGATGAAGGAGTTGCTCAGCGTCGACGTCGAGCTGGTCAAGGCCCAGTTGCCCCAGATCAAGGAGCACCTGGCGAAGTTCGGCGACAAGCTGCCGGCCGAGGTCTCGGCGCAGCTGCAGGCGCTGGAAGAGCGGCTCGGCTAGCGCCGAGCCGCTCCGCGCGGCCTCCTAGAGGCCGTATGCCTCGGCCAGCTCCTGGTCCTTCTGGGCCAGCATTTCGGCCAGCTCGACCATCACCTTGCACTGCTTCCAGGTCGCGTCGTCCTGCATCTTGCCGTCGATCATGTGGACGCCACGGCCGTCGGGGATCGCATCGAGGACCTTCTTGGCGAACTTGACCTCGTCCACCGGCGGGCTGAAGACCTTCTTGGCGATCCCGATCTGGACCGGGTGCAGCGACCAGGCGCCGACGCAGCCGAGCAGGAACGCCGAGCGGAACTGGGTCTCGCACCCAGCTGTGTCCTTGATGTCGCCGAAGGGGCCGTAGAAGGGCAGGATCCCGGTTGCGGCGCAGGCGTCGACCATGCGCGCGATCGAGTAGTGCCAGGGGTCCTGCTGGGCGGTGACGCGGTCGGCCTCGGGGTTCTCGGGGTCGGTTGGGTCCTCCATCGAGCGGTAGCCGGGGTGGCCGCCGCCGACGCGGGTCGTCTTCATCCGCCGCGAGGCGGCGAGGTCGGCGGGGCCGAAGCTCATCCCCTGCATGCGTGGGCTGGCGGCGGCGATCTCCTCGACGTTGACGACGCCCTGCGCCGTCTCGAGGATCGCGTGGACCAGGATCGGCCGGTCGAGATTGGCCTTGGCCTCGAGCTGGGCGAGCAGGCGGTCGACGTAGTGGATGTCCCACGGTCCCTCGACCTTGGGGACCATCACGACCTCGAGCTTGTCGCCGATCTCCGTGATCAGCGTGGTCAGGTCGTCGAGCACCCAGGGGCTCTCCAGCGAGTTGACCCTCGTCCACAGCGCG
>Ga0268259_10000305_pt1 | contig 17760 bp, 18 predicted proteins | sample AgamicAsMarz_FD_200246 | JGI IMG/M metagenome (GOLD analysis project Ga0268259, IMG submission 200246) | Agave microbial communities from Guanajuato, Mexico - As.Ma.rz (v2) (version 3) | ecosystem: Host-associated > Plants > Phyllosphere > Phylloplane/Leaf | place: Guanajuato, Mexico... | reverse complement strand
ATTTCTTCCAGTAGCAGTATTTATGAAAATATATGATAGTCCTTTATCCGGTAAAGTTGCAGGTGGTGTTTTATTTTACTTGATTATTCAATTTGTCTCCATGTCTCTAATTTCAACTTTAATATGCAGATGGAGAGGAATAGAAAAATCTATGCAAGGTACATTTGCTAATAGCATCGCATTAAATAATTCAGGAAATCTTGGATTGCCAGTAAATGCGTTAGTTTTTAAAAATGATCCTTTTGCATTGAGTATTGGAGTTTTAATCGTTTTGTTTCAAAATATAATGACATTTACTGTTGGGGTATATAATGCTGAGGCTTCAGTTCAAATGAAAGAAGCAATTATGAAAATGCTAAAGCTTCCAATCATATATAGTGTAGTACTTGGCTTTATTCTTCAAATATCTCATGTGAAATTAAATCATGAAATGGTTACCATTTTAAATCCTATTACTGAATCATTCGCCCCGTTTGCGTTAATTACTCTTGGAGCTCAATTAGCTGAATCGGGGAAAGAAATTAGCTGGAACAATTTAGCGATTAGTAATTTCTTAAGATTAATTGGTGGTCCGATTATTGCATTTGCCCTTATAAAAATTTTCGGTTTTGAAGGTGTGGTTGCAAAAGCCCTTTTTATAGGTAGTGCCTTCCCAAGTTCAAGAAATAGTGCATTACTATCATTCAAAGGTCCGCATGCAAACTTTGCAGCACAAACTGTAATTACCTCAACTATATTAAGCAGTCTAACTTTACCAATAGTAATACAACTTGCTAGTACGTTCTTTTAATGTGTTTAAAAATTTATTCCTATTCTTAGAAGTCCACCTCGATTAAAATGCATTTGATCTTTTGCTTTAAAATAAATAGTTTGATTCAGAACAATATTTAATCTGTCGCAATAAATTAAATTAGGGGTGATTAATAGAATGAAAAGATTTTTATTTATTGGACTTATAATTTTAAGCATATTTTGTTTAACAAGCTGTCAGTCAAGTGACTACGGTAATGGCAAAAAAGATGACCAGTCATCACAAGTTGATAAGGGGAAAACAACTGATAAGGGCAATACTCCAGATACGGACAAAAATACTGATAAAGGAAATACACCAGATAAAGGAACTAATAATCCGCCAAAAAAGGATGAAACTAAGCCACCAGTTAAAGTGTTTACTCCAGTTGAAAACGATGCATTTAAAGTCACTTCAGTCGTAAATGACTCAACAGGTAAAAATGTGTTAATTGTTGAGGGGAAAGCTAGTGTTTTTGAAGCAACATTTCTTTATCGAATAGAAGATGGACATAATGTATTAGCGGAAGGTCATACAATGGCTGATATGGGTGCTCCAGAATGGGGGAACTTTAAATTAGTCATTAATTATGATCAGCCAACTAGTCCAAATGGGGTACTTACACTTTATGTGGCAAGTGCAAAAGACGGCCAACCAGAAGATATACTAAATATTCCGATTCAGTTTCCTAATTATAAATAAGTTAGGAAGATTAGGAAAATTGATTTTAATAGCGGGAATCAACTTGATTCGACTTACATCATTGACAAATAATTTTTTTAGTATGAAAATGACTTTAGCAAATGCTAAAGCCATTTTTTTTGAAATCTTAAGAAATTAACTTTAAAAATTGCATAAATTAAGTGGTAATAAAAAAAGTTTTTACCTTATCTTTTTGAAAGCTTTGAAAATATTCTTAAATAAATTTTAATCGTTTTTAAGTGAAATTATTAGAAAATGTACACAATAGGTAGTAATATCAAGGTTATTAAGTTAAAATATTAAAAATTTCTAATAAAACTCTAATTAAATTTTAAAATATTCGTAAAGCCATTTTCATCTTAAACAGATATCCTTATACAGTACAAAATAATAATTTTATAGATGTTATTATAAAAAAATGAGGGATAAAATATATGAAAAAAATATTAATTATAGAAGATGAGAAAGAATTAGCAAATTTTATACGATTAGAATTAGAGTATGAAGGAAATGAAGTTCATATTTCAAATGACGGTAGAGATGGTTTAAACCTAGCGATCGACCAAGAATTTGATTTAATCTTGCTTGATTTAATGCTTCCTAATTTAAGTGGTATTGAAGTTTGTAGACGAATTAGAGCGCATAAAGACACACCAATTATTATGATTACTGCTAGAGATAGTGTTTTTGATCGAATTTCTGGTTTAGATAGTGGTGCAGATGATTATATTTCAAAACCATTTGTTATTGAAGAACTTTTAGCTCATATGCGAGCAATCTTTAGACGAATCGATCGTTCAACAAATTTACACTGCTTAAAGTTTAAAGATTTATCATTAGATTCTGCAGCTCGAGTTGTTAAAAAAGATGAAGCGATCATTGATTTAACTAAAAAAGAATTCGATTTATTGTATTTATTAATGAGCAATGTAAATCGTGTATTAACTAGAGAAATTTTATTAGAAACTGTATGGGGCTATGGCTCTACAATTGAAACAAACGTAGTGGATGTTTATATTAGCTACTTAAGAACAAAACTAGATGATAAAAATAATACCTATATTCACACTGTAAGGGGTACTGGGTATGTAATGAGGATGTAGAGGTGAACCTTACCTTGTTAAATAAGCTTTCGATTAGATGGAAAATAACAATTACAATCGCTGTGCTTATGTTTGTCATATTTACATTATGTAATCTTATTCAAAGTGCTTTGATTCAAATGTCAGTGATGAATCAGCAGCAACATCGCATTGAAAAGAGATTAAATGATACGTCAGCTTATTTAGATGAAGAATATAAAACGAAACGACCTAATGCGGCCTCTTTTGCAGAAAACAAAGCATATTTTGAAAAAATTATACAAAATAATGAGATGATTCGATTAATCGATAATCATGGAAAAGAAATATTAACAGTCTCAAGAACTATGCCTAAAATTCATATTAATAAAAAAGACTTCGGTAAAGTCCAAAAATATAGACTACACAATCAAGAAATATTAATTAATAGTAAGATGTTACATTATAAGAATTTTGACGGTGTATTAGAAGTTGCAATGAATGTTGAAATCTTTTCGAAATTAATTAAAGAATCTTTCATGATTCTCATTCTGGGAACAACCATTTCGTTAATTTTAAGTATTTTAAGCGGTTATTTCTTATCTAAAAAAATAGTAAATCCGATTAAAAATTTAAATCAAACAATGATTAAAATAAAAAATAATCAATTAAAAGAGCGAGTTTTTGTAGGAGAAACAAAAGATGAGCTATCTGAACTCGGTCTACTTTTTAACAAAATGATGGATGAGTTAGAGGCTTCAATTACAAGACAAAAGCGATTTGTTGAAGATGCTTCTCATGAATTAAGAACACCTTTAGCAATCATTCATGGTCACTTATCACTAGTTAATCGCTGGGGGAAAAAAGACGAAGCTGTTTTAGAAAACTCATTAAATACATGTATTAATGAAACAAACAGAATGATTATTTTAACGAATGAGCTTCTACAGTTGACGAAGCTAGAGAAAAATAGCGAAAAGATTGAACAGTATGCTCCAACAAATATTAATGAAGTATTAAATGAAATCATAAACAATTATCAGCTATTACATGAAGATTTGGAAATTCACTTCAATACTCCTAATCAAATTGACGATAAAGCAAATATTGCAAGAGAACATTTAATGCAAATATTAATTATTTTGTTTGATAATGCAGTTAAATACAGTAAAGAACACACCATTATCGATATAACTACAGCTCAAGTTGCTAACAAGATCGAAATCAAAGTGAAAGACAACGGAATCGGTATTAAAGAAGAAGATATCAATCATATTTTTGACCGATTTTATCGAGCTGATAAAGCGAGAAGTAGAGCTAACGGTGGTAATGGTTTAGGCTTATCAATAGCAAAAGACCTAATTGAAAACTATGGTGGCAATCTACAAATTACAAGTGAAAATGGAGAAGGCACAACTGCCTTCATCACATTAAACACAATTTAGATAAGATGGAGTATCTAATTCTCCAAGAATTAAAATCACAAAATCTGTTACAGGATTTGTGATTTTTTTGTATTCACAAAGCATTCCCTATCCTCATCATCTCCGTGTAAATCTCATCAATTTAATAGTTTAGTACGGTATTTTATGATAAAGTTGAATAAAAAGAATATTCTTGTAATTCGAAGGGAGAACAAAGATGAGCTTTGTTAGTATTGCTATAAATAATGCAATTATGATTGAAAGTCTACGTAGTGCTGGTGTAGAAAACATTCAGTTAATAAACGCTGTGAAAGAAGAGAATTTCGCGTTTTTAAATCAATATGGTAATGGATTTCCTGACTGGGAAACATTAATAAAACTGTACAAAAACAATGAAGATGATTTTAAAAAAATAATTAATGATGGCTATCAAATCAAATTTTTAACAAAAGGCTCATTAATGACTTTATTAAGATATAAATTTGGCATTGAAGTTGAAAAAGATTATGAAGATATGGGAACTGCAATTCAAGGAATCTATTTATCTGAAGAAGCAATTAATCTAATCACACATACTCTTGCAGCAAATTGGAATTTAAGTACATATATTGATGAAAAAGATGGGCTGAAAAAAGTACGTATTGAATTAGTAAAAGGTAGTGAAGCTGTAACAAAGTAAATTATATGGATTAAGTAGAAGAGGGACAATTTATAGAAATTGTTCCTTTTTTACTAACTATAAAAGGGAAATCAACTAGTAGAAACAAAAAAACGAATAAGGAGAAAAGCAATGGGAGTAAAAAAACTATTTTGGGAAGATCCATATCTTACAAAGACCACTGCAATTGTTACGGAAGTAGATGGCAGGAATGTTACTTTAAACGAAACCATTATTTATGCTTTTTCGGGTGGCCAACAATCAGACTCGGGGAGAATTGGTAATTATGATGTGATTGAAGCGAAGAAGGACGGATTTGATATTATCTACACTTTACCAGAAAGTCATGACCTTCAAAAAGGACAAGAAGTAGTGATTGAAATCGATTGGGAGAAACGATTTCGAATTATGAAACTACATTTTGCTGCAGAAATCATCTTGGAGCTAATGTATCAAAATTATAATAATCCTGAAAAAATTGGTGCAAATATTACTAGTGATAAAGCTAGAATTGATTTTTATTGGGATGGAAATATCTCTGAAACATTCCCACTTTTAGAGATAAAAGCAAAAGAGTTGATTGATGCAGATTTGGAAATAAATAGTGAGTTTGATGACACAAAAAATCAAAGAAGATATTGGGAAATCAAAGGCTTTGGTAAAGTTTCGTGCGGTGGGACACATATTAAGCGAACAGGAGAAATTAATGGAATACAGTTAAAACGAAACAATATAGGTGGAGGGAAAGAACGGATAGAGATTTATTTAATTTGATTACATAAGAACCTAAAGGATAAGGAAAAATGGCTACCTTTCAAAAAACTGTAGCCATTCCTATTTCATTATTATAAATTTCTTACTCTTAAACCTGCCCCTTAAAAATCAAAATTATCAGGGTCTGGACCTACACGTTTATTTGCATCAAGAGTAGCAATTTGTTGCATATCATTTGAAGAAAGCTCGAAGTTGAATACTTCAAAGTTTTCTTGAATTCTTGAAGGTGTGATTGATTTAGGAATAACGATTACATTGCGTTGCAAGTGCCAACGGATGATGACTTGAGCGGTTGATTTACCATATTGATCCGCAATCTCTTTTATAACAGGATTTGTTAAAGCTTCGCCACCTTGCATTAATGGGCTCCATGCTTCTAATGCAATTCCGTTTTTATGACAATATTCATGTAATTCGTTTTGTTGAAACATTGGGTGCAATTCGACTTGATCGACCATTGGTTTAATATTGCGATGAGCTGCAATATCTTCTAAGTGATGGACATGAAAATTTGAAACACCGATTGCTGGCACAAGCTTTTCATCGTAAAGTCTTTCTAATGCTTTATATGTATCTAAATATTTCTCTTTTACTGGCCAGTGAATTAAATAAAGATCAACATAGTCCAAGCCTAATTTTTTAAGACTTTCTTCATGAGCTTTTAAAGTTGTATCATACCCTTGATCGGCATTCCAAACTTTTGTTGTAATAAAAAGTTCATCACGGGAAACACCAGATTGGCGAATAGCTTCACCTACTTGCTCTTCGTTTTGATAGACAGCTGCAGTGTCAATATGACGATAACCTACTTCTATAGCTGTTCGGACTGCATCTACACCGTCTTCTGGTGACACACGCCAAACACCTAAACCTAATTGAGGCATTTTAACTCCATTATGTAATGCAATTGAATGTTCAAATTTCATTTTAATTCCCTCCTTATTAATGACTAAGTTTAGTGTACAATATAAACTTTAAAAATAAAAAATTTTGATAGAAATTAATGGGAATTTAAAAATAAAGCACTTCGATTGATTAATTGTCTGACGGTATTTTCACCATGCAAAAAATAAAAATAAAACGGTATAAATGAAAACATAATTTTAGAATAATACTATAAATGTGTGCAAAATGGTTGTATATTTTGAGCTTTTCCTTCAATATAGGTATAGGAAAAATGCTCTTAATTCTCGATTGGAATTAAGCTACATTTAAAACAATTTGTATAAATCTATTATATTTTATAACAAGAAGGGAGGTACGTTGCCTAATTGTTTGCTATTAAAAGATAAATTCATGATATAATTATTATACCTACTGTGAATCTAGGGGGTTGCGTAAGTGACTTCTGCATTGGGTAGAACCATGATAGTGAGTAGGATAAATAACAGACGAAAACCAAGTCCAACAAAAAAGTTGAGAATATTCATATAAACGATAACTCAGCTATGTAGGATTCGTTGTATCCGAATTTACGCCCTCGGAGTGTTAGACCAAACGAGAGTAGCTTAGGCAAAATCGGACACTGAGAACAGGGAAGCAAACATTAATTTATACATATCTATAAAGAAATGGCAACGGGGAATTTATGTTAGATCAAATTTTAGATTTTAATAAGAAGTTTGTTGAGAATAAGGAATATGAGCAATACATAGCTTCAAAGTTTCCGAATAAAGAGGTTGTAGTTGTTACTTGTATGGATACACGTCTAGTTGAGCTTTTACCAAAGGCGCTTGATATTAGAAACGGTGACGTGAAAATGATTAAAACAGCTGGTGCAGTTATTGCCCATCCGTTTGGTTCAGTTATGAGAAGTATTCTAGTTTCAATCTATGAACTTGGAGCTAAAGAAGTATTAGTAATCGGTCACCATGAGTGTGGAATGGGCAATACAAATCCTACACGTATGAAAGAAAGTATGGTTGCACGAGGAATTAAAGAAGAAAACCTAGAAATTTTAGGTTTTTCAGGTCTAGATTTAGACAAATGGTTAACTGGTTTTACGAATGTATACGACAGTGTTAACCACAGTGTTTCAATTATTAAAAACCATCCACTTGTTCCAAAAGAGGTTGAAATTCATGGTTTAGTAATTGACCCACATACAGGAAAATTAGAAGTAGTTCATCGTGATGAGAAAACTGCTGAATAACGTTTTAAACAAAAAAGTTATCCTTTAAGTGGGATAACTTTTTTTGTGGTGTTGAAAAAGAAGATGGTAGCTAAATAAGAATTATCTGTTGATTTCACCCCAGGATGTTATGAGTAAGTAATTTTTAACTTAGAGCATTAATAGTTCCTCATAAACCAGTTATGAGGAAGTAAATTTCGAAATTGAGCAATAATAGATCCTCATGAACCAGTTATGAGGAAGTAAATTTCGAAATTAAGCAATAATAGATCTTTATGAACCAGTTATGAGGAAGTAAATTTCGAAACTGAGCATTATTAGTACCTCATGAACCTCTTATGAGGAAGTAAATTAAAACCCGTTATGTTTACCAAAATTCAAATAAATCTCTACCATTTAATGGCTGAACGGGGCGGCTATTTGGTTCGAAATAATTTTGATAAGAGTGGATTTGTTCTTCAGAAAATTGTATAGGTTTATTAAAGATTATCCATTTAATCCCTTCAGTACATGGAGGAGTTGTAAAAGAGCCGGTGTACGAAAATTTTTTACTTGTATACGGAATAAAGGACTGTAAATTTATTTTTACAATCTTTCCCCCAAGATCTTCATCCATAGGATTTGCATTTAGGATTTTTTGGAATTCTTTATTCAATCTTCCACTATCAACAAGTACCCCGATAGTAATAATAGATTTATTTTTATTCTCATTTATAAAATGAATCTCTAAATCACTTTGTTTCCCATTTATTGTATGCTCACTAGGAGTATGGAAATGAAATTGTAGTAATGTATAGTTTGTTCCATTTAAATTAATTGAGTTGGAGTGATGAACCGGACTGAATTTTACCGTGTACTGCGACCTTTCTATTTTAAAAAGATCATTATGATAGTTTATACCTAAAGGTAGTGATTTTTTTATAGCTTGATCAATATTAATGGGAGATTGCTGTTTTCCATTTGAACATAGTGCATATTTTTTATTGATTGAACTCCAATAATTTGGTCCAGTTTTTCCTTTGTAAGACCAGTCTTCGTTTCTTGCAGTTGCAACAGTTGATTTATTTTGATGAACTTCATGCACTTTCGGATTATTTGAACAGGATGAGAGTGTAAAACTGAATAGTATGATGAATAGAAAAAAATAGTTCATTATATACTTTCCTTCCTTGATATGTATGATAGGATACATTTTAGACAACGATGTTATGGAACAAACCTTTATTAAGGGGGAGAAGATGATGACATTAGAAGAAGTTATGAAATCATTAGAGGAAATGGGAACTGAGCAAACAAAAAAAACTTTTTTGCGCCATGGTGCAAAGGATCCTTTATTTGGCGTTAAAATTGGTGATCTGAAAAAGCTTGTTAAATATGTTAAAAAGGATCAAGAATTAGCATTATCACTTTTTCATACAGGAAATTCAGATGCAATGTATTTGGCAGGTTTATCAATTAATCCAAAGTTAATGACAAAGGAACAGCTTCAAAATTGGGCGAAAGAAGCTCACTGGACTATGATCGCTGAAAGTATTGTAGGTGCTGTTGCAGCAGAAACCAAGTATGCAATCGAATTAGCTAGAGAATGGTTGAAGTCAGATGATGAATTAATTGAAAATTGTGGATGGAGCACTTATAGTCATTATTTATCAATTGCACCAGATGAAGAGATTGATAAAGAAGAAGTTCGTGAATTACTTAATTATATTGAAAAAAATATACATACTTCTAAAAATAGAGTTCGTTATACAATGAATGGTTTTGTAATTGCAGTAGGAAGTTATGTATCAACTCTTACAGCTGAAGCAATGATGGTTGGTCAAAAGATTGGAAAAGTCCAAGTGGACGTAGGAAACACGTCGTGTAAAGTACCTCTAGCGACTGATTATATTGAAAAGGTCGAAGCTAGGGGAAAGCTTGGAGTAAAGAAAAAAACATGTATTTGTTAATTTGATTTGTCACCTATTTTAATAGGTGACTCAGACTCGGAAAATCAAGTTTTTAGGATTTTGTTTACACACTGGAAACGGGAGATAACCATGATTATGAAATCAAATAGACTATATTTAAGAAAGCTTAAAATGGACGACCTAGAGCATTTAACAAGCTTCAATCTAATGCGAATGTAATGAGATATATAACAAATCGCCCTAAAACAATAGAAGAAACTGAAAATGAATTAAATAAGATTCTTCAAATGTATAAGGAGAAATACGCTGATTTTGAAGTGATGGCTGTTTGTAAAATGCGACTAATCAATTGATTGGAACATGTGCCGTCATAAAAAATGAAGCGGATGAGTTTGAAATAAGCTATCGATTAGCTGAAGAAGAATAGGGAAATGGTTATGGCTCTGAGATTGCTAGTTTAATAGAAGATTATTGTTTTGGAATCAGAAAGTTAAATTTTATAGTAGCTACCGTTGAAGCAAAAAACATCTATTCAGTAAAAATCCTTGGAAAAAAGGGTTTAATTTTATTTTAGATTCAATTGATGATGAAAATGGTGAATTAACTAAATATTATCATAAAGACCGTCATAATTATTAGAAACCATCAAATTATCTAAAAGGAGAATCTAATGGACGTTAATATCCATTTTGATGAATATCATTTTGTTTCTACTATCATTATTACACTAGTAAATTATATTACTCTTGGCATTTTACTATTTTGGATCTATAGAACAAATGATGTGAAACCAGAAATTTGGAAGGCTATTATTGCAATTTTTATCGGTTTGTTTGTCTTTAGTATTAATTTGAATTTTAATCAATACCGTATTGAAATACCAATTTTACCACTTGGATTTTGGATTTTAATGTGGATTTGTAAGCGTAATGATAATCAGGAACGATGGGGAAAATATAGACGTTTTGCATGGGCTGGTTTTTTGATTAGGTTTTTCTTTTTATTTACAAGTTTATTGCAAATGTTGATCGATTCAGTTATTTATTCATAGTTAAAAGAATTTGTTTTCCACTCCAATAATTATTAAAATAAGATTAACGTGTATTTATTGGAGGAAATGGATGAAACGAAAAACAATTCATAATGTATTTTTTGCTATAACGGTTTCCATTTTGTTAACAGGATGCAGTAACCAACAAGCTGAAACGAATAAGACGAAAAGTCACGAAAATCATGCCGAACATGTTCAAACAAGTGATATTAGAGAACAAACAATCAATCAAGAAACTTTGCCGAAGTTTTTAGGCGCTAAAGAACAACAGATTCAACAAATTTATATGGTGGCAGCACAACATGCTGATTTACTTAAAAATATTCCGTGTTATTGTGGTTGTGGTGAAAGTGTAGGTCATAAAAGTAATTTAGATTGCTTTATTCATGAAGTAAAAGAAGATGGTTCAATCGTGTGGGATAGCCATGCTACTACATGTGTCAACTGTATGGAAATTGCAGTTGAATCAGCGAAGTTACAGCAAGAAGGAAAAACGCCTTTAGAAATTCGAAAAGTCATTGATAATAAATACAAAGAAGGATATGCCAAGCCGACAAATACCCATATGCCGAAAGAACAGGGTTAGGATATAGGACAAAATTAAAAGTCAGACAGTTACTGAGTAATTCCGGTAACTGTCTGACTTTTTTGTTTTTAATATTTATTCCTGCACTAAAGCTCGATCAATCTTCGTAATTTCTTCAAATAATGCTTGATGCTCTGTTTTATAAGGAGGAGTTGTTCCAAATTTTTTTTCGATTAAAAAGGTAAATATTACGGCTACTAAGCAAATTCCCCAAAAAAGATATCCGATTAGAGTCATTAAATTTTCTCCTTTTGTATGCATTACTAATCATTTCTTTATCATATGTAATATTCCTTTAAATTTTACAAATAATATTTTGACACATATGAACAATCACTCATATAATATATATTATATAGAAAACATATGAATGATTGTTCATATATTCATAGGAGGACAGTTATGATTGAAGAAAAGAAGAAAGTTGACGAAGTTTGTGAAGAAGCTTGTCAACAAACGGTTATGCACGAGGATATAATTCTTTCAGTAAAAGAAAGCATGTTAAATATTGAAACACTGACAGGAGTAGCAGATCTTTTTAAAGTTCTTGGAGATAAGACGAGAACGAGAATATTACATGCACTTAGTCAATCTGAGATGTGTGTATGTGACCTAGCTTATTTATTAGAAATGACTCAATCATCTATTTCACATCAGTTACGTGTGTTAAAACAGGCGCATTTAGTAAAAAATCGTAAAGAAGGTAAAGTAGTTTATTATTCTTTAGCAGATGATCATGTTACGCAAATTTTCAATCAAGCACTAGAACATATTTTAGAGGATTAATATAGGTGTTTCTTAAAGAGAGGAGTTGAGTTTGTTGAGTAGGGGGCAAAGGCAAGTAAATAGTGAATTAAAATTAGAAGGTCTTGATTGCGCTAATTGTGCAATGAAGATTGAAAAAGGAGTTTCCACACTTGACGGCGTTGATGCATGTTCAGTAAATTTTGCAACATTAACGATGACAATTACAACAAGTGAGGAACAAAAAGAATCAGTTATCGAGAGCGCTAAAGATAAGATTCGTGTATTAGAACCGCATATTAATCCTGTTTCAAAAATGGATTCAAAACTAGGGCAAGAGAAGCAACACGGAATGAATGCTGAAACAAAAAAACTTATTGTTAAATTAGGGAGCGGTACTGCTTTATTAATTTTAGCTCAATTACTTAATGTACCTATGCTCTTTCAATTGATTATTTTTATAGCTGCCTATTTAATAGCGGGTGCTGACGTTGTTTTAAAAGCTATTCGAAATATTTTTAGAGGGCAAGTATTTGATGAGAATTTTTTAATGGGAGTAGCTACAATTGGAGCATTTATTATTGGAGAATACCCTGAAGCTGTAGCGGTAATGCTATTTTATCAGCTAGGTGAATTGTTCCAAAGTATTGCAGTAAATCGTTCACGGAATTCGATTTCAAAATTAATGGATATACGTCCCGATTATGCTAATTTAAAAAATGGTGACAAAACTGAACAAGTATCTCCTGAAAAGATTCAAATTGGTGATATGATCATCGTTAAACCCGGGGAAAGGGTTCCGTTAGACGGAATTGTAAAAAGTGGATTTTCAAGTGTTGATACTTCTGCATTAACAGGTGAGTCATTACCAAGAGAAATATTTGAGGGCGATGAAGTATTAAGTGGATTTATAAATGTTCAATGTTTACTCGAAATTGAAGTCACGAAGGAATTTAATGAATCGACAGTATCAAAAATATTAGAACTTGTTCAAAACGCAACTAATAAGAAGGCTCCAACTGAAAATTTTATTACAAAATTTGCTAAGGTTTATACACCTATTGTTGTTATCACAGCAGCCATTATTGCAATTATCCCACCAATTATTATTCCAGGTGAAACGCTATATGATTGGGTATATCGAGCATTAATTTTCCTAGTTATTTCATGTCCTTGTGCTCTAGTTGTTTCAATTCCTTTAGGATTTTTTGGAGGAATCGGAGCAGCATCAAAATCGGGAGTATTAGTAAAAGGAAGTAATTATTTAGAAGCATTAAATGATTTGAAATATATTGTGTTTGATAAAACTGGAACGTTGACGAAAGGACAGTTCCAAGTAAGTTCGATTATGCCTACACGTGGTCATTCGAAAGAGGAGTTATTAGAATTAGCTGCTTATGGAGAGTTTTATTCTACTCACCCGATCGCATTATCAATTCGTCAAAAGTATGGTAAAGATATTGTTGAAGCAAAGCTATCTAACTATACTGAAATTGCCGGACATGGAATTAGCGTTACGATTAATGGAGATGCTCTGTTAGTAGGGAATTCAAGACTAATGGAAAGTCATTCAATTTTATATGAACCGACTAGAAAAGTAGGCACAACAGTGTATTTAGCAAAAAATAATCATTATATAGGATCAATTGTCATTGCAGATCAACTAAAAAATGATGCGAAAAAAGCAATACTTGAGCTTAAAAAAGTTGGAATTAAAAAGACGATCATGTTAACCGGTGATTCTAACACAGTTGCGAAAAGTATTGGTAAGGAATTAGCAATAGATGATATATATTCAGAGCTTCTTCCACATCAAAAAGTAGAGAAGCTTGAATTGATTGAAAAAATAAAATCATCGAAAGAAAAAATTGCTTTTGTAGGGGACGGTATTAATGATGCACCAGTTTTAGCACAAGCAGATATAGGTATTGCAATGGGAGGAATTGGTTCCGATGCAGCGATCGAAGCTGCTGATGTTGTTTTAATGTCGGATGAACCTTCAAAAATTGTAGATGCCATTAAAATCGCTAAACGTACAAGACAAATAGTATGGCAAAACATCTTTTTTGCTTTAGCAGTGAAAGGATTTTTCTTATTATTAGGTGTAATCGGAATAGCTACAATGTGGGAAGCAGTAATTTCAGATGTTGGAGTTACTGTATTGGCAGTATTGAATTCGATGAGAGTACTCAGATATAAATAAAGCTAAAAAACTCAGACTAAACGAAATTAGTCTGGATCAGACTGCCCGAAAACGCTCGCTTTCTTCGTTGCTTCGCCTATCTGCGGTGCTCATTACCGTCCAAGGTAACTCCGCTCCTCACCAGGCTTCGCGCCTCGAAAGACAAGCGCTTGCAATCAGTCTGATAATCAGGTTTTTAGAACTTTGTCTACACACTAACTCAGACTAAACGAAATTAGTCTGAGTTTTTTCTTCTTATTTAGGCAGAACGTTTTCTTTTTTTGATAAAAAGGAAGATAAAAATGACCAATCCAATTGCTAAAATTCCATAAATAATATTCGAGTACACATCCATATACTCAACAATCTTTTCCCAGGATGCACCGACTGACGCACCAACTAAAACTAAAATTGTATTCCATATTAGTGAGCCTAAAGTTGTAAATAACAAAAAGATCCAAAAATTCATTCGAGCCATTCCAGCTGGTATAGAAATTAAACTACGTATTAATGGAATCAGTCTACAGAAAAAGACTGTCCAAACACCGTATTTTGAAAACCATTCGTCCGCTTTATGGACATCCTTTTTAGTTAAACGTAAAAAATGCCCCCAGCGTTCTACGATTTTTTCTAACGTTTTTATATCTAGTAAAGTACCAATCCAAAAAAGTATGATTGCTCCAATTACTGATCCTAAAGTTGAAAAGAAAATAACACCTATTTTTGATAGTGAAGATTCTGTCGTCATGAACCCACCAAACGTTAAAATTACTTCGGAAGGAATTGGAGGAAATATGTTTTCTAATGCAATTAATAAAAAGATACCTAAATAGCCAAATGTATCCATTGTTTCAATAATCCAGTTTTGCATGAAAGTACCTCATGTTTGATATTTATTATTTTTAAGAAATAATTAGAAGTTTTTAATATTCCTTGTGAAAAAATATACTATGTAACTAGTGATTAGGCAAGTGATTGTGAAACTTGTTCCTAAAATATATTAAAAAACAACAAATAAAATGTAGATTTTATGTCGGTCAGCAATGGATTAACATTGTAGGTGGAAATTTTTTTGAAAGTGAGAGGATTTAGAGCAGTTAATAGAGAATTAAAGTAGATTAATATAAAAGTAGAAATTAGATTTGGTTACCAGACTTCTCCTAAATCTGAAGAAATGTAATTAGCTAATTAGGAATAATGTCTTAGTAAAAAAAGGAGGATGGACATGTTTAAAGTTCAAATTAGTGAGGATTTATCAATCAATTTATTAACGCCGAAATATGCAGCAACATTAGTAGAGGCACTGAAGGAAAACCAAAACTCCTTAAAAGAATGGTTGATTTGGGCTGAAAATATTCCATTGATCGAGGATTATCAAAAATCGATCATACCTATGTGGCTACAAAAATTTGCAGATAATAATGGTTTTGAAGCGGGCATTTTTTATAAAAATGAACTAGTAGGTATGTTAGGATTACATTATATAGACTGGTCGAATCAAACAACTGAAATCGGCTATTGGTTAAGTGAACATGTACAAGGTAAAGGAATAATGACTCGTGCTGTAGAAGGCCTAGTTTCATATTGTTATGATGAGCTTAATCTTAATCGTGTTGTGATTAGAGCAGCTGTTGAAAATGGGAAGAGTAGGGCAATTCCTGAACGTTTACAATTTAAACAAGAAGGTGTGCAAAGAGAAGCACAGCAAATTAGAGAAAAGTATTATGATATAGCTGTTTATAGTATGTTGAAAAAAGAATGGAAAATTTAAATGAATCATTTGCGTTAGCTAAAAATGCTAACGCTTTTTTGTGGTGAAAAATAATGATGGAGGAAGAAAATAATGACTTATAATACAATCTTGTTTGATTTAGATGGTACATTGACAAATCCAAAAGTAGGGATTTTGAACTCGGTAAAGTATGCATTACAGAAAATGAAAAAAGCTATTCCATTAGAATCAGAGCTATTAAAATTTATTGGGCCACCGATTCAGCAATCTTTTTTTGAAATTTGTCAATTAAATGAAAAAGAATTATTAAATGCAGTTCGTTTTTATCGCGAATACTTTTCGCAGAGTGGTATGATTGAAAATAATGTATATGATGGGATACGTGAACTTCTAAGAGATTTGCAAAAAGAGAAAAAAAGATTATTTGTAGCAACTTCAAAACCTACTATTTTCGCAAGGGAAATATTGATCCATTTCCAACTTGATGAGTTTTTTATTCAAATTGTTGGAAGTGAATTAGACGGCACAAGAATCAATAAAGGCGAGATAATTGAGTATATTTTTGAAAAGAATAATGATCTTTTTAAGGAAGATTCGGTAATGATTGGGGATCGATTTCACGATATAATTGGTGCAAAAAACGCTAAAATTGACTCGATTGGAGTAACTTACGGATACGGAAGTGAATTTGAATTAACGAATGCAGGAGCGAATGCAATTGTTAATAGTGTAGAGCAACTTAAAAAAATGTTATTAAATGAGAGAATGATAATGGTCTAATAATGAAGGAGGAGTTTGATTGAAGAGCGGAAAAATACATTATGCTTGGATTATTTTAATTGTTACTTTCTTATCCGTCATTATTGCTGCAGTAACAAATACGATGTCTGGAGTGATGATGATTCCTTTTGAAAAGGAATTTGGTTGGAGTAGAGCATCAATTTCTGGTGCGTTTGCGATTTGTATAACTCTTGTTGGATTCTCTGGTCCATTTATTGCTGGCTTATATCTAAAGTTTAGTGTACGAAAAGTATTGTTAGTAGGGATGGGAACATTATTAGCTGCTATTTTACTAACAACAATTATGACACGAATTTGGCATTTATTTATCATTTGGGGAATCATTATTGGTTTAAGTGCGGGGGCATTTTTGACGGTGTTAAATGCGTACGTTGCAACAACATGGTTTGAAAAAAAGCGTGGTTTAGCGCTAGGTCTTTTAACCTCTAGTTCTGCTGCCGGTCAACTTGTTTTCTTGCCGCTTATGGCATATATCGTTGAAAATTATTCTTGGAGAAATGCCGTTTTAACCATTTTTTCTTTTGGTGTATTCATTTATGTATTACTTTGGATTTTTATGAAGAATGATCCAGCAGATGTTGGAGTTTTACCTTTAGGGGCTGAAAAAAGCAATAAGAAGCAAGCGAACAATGTGAATCCAGTGAAGGCAGCTTTTGATGGGTTAAAATTAGGTGCTAAATCGAAAGTTTTTTGGTTATTAGCGGCAAGTTTCTTCGTTTGTGGCTTTTCAACTAGTGGTTTGATCGGTACTCATTTTATCTCACTTTGTATCGATTATGGATATAAAGAAGTGACGGCTGCTAGTATTTTAGCATTCATGGGAATATTTAATATTATCGGAACGACTTTATCCGGATATATTTCTGATCGCTTTGATAATCGTTGGCTGTTATTTTGGTATTATGGTTTAAGAGGCTTATCACTACTTATTCTACCTTTTGCTTTATCCACTAATTCAATCATTTATTTAAGTGCTTTTGCTATTTTCTATGGGATGGATTGGATTGCTACAGTTCCGCCAACTATTAAACTAGCGACAGATTATTTTGGTAAAGAGAAGGTAGGGGTAATCTATGGATGGATTTATACTGCCCATCAATTAGGTGCCGGAGCCGCAGCATATGGTGGAGGTTTGGTTTATTCTTGGTTAAATGCCTACCAATCAATCTTTATGGCAGCAGGTATCTTTTGTTTAGTCGCTACTTTATTTGTAC
>Ga0268259_10000293_pt1 | contig 18657 bp, 16 predicted proteins | sample AgamicAsMarz_FD_200246 | JGI IMG/M metagenome (GOLD analysis project Ga0268259, IMG submission 200246) | Agave microbial communities from Guanajuato, Mexico - As.Ma.rz (v2) (version 3) | ecosystem: Host-associated > Plants > Phyllosphere > Phylloplane/Leaf | place: Guanajuato, Mexico... | reverse complement strand
TACTTCCACCAGTTTGAGCATTAAATGTCCAATCAACTTTTAGCTTGTCTTCTTGGAATTGGTTTTGGTCTTTTCCATTATCAACAAACTCGAATAATACAAAAATCTTTTCTTTTTGACCTGCTGCAATGCCGTCAGGGTCTTTTGTGCTACCTACAAATTGATTAATTGCTGTTAAATCAGGAGTTTGATTTTGTAAGTCATATAATGTAGTTTCAACGATTTCATTTGTAGCACTGCTTGTGTTGTACATAATCGTTACTTTAATATGCTTAGCTAAGTCTTCTGTGTTATTATTTTTTACGTCTTCAACTTGATATTTAGTGTTTAATAAAACTTTGTTAATATCTAAAGTTCCATTGTTTTCTAACGTAAATTCACGATATACTTCATCACCAGGTTTTAAATTGCTAATGTTTACAACAGCATTAGGGTTCATACCTAAGTCTAATGTACCTGCTGCGAACGTATTATCAGTTTTAATTGTATCGCTAAAATATGCAAAGGTACCTCCACTAATTAATGACAAACCGACTGCTCCACTCATTACAACTTGACCAATTCTCTTAGTAAAACTCATTTCATTTCCCCCTTAAGGTTTATTTATTAAACTCTTAAGCTTTTATTTTGTACTTAAGAGATCTAACCAACTTCATCCTGCAGTTTTTTGTTCAAACTCTTTTCTTAATTGGAATAAATTGCGTAGTGAAAAAAGAGTTAAAAGGATACCTGGAACAATTAACAATAGTGCTGATCCAGCTTTAGAGCTTACAAAATTTAATGCATAACCAACATATGGAATTGTGAAATTCGAATATTTTCCTACAATATTTTGAGGGTACACTGTCCATAAGTCTTGGGCGTTATTGTTATCACCCTTTGTTTTATATGAAATTTCTCCATTTTTATGATGGACAGCTGCTATTCTGTGAGTGATCAGCTTATTATCCATTTGGAAAGTAACAATATCGCCTTTTTGATAAGACGATGGATTTGCACCTAGCTTAACTGCAATAATTGAACCTGTATGAAAAGTAGGTTCCATCGACCCAGATAAAACAGCTTTTAATTGATAGCCTAAAATTGTAGATTCGCCACCTGTAATCCTGGAAGAAATCACAATAAAAGCTAAGAAACACAAGATGACAATAGAAATACTTTTAAAAATATTACCTACAATTGATAAAATTTTCTTCAACATGAGATATCACCTATTCGTTTTGAGTTGTATTTACTGAATTATTAGAAATTTGATTTGGGATTGTATCCGTATTGGTATGATCAGAATCCTGGCTCAGAACTGAATCTGTATTGGTATGATCAGATTCCTGGGTCGGAATTGAATCTGTATCAGAATTATTAGAATCCCTGCTCTGAGTTGAATCTGTATCAGAATTATTAGAATCCCTGCTCTGGATTGAATCTGTATTAGAGTTATTAGAACCCTGGCTCGGAATTGAATCTGTATCAGAACTATTAGAACTTTGACCCTGACCAGAATCGATAGTATTTTTAGGTTTACTTGGATCGTTATTAAAATTTTCTTTACTTTCATTTAGTTGGGTTTGAATTGTAGATTTAATGGATGCTATCTTTTGAAGATTAATTGTTTCATTTAATTGCTGGATTAGTTGATTAATAACCTGATAGCCTTTTCTCTCATATTCATAGATACTTTGTTCAGTTTCAGGTAGTTCATGAATTTGATTGTGATAAGAGTTCAACTGTTCTTGAATACTTTGTAAACTCTTTATCTCATTATTTAATTCCTGTTCCTCATTAAGAACGTTAGTAAGTAAATTTGACAATTCAGAGCTAGTCCCCTTAATTGATACCTTTAGGATCGACTCGTATAAATGATTAGCTCTTGTTGAATGATTTTTTGCGGCTATTTCTAATTGTTGGATTGTTTTAGGAAATACAATGGCTGCTGAAACGACTTGTTCTGAAGATGCTTGACTAGAAAAGGTTGCCTCCGTTTGACCAACTGTTTGCATTGCTAAGTAAAATTGAATAGAACATAAACTTACGATGATGGAGACTTTTTTTCTTACTTGTTTCAAATTTTCACTCCTTTGCAAAAGCCCTGATGGAATTCATTATTGCTCAATTGTCAGAAAATTGAAAGCGGGTTATTTTTGGGGTAATTATCGGTAGTATTTTGTCAGAATTAGTCGCTTGTAGGGTGAAAAGCTGTAAAATCACCTAAAAAAGAACCCGACCTGGATATATTGATTTAATTTTGAATTTTCTCAATAATGAAAATTGCAGTCGCAACAAAATTAAATAAGGGGTGAAAGTTTTGAAAGTGAAAAAAGAGAAAAGCATGAGAAGAAAAGCAATTCCAGCTGTAATGGCATTAACTGTGGCATTTAGTGGAGGACTAACAACTTTACCTTCATTTGTTAATGTAAAAGCAAGTGCAGCGACAGCTAATCAAGCTTTAAGTAAGGAAGAGGTAGTAAAAGCGTACCTGAATTCAAAGGTAAAAAGTCTTGCAAGATCAACTTCTCCATGGGAACAATTTAAGATTGTAGGTGAAGCAGCTAACAGTGTGACTGATACTTACCATGTAAGAACAATTGAGCAGTATAAAGGAATTCCGATTTATGGTTCAGGACAAACTGTAGCATTAGACACAAATAACAATGTATATGCATCATTTGGTGATGTAAATCAAACATTATCTCGCGCAATTATTCCGACTGAAGCTACAATATCTGAGGACGATGCTGTAGCAACTGCGAAGGAAAGTATTGATTCACAAATCGGAGTTGTTAAAAATTATGATGGAATTGATACAAAATTAACGATCTATCCATATAAAGGGGAGTATCACTTAGCGTATTTAGTTAAGGCTTCAACTTCTGTTCCAGCACCAGGATATTTCCACTATTTTGTAGATGCTACAAATGGCGAAATCATTAATAGCTACAATGCAATTGATAATGTTGACGTGTCAAAACTTACAGTTACTACTGGAAAGGGCTTGGACGTATTTGGTAAAATGCAATCTTTCCCAGTTGGAAAAGATGCATCAACTGGTTCTAGCTATTTATATGGTGGTTCAGTTACTGGTTCTACAACAAGTCCTACTATCGTACCACTAGCAACATTTGATGCACATCGCATGCCTGAAACTTCATTTATCATCTTATCAGCACTTTTAGGATTTACTGGCTTTGAAGTAACAACAAATAGCCCAACTAGCTTCTTCTATGATCCTGCTGCGGTATCAGCTCATGTTAATGCTGATAAAGTAAACAAATATTATCAAAATGTATTTAAGCGTAACAGCTTAGATGACAAAGGGATGACTCTAATTAGTACAGTTCACGTTGGAGCTAAATGGAATAATGCAGCATGGAATGGTAAACAAATGTTATACGGAGATGGCGATGGAGTTGTTTTAGGCGCACTTTCTGGTGGATTAGATGTAATTGGACATGAAATGACACATGGTGTGATTGAAAAGTCTGGCCTGGATTTAACATATAGTGGAGAGTCTGGAGCACTTAATGAGTCATTAGCAGATATCTTTGGAACATTCGTTCAAATCTATACAACAAAAGTAAACGAGTGGGAAATGGGTGAAGATGTTTACACTCCAACTAAAGCAGGTGACGGTGGTCTCCGTTCATTAAGCGACCCAGGTTCAGTACGTGTAAGCACGAAATATATGCCTTCAGGTTACTATCCAGATACTTATCAAGATCGTTATTTAGGTACTGAGGATAATGGCGGAGTGCATATTAATAGTGGTATTAACAACAAAGCTGCATACTTAATTACACAAGGTGGTACAAATAACGGCTTTACGATTACTGGTGTTGGAGTAAATAATGCACAAAAAATTTACTACCAAGCTATGAAATATCTAACTGCCGATTCTAACTTTAAAGAAATGAGAGCAGCAGTAATTCAGGCATCACGTGATTTCTTCCCAGATAAAAATGGAGTACCTTCTGCCCAAACGAAAGCTGTTATAGATGCATATTCTTCTGTAGGTGTATACGAATAAAAAATTAAACCATGAACTAGTTTGCCTGTTCATGGTTTTCTTATTTTCTGTTAAATTTTTCCTATTTATTTTAAAAAGTAGTATTAAATTACTAAGTAAAATTATTAATTTTTCATTAAAATATCCTCATAAATTGTGTGAATAGCATGATGGAAACTATGTTGAATTATTGTATATTTAGTATAAGTTTTAGGATAGGAGGAGCAATCAATGATCGAAGGAGAAGTTATAAAATTTTATCGTACTAAAGCCGGGCTAACACAAGAAGAACTAGGAAAAGGAATCTGCTCTTCCAAGCACGTTGGAAAAATTGAAAGAGGGAGTACATCCTACTCTTCTGAGATTATTACCTTGTTTTCTGAACGATTACAAATTGATATTCGAAAAGAAATTGCAAACTTTGAAAATCTTGAAAATAAACTACTAAACTGGCATACAGCAATTATTAAACTAAGAATGAAGGAAGTTGATTCTTATAAAAAAGAGCTTGAAAAAACCCCTTTTATTAATTCGCCAAAATATGATGCTTTGTATCAATTGCTGCTAGCAAGATATTATCTCTTAAAGAACGACTATAAAAACACTTATACAATTATTCTAAGTATACAAAGAAACTATAAAGATCTACCTCCTTTTGAAAGAAATCTCCTTTTGCATGTAATAGGAATTTATTATTTAAATAATTACAATAATTCAAGTACAGAAAATCATCATAAAGCAATACAAACCTTAAAGAAGATTGATCTAAACGAATACGGAAATCCAGAATACTACTATCATTTATCAGTAGCATATGGATGGGTTGATTCTAAGGTAATGGCTTATGTATACGCAGAAAAAGCGCTTAAATATTTTAAAGATACAAGTAATTATTTACGTGCTATAAATGCTGAATCAATTATGCTTTTACAATCAAGTAACGATGGACACTTAGACTTTAAAAAATTGAAACAATCATATAAAAATCTAATTCATGATAGTGAAACGCTCAATGCGCCAGATAAAACGGGGATGTTATTAAATAACTTAGCTTTGGAATATTTTAAAAGGAAAGATTATGAAAAAGCGCAAAAATATTATAAAGCAGCATTACAATTGGAGAAAAAGCCATCGGTAATTTATCTTCAACGACTTAATAATTATCTTAGAAGTTCATTTGAAGGTAAATTAATGCGCAAATCTGCTTTATTAAATAGTGCTCAAAAAGGTCTAACAATCGCGAATAATTTAAAGAACCAACATTATCAAATTCTTTTCACACTACTGATCTATTTGATTGAAAATAAAACGGAAGAGTATATAGAGTACATAGAAAAAACAGCTTTTCCATACTTTAAGTCACGCAATCATACTATTTTTATGAAACGATATGGTAAGGAGTTGTATGACTATTATGTGAAAGAAAGTGAGTTTGAGAAGGCAGTTGAAATGTCTAACTACTTAATAGATGTTATTAAAATACATAACTAAAGGACTGTTTTAGGGCAGTTCCTTTAGTTTTTTTTAGAAAAAATTCAATGAAAATTTAAAAAATAATAGAATAATGCATTACATTCTCAATTAAAAACATATATTTAATACAAACTCATTCACAAAAGGTTTAATCACAATAGATTGAATTTAACGTTATAGGGGGGGAATGGACATCACTAAGGATCTTTCATCTGACCAAAATTTTGTTATTAATGCAGGAAATATTCCTTCTATACAAGCAGGTACATATTCCACTCGACCAGACAATCCTAAAACAGGTAGCATTTTTTTAGATACAAAGTATCGCATTTTTTATAGGTATAATGGTTCGAAATGGGAAGCGCTAATTACAAACGTCAATATTGGAGCATTAGGTTGGGCAGCTCCATCAACTCCGTTAAAAACAACGAATCAATTATTTTTCGCCGTATCAGACGGTTTAAGTAAAATTTATACTAGTCGTAATGGGATTAAGGAATATGGTATAACAACGATTAGGCCACCAGATGAGGTCTCCTATATAAATTTGTTTATTAATGGAATGCTTCAGCCGACCGTAAATTATAAAATTGAACGTGGTAAATTGACTCTGCTTACTGAAGATATTCCATTGAAAGGTACCATCATAATCATACAATTTATATCTATATTTTTATGATAGTGTATTCCTAATAAAAAAATATGCCTATAAAAGACACTGATTAAAATTCAAAAAAAGTTCCTTTCAGGAACTTTTTTTTTGAGCATATATTATGTTGAAACAGTAATATCGGAAGTAGGTGCAAAATTTACTATTTCTAACACAATTGGAGTGTCAGCTAAAATTCCGTCTCCTCCAGCAGGTACAGTAATCGCTAATGAACCAACACCCGTTGCTCCAGGAGTATAAGCTGAAATACCACTCATTTGTAGAACACCATTAATGTAGACATTAAAGTAGCTATTATTTGTAGGTAATGTCGGCAGTGTAGTAACTGCAGCGCCAGTATCAGTTAAAAAATCAGCTGCGTCAATTGTTAAAGTTGCACCAGCTGCAGTAGAAGTGGTTGTAACGTAGAAGAATCTTGAATCTGTTGGTACAGTTTCAATAGTTGAAGAAGCAGAAACGAGAATTTTCATTAGTTGAAGTGCCATTTGGATTTGCTCCTTTCTGTTATGATTGACTCTTTTCGAAATGGTTGTTGTTTATAAACCGATCATTTTAAAACACAGAGTAAATAAAGAAGCTGATAAGAAACAAGGTGTGGGGTTTTTTGTAGGAGTATCAGAAAAAGTGAAAATTTGAGATGTCTTCCGAGTATATTCAACTAGACATCTCTTTAAAGGGCAACAAGATTTACGAAAACAGCCATTATATATTACATTTTTATTTTATGTTTAAAATTACAGAAATGTATGGGGGACAAACTATATTACAGAAATATTTTTATTCATGTTATAATACATCCTCATTTCTGCCCATGAAAAATAGAAAAAGGATATTAAAATTAAAATATGATATGATTTTTTAAATAATTGTACTAATTTTAAAGAATGGGGATAAGATATGATTCGAATTTTAATTGTGGATGATGATTCTCATATAAGAGAGTTGCTAAAAATGTATTTACAAACAGAAGGCTATTCTACATTTGAAGCAGCTAACGGAGACGAAGCTTCTGCATTGCTTGAGCAACAACAAATTAATTTAGCGATTGTAGATATAATGATGCCAGGTAAAGATGGGTACCAGCTTTGCGAAGAAATAAGAGAGTATTATGATTTTCCTGTCATATTGTTAACTGCAAAAAGCGAGCTATCTGATAAAGAAAAAGGGTTTGCAGTAGGCACAGATGACTATTTGACCAAACCATTTGAACCAAAAGAAATACTATTCCGGATTAAGGCACTGTTAAGAAGATACAATATGATTAGTGCTCAAAAAATAAAACTGAACGAAACCGTTATTGATCGAAAAAGCTATGAAGTTTACTGTAAAGGAAAATTACTTATGCTTCCAATGAAGGAATTTGAATTATTGTCTCAATTGGCAAGTTATCCGGATCGAATATTTACTCGAGATGAGTTGATCCAATTAATTTGGGGTGCTGATTTTGAAGGTGATGATCGAACAATAAATGTTCATATTAAACGATTACGTGAAAGATTTTCTACTTTAACGGATGACTTTAGTATAAAAACTGTTCGTGGTGTTGGTTATAAATTGGAGGTCACTAGAAAGTGAAAACTTTATACATAAGAATTGTTCTTACAATCCTCGGTGTAATGATTTGTAGCAGTTTATTGGCTTTCTTTCTTTCAAATGTGTATTACCACTATAATCTAAAGCCTTATAATGATAAAAAATTAACTAAAATGGCTTTAGACGTTGGTACTTTTTATGAAGAAAATAATGATATCGAACTAAGCAATTACTTAAAAAGTATTAGTAAATTGGGATATCAAATTTTACTAGTAGATCAACAAGGAAACCAATCATTCTATGGTGGTTCTTTTAGAGAAAAAAAACTAGATCATAAAGTGATTGATTCTGTTTTATACGGGAAGGTCTACCATGGCATTGCCGAATTTCCAACATCATTATTTGTGACGGGTTTTTTTGATAATACATTGAGTAATACAGTAGGTGTTCCTATTAAATCGAGTAATCATCATTTGGCTCTTTTTATGCGTCCAAATGTACAGCTTCAATTTGGTGAATTGCGTATACTCTTTTCCATTCTCCTCTTACTGACAATTGTATTAAGTATCGTATTCGTTCTAGTTAGTACAAGATATATTGTAAGACCGATTATTAAATTAACTGAAGCAACTAAAAAAATTGCAGAAGGAAAATATAATGTTCAATTGCAAATTAAACGCCAAGACGAAATAGGAAAACTGGCTAATCACTTTTCGCACATGTCCCAAAGATTAGGACAAATTGAAGCGATGCGTCAGGAGTTTGTTTCAAATGTATCTCATGAAATTCAATCACCGCTTGCATCGATACAAGGTTTTTCGCAGTCGCTTCAAACTGAAAAATTAACCGAAGAGCAAAAGAATCATTACTTATCGATTATAGAGGAAGAAAGTAAAAGAATGTCCTTGTTAAGTAAACAATTATTAACGTTAGCTGCCTTAGATAAGGAAGAAAGTATATTGCAAAAAACAACTTTTGATGTTGCCGAGCAAATTAAACAAGTAGTTTTTACAACTGAATGGAGTTGGAGAAACAAAGAGTTGGCCATTGATTTGGAATTACCACAAACTTTTGTGTCTGCTGATAAGAATCTACTACATCAAGTTTGGACAAACCTAATGACGAATAGCATTAAATTTAATCATGAAGGTGGATCAATCTCAATAAAACTAAGTAGTAATGAAGAGTATGTTCAAATTGAATTTAAAGATACTGGAATTGGCATTTTCGAAAAGGATTTACAACAAATATTTAATCGGTTTTTTATTGTTGATAAAGCAAGGAATCGAAAAGAATCCAGTAGTGGCTTAGGTTTAGCGATTGTTAAACAAATCATTGAATTACATAAAGGGCATATTGAAGTAAGCAGTAAAGTAGGAGAAGGAACTAAATTTTATCTAACCATACCTAATATTAAAGAGACCTGATCTATAATTGTAATCGACTGTTCACCTGTTGTTCATCTAACATTCCTATACTTTAAATTACAAAGAGTGATTCTACTTATAACACTCTTTAAAATTTAGTAGGTTAAAGGAGATGAATGACAGGTGTTTCTTGCATTAAGGGAATTTAAACACGCAAAATTACGTTTTTTATTAATTAGTCTAATCATGATCCTTATATCATTCCTAGTATTATTCGTTTCAGGATTAGCGAAAGGATTATCTTTTGATAATGCTTCTTCTATTGATAGCATGGCCTCAAATTATTTTGTATTACAAAAAGAATCGGGTAAACAAATTAATCATTCAATGTTAACGGAAAATCAAATAAATGAAGTTCAGAACTTGGTTGATGAGAAAAATTCCACTACTTTAGGAGTTCAAATGACTACATTTCTAAAGGATGGAACATCTAAAAAAATTGATGCTACCTTATTTGGAATTGATGTGAATGGTTTAGCTACTCCAAAGGTAATTGAAGGAGAAATGATTAATAATTCAACAAAGAATGAAGTGGTAGGAGATATTTCTTTAAAAGAAAAAGGAATCAAGCTTGGGGACAATATTTCAGATCAAATCTCGGGTAAAGAATTTAAAGTTGTTGGATTTACCGAGAATCAATCATATAGCCACGCACCGGTAATTCATATGAATTACAAAGAGTGGTCGATGGTGAATAGTAAGAATTCATTTAATACAATTGCGTTAAAAACAAACGAAAGTACGGCAAAAAAGATAAGTGAAAAAGTCTCAGGAGTAGAAGTAATTAATAAAAATCAGGCATTAAAAGGCATACCTGGTTATAAAGAAGAGCAGGGCTCTTTACTAATGATGATCGTTTTTCTATTCTTTATCGGAGCATTTGTGTTAGCAGTCTTTTTCTATATCATTACGATTCAAAAAATTAATCAATTTGGCGTGCTAAAAGCAATAGGTTCAAAAACTAGTTATTTAGCTAAGAATATTATTTTTCAAGTTTTAACACTTACACTATTAAGTCTAATGATCAGTATTTCAATCACATTTGGATTATCTAAAGTATTACCAGCTAGCTTACCTTTTGTATTTGATGCTCAGTTAATCATTGGAAGTTCATTATTATTCCTATTTGTAGCAATAGTTGGCTCGTTAATATCTTTATTAAAAGTAGTAAAAATTGATGCGATTGAAGCAATAGGGAGGGCTTTTTAATGAGTAATAAACTAGTGCTAGATAATATTAGCAAAACATACAATGACGGAGATTCTTTAGCAACAACCGTATTAGATCAAGTTTCTATTCAAGTAAAAGCCGGTGAACTAGTAGCAGTTGTAGGTCCGTCTGGCTCAGGTAAAAGTACCTTCCTTTCAATAGCAGGAGCATTATTATCTCCGACTAGTGGGAAGATTTTAATAGATGATATTGAAATAAGTAATCTTCCAGCAAATAAATTGAATGAATTTAGATTATCTAAAATCGGATTCATTTTTCAAATGTCTAATTTAATCCCGTATTTAACAGTTAAAGATCAGCTTCTATTAATTGCCGAATTAGCTGGAATAAAAAACAAAATTGCAGAGAAGAAAGCTAACGAATTAATTGAACAATTAGGATTATCAAAGAGGATGAGAAACTATCCAGAAAATTTATCAGGTGGAGAGAGACAACGAGTAGCCATTGCAAGAGCACTAATGAATGATCCAGAAGTGATCTTTGCGGATGAACCTACAGCTAGTCTCGATTCAGAAAGAGGAAGGTCAGTTGTTGAAATGCTATCTAAAGAAGTAAAGCAAAGGCAAAAAGCTGCGATAATGGTTACTCATGATAAAAGGATGCTAGATTTATGTGACCGTGTTGTTTATATTGAAAATGGAAAACTTACTGAACAAATTTAAAGAAGTGCCCGTTTTAATGGACGGGTTCTTTTTTGATTGTTTATGAGTAAGGAGGTATTTTGAATCATCGAGATATTTTCTCATGAAGCAGTTATGAGGAAGTAATTTAGAACAACGAGCTATTTTAGTGACTCATGAAGCTGATACGAGTATGAAATATTAACTACCAATTTTCTAAATAAACAAAAGAACCCGTTCAAATCAAACGGGTTCTTTAATTATAGATGAAATCGATCTAAAAGATTCGATTTAGCAAGATCAATTACATCACTTGCATGGCCATTTAATACAGCTTTTAATGTCCATAGTGTAAATCCATGCGCTTGTTCAATACTTACTTTAGGAGGCATTGCTAGTTCTTGACGGTTTACTAATACATCAATTAATGCCGGTCCATTGTGTTCAAACGCACGTTGTACAGCGGATTCTAAATCAGCAGGATCTTCTACACGAATTCCATCAATCCCCATCGCTTGAGCTAATGATGCAAAGTTAGGGTTTTCTAAAGTTGTACCAGTTTCTAGGTAACCGGCAGCTTTCATTTCTAATTCTACGAAACTTAGCGCACTATTATTAAATACAACTATTTTTACAGGTAATTTATGCTGATGGATTGTTAATAAATCACCCATTAACATTGATAATCCACCATCTCCGCATAATGCGACTACTTGACGTCCAGGTTGAGAAACTTGAGCGCCAATTGCTTGAGGCATGGCATTAGCCATCGTTCCGTGATTAAACGATCCAAGTAATCTTCTTTTTCCATTCATTTGTAAATATCTTGCAGACCATAATGTTGGCGTTCCGACATCGCATGTAAAGATTGTATCTTCATTTGCAAGATCACTTACAACTTTAGTTAAATACTGAGGGTGGATCGGTGTGCGTCCTGGTTTTCCGACAGCAAATTTATCTAAATCTTCACGTACATTTTTGTATGCTGAAACATATTTTTCTAGATGGCTTGAATCTTTCACATCTGTTAAGAGAGGTAATAACTGACTTATTGTCTCTTTTACATCACCACATAGTCCATAAGTAAGTGCAGCTCGTCGTCCTAAATGTTCAGCACGAACATCTACTTGTAAAATAACTGCATCATCCGGATAAAATTGTCGATAAGGGAAATCTGTTCCAAGCATTAATAAGACATCGCAATCCATGATAGCGTGATATCCTGATGAGTAGCCAATTAATCCGGTTAGCCCAGCATTGTATGGATTATCGTATTCAAGGAATTCTTTTCCTCTAAGCGCAATAACCATTGGAGATTTTAACTTTTCGCAAAGAAGCATTAAATGAGAATGAGCACCTTCACAGCCTGCTCCGCAAAGTAGTGTAACTTTCTTACCATCATTGAGAAATCCAGCTAGTTTTTCTAATTCAGGTTTCGATGGACTAATCAGTGGATTCGTTACATGAATAACTTGTTCTGGAACAGTTTGTCGATCTTCTAAAGCAGCTATGTCTCCAGGTAAAACAAGAACAGATACACCTTTTCTTGCGATTGCATGCTGCATTGCTATCGTTGCTAGACGAGGCATTTGTTCTGCTCTATACACTGTTTCACAGAAGTGACTGCATTCTTTAAATAATTGCTCAGGACGAGTTTGTTGAAAATACTCACTTCCAATTTCGATGCTTGGAATTTGAGCCGCGATCGCAAGTACAGGAATACGGCTTCGATGACAATCGTATAATCCGTTAATTAGGTGAAGATTACCTGGACCACTGCTTCCGGCACAAACTGCGATACTTCCACTCATTAGAGCATCGGAACCTGCAGCAAATGCCGCTACCTCTTCATGGCGAACGCCGATCCATTCAATTCTTTTTGAGTTTTTAATTGAATCCAAAACAGCATTTAAAGAATCTCCAACAATACCGTAAATTCTAGTAACTCCTGCCTGAATCAATGAATCAATCAGTATATCTGCAATTGTTTTCCTCATTGTAATCTCCTTCTAGTTCACTGTTAATAGGAACTAATTGAATTTAATAAGCCTTAGGCTACAGATAAATTTATGCTTTGCAGAAATTCAAAACGTTATACCAAAAAAAGGCAGGAAAAGTAGTAGGCATTAAGAATAATACTTTAAAAAGTCTCTTATCCTCGTATTTTTTGTCGAAGGAATCTGTCTTGAAACTTACGTTTACGTAAGATTTATAATATATCTATAGCTAGAAGGAGGAGGGCATTTTGAAGTTTTATTCGATTCGAGAGATGACGAATGAATTTAATACGACTCATAGAACCCTTAGGTATTATGAAGAAATCGGCTTATTACACCCATCCTATACTGATAGTGGTAGAAGAAGGTATTCTCATAAAGATCGTACACGTCTTTATTTAATTCAAAGGGGTAAAAATTTAGGCTTTAATTTGCAAGAAATAAAAGAAATGATTGATTTATTCATGCTCGATGGAACAGGTGAAAAACAATTACAAAAAACAATTGAATATGGAAATCAAAAAATTTTAGAGTTAGATAAAAAAATTAACGATTTAATCCAATTAAAAGAAGAAATTATGAGAATGAAGAGTAATCTTGAGCGGAATTTATTAGAAATCGAATGAAATACTTCCGGAAAAGGATGTGGAGGTTTAATGAATTTATATAAAGAAGATCGTAATCTACAGATGATTTTAGGAAAATATTTTAATGAAGATTTTTTTATATGGGCTAATAGAGAATTAGAAGAATTTGGTGAACTTTGTGCGAATGAAATCGATCAACGTGCAATTCACACAGACCGAGAAGGTCAACCACGTTTAATCAAATATGATGCATATGGTAATGATATTTCACATGTTTGGGTAAATGAAGGTTATAAGCAAACTGTAAAAGATACTTATAATAGAGGGATTGTTAGCTATATTCATAAGCCAATTCCCGAACTTGGTATAAAGGGGAATTATATTTATTCCTATGCGCAAGGTTACTTATTATCGCAGACTGAAGCTGGTTTTTATTGTCCAGTAACATTATCAATGGCTGCTACGTTTTTAGTTGAAAGATATGCAGATGAAGCATTAAAAGAAAAATATCTCCCTCATTTATTATCGACAGGCGAAATCGAATTATATGAAGGAGCAACTTTTTTAACTGAAAGACAGGGTGGTTCAGATGTTGGAGCCAATGTAGTGAAAGCAGTTAATGAAAATGATTACTATCGTATTTACGGAGAGAAATATTTTGCTAGCAATGCAGGTCAGTGTGGTATTACAACGATTTTAGCAAGAATTGAGGGAGCACCTTCTGGAAGTAAGGGGTTAAGTTTATTTTTAGTTCCTTGGAAGAATGATGATGGTACAAATAATGGATTCACGATTCGTCGCTTAAAAGATAAGCTAGGTGTAAGAGCTGTTCCATCAGGAGAAGTAGAGTTTAATGGAGCGAAAGCATTTCTAATCGGAGATCCTTCTAGAGGAATTAACTATATGATGGAAGCATTGAATTTATCTAGAATTTGTAATGCTGTAGCATCAGTCGGAATTATGAGAAGAGCCTATGTGGAGGCGAAGAAATATGCTGAAAATAGACCGGCATTTGGACAAATATTAACGAATTTTCCAATGATAAAAGAGACATTAGCAAAACTTGCAACCATACAGGAAGTTCAGACAAGTGCAGTATTTAATTTAGTGGCTTTATATGATCGAGTGGTTGGGAAAGAAAATGGAACAAGCGAGGAACAAACATTAGTAAGACTTTTAATCGCTTTATTAAAAATGCGTACAGCTGAAGAAGCAATTCATTTCTCCCACGAAGCGATTGAAATGCATGGAGGAAATGGTTATATTGAAGATTTTGTTACACCACGTCTTTTAAGAGATGCGCAAGTACTTACAGTCTGGGAAGGAACAGCGAATATTTTAGGTTTAGAGATTTTGAGACTGTTTAACAAAATAAATGGTTATCAAGTCTTTAAATCATTTATTAAAGAAAAATTAGTAAATACACCTCAAACATTAATAGATGAAAGTGAAATCATTAAGAAAAAGCTGGAGGAGTTAAATGAAATCGTTCAATATACAGCTACTTTAGATTCTAATACCCAATCATATAATGCTAAGAAAATAGCAAATAGAATGGCAGATTTAGTTGAAGCAGTTACTGCTCTTGAAGATGCAAAAGATCATATTCGAAAAGAGTACATTGCAAAAATATTGATCCATGAACGATATTTTAAAGATGAAATAAATAAAGAACAAATTCATTTAAAGTATTTTGATGAAATAGTTGGTTATAAAGTTTCGATAAATAAATGATTATAGACACCTATTTAAAATAAAACACATGAATAGAAGAGTATGGATAGCATTTATACTAAACCTATAAGAATTTTTATTAAGTATATAACTCTATAAAATACACCCCTAATGCCAGGTTACTTTCATTGGAAAAAAATGGCAGTGTGCAGGATCTATGCTAGAACAAAATCCAAACTTTTTTAATGCAGACTTAGTTTGAGGGTTCACACTGATTAAAAGGTGCCAAATATTACCAAAGTACATTTAGAATTACAAATTTTGTTGCTATTTTATAATAGTTATAGCTATCAATTTAGAAGAGTAACTTCCAAGTTTTGCAATTCTTCTTTTTACTCCAATATAGCGGAATGTTCAAGGTGAAAACTTTTGTATACCCGATTTAATAACTAGTATTTCGTGGCGGAGCAATCGGTTTTGAAACGAAGTCTCGGAGGTTCGAACCTTACTTAGTCAGCCACACTAGCTCAAATGGTAGAGCAATTGTTTTGTAATTAGTAGGTTAGGTGTAAAGGATCTCTTAAAATGCATTTTGGCTAACCTTAGCTCGGCTGGGTGTATGACTGCCTTGTACGCAGGAGGTGATCGGTTCGATCTCGCTGGACTCCGTACAACATATTTAAAAGAAACTCTGTTTAGATAACGGAGTTTCTTTTGTTATTTTAGAATAATTAAAATAGTAGGGATTAATAAAAAAAGATTAATAATTAGTTAAAATATGCTAAATTGCCCCAAATTGTATCCAAGTAGATAAGTATATAATAATAAAGTGCCATTTACTTGGAATAAAGTCAGTGGACTTTTGTTCTTTATTAAGAATAAAAACAAATATAAAATAAAAGGAGATTTGGGAATGAAAAAGAAATTATTATCAGGTGTATTAGCAGGAGTAACAGTATTAGGATTAGCACACAATGCAATGGCAGCAGGAACTACAGCTACAACTACAGCTCAATCAATCATGGCTGATCTTAAAACTGAAGGTACTTTTGCACTTGTAGAAAATCAATTCTATCATTACAATTCAGCAATTGCTGCAACTTACTTTACAAATGCTTATAATGGTAATGTTACATCTTCTGTTTCTGGACCAGGTGCTTCTGCGGTAACTACTATCCCTACTGCACCAGCTGCACCACCTGCTTTAGAAAAACCATTAACTCAAGTAATTGCGGATAACGGCAACCAACACGCTTTCCTTGAAGGTGGTACACTAGTAGGAACGACTTACACTCAAGATTTAAAAGTAGATGGTCAAGTTCAAACTGGTGTAGACAGAAAAGGTGCCCCAGTATATGCAAAAGTGACATATACTTACACTTACAGTTATGTTATTGCACCAACAGATGCTGTAGCACCTTTCACTGCTTGGGATCTTACTAAAACAACAGGAGAATCTACTGCACATATCTCAGTAACAGCTGACATCGCAGGCGAATCTGTTCAAGTTTCTAAACAAAATCCAACTGGTAAATACTCTTTCAGTATCGGTGATGATGCATTAACAAACCGTGTAACAGGTCTTTCTATTACTGTAAGTGGTACTGATACTGCTGGAAATGCTGTAAATTCTACAACAGCAACAGATTCAACAATCGTAAAAGGTGAAGACTTTAATTACTTCGCAAATGCAGGTACATACGGAGTGGCATCTAGCTACCTTAAAGAAGGTTCTGCAGTTAGTATCTTAAATGGTGATACTTTCAAAGGGAATGACAATGGTGGGGCAGACGGTTCAGCATTATCAAAAGCTGTAATGACTCCAGTTGACGTGGAACTTGGCGCTGGTGACTATAACATCACTTTAGCAGGTTCAGTAAAAGGGAATGGAATTGACTTAGATCCTCAATCATTCTCAGTAACAAAAACAATCCATATCATTACACCAATGAGCCAAAACGGTAATAACTAATATACAAATAGAAAAGACTCGATAGATATTCTCTATCGAGTCTTTTTTATTTATGCTATGGATATTTCCCTATATGTTGGTGGGATGGCAACAGACGCACCAAACAGCACTATGTTAGACTTTTGCAGAGGACGTGTAGTTATACAGTGAATTTCGTTGCTCTCACTTATTGCTCACAATGTATATGATTTTTTTAACAGAAAAGAAATAAAGAACGGCTAGATAAGAAGGAACATTCTAAACTATTAAGGAAACTTTAAAAAAAGTCCGTTTCAATTATTTAGTAATTATGTTACAGGCTTTTGATTTCGATGTTTTTAATTGCTGTTATATAACTTCAATAGGTCAAGGTGTCTTTCTACTTTTTCAACACATTAATTTTATAGCTCTGAGAAACAGGAGTAGTTCCAAAATGAGTAAAAGTATAAAACACAGTTAAGATGAGCAGCAGGCTAGAAATAATAATTACTGGAAAGAATGATGATAGTAGTTTTGGGAATCGCTGACTTAAAAACATAGTAGAACAAAATATGGCTGAACAAGTTAATAATAATAAACAAATTAATAATAAAGCATGTGCTTCTGATATTGAAATCATAACGACAATCATGCTCCCCATCATACCGGCCATCATTCCAGTAAAGATCCCTTCAAGTAGTGCAAGGAAATGTAATCGAAAGCCAATACATAATCCGATGAGTGCAGGTAAGCCCATCGAAATGAGTAAGGAATTAAAAAATTGTTGGTGATTTGAAAGTGTAATGAGTACACCTATTGTTAAACCAGTAGTCATACTGATCATCATCATATACATCATTTGATGCATCTGGTCATTTTTTGTTGGTTTGAGGTGGATCGAAATGATTGTTATAAAGAGCAGTATGCTAATACATACCCAACTGGTGAACATATATGATACCCCCTAACTATCCGCTTTTTATCATCATATGGACAACTTAAAATAAATAGAATAAAAAATTGACACCTATACCCCCTATGAGTATATAATAATGGTGAGGTGATAAAATGGAAAATTGCCATGACGATCAAATGGTTCCAAGAAGTGAAGACGAAATTAATGATTTAATGAAGCGTCTTCGTAGAATAGAGGGGCAAGTAAGAGGAATTCAAAAAATGGTCGAAGAGGACCGATATTGTATAGATATTTTGACGCAAATTATGGCAGTTGAAGCTGCTATGAAAAAGGTAAGTTTCTCATTAATTGAGAGACATGCGAACCATTGTATGGTTAAGGCTGTTAAAGAAAACAATGGTGAAGCATCAGTTACTGAATTAATGGAGGTTATTAAGCGTTACGTAAAATAAAGGAGGGGTTGATTAGAATGTATGATGCAAAGCAGTTAACCCTTGATATAGAGGGTATGACTTGCGCAGCTTGTGCAACCCGAATCGAAAAAAGCTTAAATCGAATGGATGGCTTGAAAGCAAATGTGAATCTTGCATTAGAAAAAGC
>Ga0268259_10000291_pt1 | contig 18857 bp, 18 predicted proteins | sample AgamicAsMarz_FD_200246 | JGI IMG/M metagenome (GOLD analysis project Ga0268259, IMG submission 200246) | Agave microbial communities from Guanajuato, Mexico - As.Ma.rz (v2) (version 3) | ecosystem: Host-associated > Plants > Phyllosphere > Phylloplane/Leaf | place: Guanajuato, Mexico... | reverse complement strand
ATACTGCCCAATCGCCATATCTAGAAGGAAACCTGGGCTTTTGTCTACACCTTTAAATCCAATTGCTTCATTTGGTAAATCAATTCCCGTTTTAACACCAAGTCCGAATTGACTGAAACTATTTCGGAATGTATCAAACGCTTTTACGTCAATATCTAAAGGCCTATTCTCTACGTAATGTGCATGTCCAATAGCCATAGCCGTGCGGAACATATAAACGTTTGATGAATACTTTAAAGCATCTAAATCATTAATCCATCCGAAGTTTTTATATGACGCTTTTACTGGTGTTCCCGCAATTTTAATCGGTGTATCGAATTGCCTTTGACCTGGAGTAATTGCCCCTGTTTGATAACCAGTTAAAAGAGTTGCACCTTTTACTGTTGAACCCATCTCATATGACGAAGTAAGGTTCCCTGTTGCGTAATCTACAACTTTATTTTTGCCTGTCTTTTTGTCTTTAACAATTTGCTTACCAGACATTGCTAAAATTTCACCCGTTTTTGGGTTAATCATCGTAACAAATGCTCTGTCCAAATATCGACCATTTGACGTTGCTTTAGCTTGTACAAGCCTATCTTTAATTATTTCATCAACCTTACCTTGAAGTTCCATATCAATTGATAGTACTAAATCACTTCCGGGTTCCCCTTCTGTAATCACTTTCGTATCAACAACATTTCCATTTGAATCAATAACATTTTGTGCCTTACCTTTTGTACCACGTAAAACATCTTCATATTGTTTTTCAATATAACTTTTTCCTACACGGTCATTACGGTCATAACCACGTGCTAAATAATAATCGACATTTTGAGCAGGTAATCCTTCTTTTTCAGAAGTAATATTACCTAAAATTGTTCGGAACGTATCACCATAAACGTATTTTCTTTCCCAATTTGTCGTTACATCTACACCTGGAAGCTGGTCCAAATGTTCACTAACTGTTGCATATTCCTTTTCAGTAACTCCCTCACTTTTAATTGTTTGCGGAGTTAGTGCATAGCCAGCACTCATTTGCTTGTAAATTGCAAGGATCTGTAAGTCATTTGCACTAAGTGAATTGATCTCATCTGCTGTAATTTTATCAAGCTGTAAATTATAGTAAGCTTTATTGTAAGCAGGGTCATCATCTTTATTTTGAGCTTTTAGTGTTTTATTCTCTTCTTTAGATACTAATTTTTTGGCATCATTAGGATTTGTTAATAACCAAAAATCTTTTTTATCTCGTTCAGTTATTTTATTAGTTGGCATCTTTAGATAACTTTTTAACTTTGTAGCCATTGTTAATAACTCACCTGAAGTTGTCCCTTTTTTTCTAGTATACGTAATTGTACGTAAAGGCGTATTATCTACGACAACCTTTCCGTTACGATCTAAAATTTTCCCCCTTGGAACGGCTTGATCGACGGTCATATTTTCTGTACGCTCTAATTCTAATTTATAGTCTTCACCTTTAACTATTTGTACGACACCTAATCTTAGAATTAAAAAAGAAAATAAGACAAACACAAGAAAAAATAGTGTATTCAGTCGTGTTGGTAATGTGATTTTATATTTCTTAGGCTTATTCATTTTTTCTCCTCTTTTTTCTACAATTACTAATTCTACATATTAATATTTTAATGATTTGGAAAAGGAATCCCTGCTAAGTTTTTGACAATTTAGTGACAATACTCAAGCATGCTTATATTCTAATTTCCTCATTACGAAATAGACCAAAAAGTGTCCTGCACCAAATAAACACATTAATAATGGAATAACTTGTTCTGGTTGGAATAGTGATGTACATACAATGAAAACTGCAATAGAAAACATTCTACCGCTATTTAAATACACTTCACGTATTACGATATATTCCACTCTATATTCCCTGGCCTTATACGATTTTCCTATTATATCATATGTTAAAGATAAGTAAGGTACTAAAATGATTGGATATGCCAAAGAAATTATTGCACCGTAAATGATTAATAAAGGAAACGAAACTTTAAAAGCGATTACAAAAACAGCACAAAATAGTAAAAACCCTCCAATAAATATAGCTTTTATTCTAAAATTTTCTTTGATAATTCTTGTAACAATATAATAGGTAATAAAGCTAATTAACGATGTAATTAATCCGTATTTCCCTAATGCAAATTCACTTCCGGTGGATAAGAAAATATAAATTGAAATAACAAACATAAAAATCCCTTCACGAATCCCCTGAAAGAAATTAGCATATGTTACTTTTCGCCAATTTTCATTTAATTTTCTTTCTTGAATGACGCGCTTAATATTGAACTCACTATCAAGTTCCCGTCTAACTAAGAAGCAACTTAAGACCACTGCACAAATAAATAAAATAACTGCAGCAAGAAACACAAAATGATAACCTTTATTTCCGATCATTGAAGAAATAATCGCTCCAGCAATAAATGGTCCAAGCATTCCCGTGAACGAATTAATTAGCCCTAAAAAACCATTAAAAAATTGTCTCGTCTCAGGTTCTGTAACTTCAAACGTTAATAAGTTAAACGCTAAATAGTAACAGCCATTTCCTATTCCTAAAATCGCTCCAATTAATATTGTTGCTAATAATGTCTTCGTTTCAAATAGTAAAACGACTATGTAGAATATTGCCAAAAACGATATACCCACTCTTAAAATGACAACTCGATCAATTGTTTTAGCTAATCTGCCTGCTATTACGAATGTAAGAGCTTGAAAAAATGCGATCGAAAATTGGTACGAAGCAATTGGTAAATAATTATTTGATTGCTTCCACAAATAAACATTTACAAATGTACTAGATAAAGCTGTCGCTAGAGTAAACAATCCACCGACACTTAGTAAAAGAATTAAATCTTTATTTAAATCTACGTCACCTAATAAAAATTTCCACTTACTCATCATTAACTCTCCTTTGTCTCATGAACTAGTTTTCCGAGTAAATGAAAATTTATCCTTTTTTAAACATAAAAAAAAACACTACTTAAATAAATTAAGTAGTGTTCATTTTTTATAAATTATTTAGCAGCTTGGTATAATTCTTCTACTTTTTCCCAGTTTACTACATTCCAGAATGCACCAACATAGTCAGGGCGTTTGTTTTGGTAGTTTAAGTAGTAAGCATGCTCCCATACATCTAAACCTAAGATTGGAGTTTTACCTTCCATTAATGGTGAATCTTGGTTTGGTGTGCTAGTCACTTCTAACTCACCGTTGTTTACTACTAACCAAGCCCAACCAGAACCGAAACGAGTTAATGCAGCTTGAGTGAAAGCAGCTTTTAACTCATCTAAGCTACCGAATTTAGCGTTAATTGCTTCTGCAACTTCACCAACTGGAGTGCCTGTACCTTCTGGAGTTAATAAAGTCCAGAATAAGCTGTGGTTAGCATGTCCACCACCATTGTTACGTACAGCTGTACGGATACCTTCTGGAAGTGCATCTAAGTTTGAAATTAATTCTTCAATTGAAGAAGCAGCTACTTCTTTACCTTCTAAAGCAGCGTTTAAGTTTGTTACATATGTATTGTGGTGACGAGTGTGGTGAATATTCATTGTTTCTTTATCAAAGTGTGGCTCTAATGCATCATAAGCATAAGGTAATTGTGGTAATTCAAATTTTGACATTTTTTATTTCCTCCCAAAGATAATAGTGAATTTCAATTTAAAGTTATCAAATATACTGAAAGATTTCAATAGTAATGCTTGAGAAAAGGGAAAGAAAGTAAAAAAGATTAATTTTTGGAAGAAAATTATTTAAGCGTTGTGGATCAGAAAAGATATAAAATCATCTAAGATTAATTTAGAAATCAAAAACGAAAAAAGTCTTCAACATGATAGTTGAAGACTTTTTCACTAATTAAGGAGTAAGAGGGATTCGAACCCCCGCGGGCTGTTACACCCCTGTCGGTTTTCAAGACCGATCCCTTCAGCCGGACTTGGGTATTACTCCATAATAAAATATTGGTAGCGGCGGAGGGAGTCGAACCCACGACCTCACGGGTATGAACCGTACGCTCTAGCCAGCTGAGCTACACCGCCAAACTATTTAAATGGCTCCGCAGGTAGGGTTCGAACCTACGACCACTCGGTTAACAGCCGAGTGCTCTACCACTGAGCTACTGCGGAATAATTCATGTTGTCCTTAAGACAATATTTAATTTATCATATTCCAAACTAGACGTCAACACTTTTTATTTTTTTTTTAATAATTAATTTACATTAACTATTTTTTAGTGAAAATAAATTGTTTTATCGAGATTTAAAGCCAAACTTAAATACAATCCTTAAAGCATTGTCTTCCTCTTCTTATTTGCTCTTATCATTTTAATTAAAGTTTAATATTCAATGAAAAAAAAAAGATTATAATATACAAAATAGCCCGAAAGTTACATAATAAATTTCGGGAAGTGAAATAACATTAAATAAGAAAGGATGAGTTTATGAATATATTTAAACAATTTTGGTTTAGTTTATACTCTCCAAAAACAATATCAAGATATAGACTCCAAAAAATCGGTAAAACAATCTTTTTTCTTTTCCTACTAGCAATTTTATATACTCTTCCGGGTTTCTTTTCATTTGAAAAAAATGTGAAGCTTCAGGTGAACAATGTTTCTGATTTACTTAAAGACAATATTCAGTCAATTTCTTTAAACAAAGGAGCTATATCTATTAACGATAATACGCCGTTCGAACGAAATATCGGCGAATATAAATATGCTTTTTATCCAAATGAAACAGTTATACCTTCAAAATTAAAAAATGAACAATTTGCTGTTGTTGTTTTAAAAAATAGAGTAATTATTAAAAATGATAAAGGCGAGCAAGATTACCCTTACCCTTCATTAAAATCTACAAAAATAAACAAAGCAGACGTTTCAAAATTTATTAAAAATATAAAAGAAGCTCTTCCAGTATTTTTAATCGCATTATTTTTCCTATTTTATTTAGGATCTTGTATCTTCATATTTATAGTTGCTACATTATTAGCGTTTTTAACAGCTTTGTTTAAGTCAACTAAGCACTTACCTTTTAGACAACGCTTTGCAATGGTTTCGTATAGCTTAACATTGCCTACTGTTATCTATTTATTGCTAGGATTATTTAAAATCAATATTCCATTCCAAACTTTAATTTTTATTTTAATAACAGTTGTTATGTACACATTAACAATTAAAAATTTACCTTCTAAAAAATAATGTTTGCTGAAGTGTGTTTCACACTTCTTTTTTTTTGCTAAAATATTTATTAGTCCAAGCTCCTAGTAGGAATATTCGTTGTGGACAAGCATATAGTCTACAAAAGGAGTGATTATTAATGAAAAAAATAGCTTTTTTACTAGGTTCTTTATTGCTTGCATATATAATATTCTTTGACCTACAAGTAGGGACGATCCCAACTAAACATATTGCTACAGTGGCAAAAGCAACAAAATCAGAAACAAAAGAAACCTCACTTCCAAAATATGAAAAAATTCAAGTTAAAAACGGTGACACTGTATTAGGAATTATCGAAAACCTTAACCCTGATTTTAACCAGCCAATTAGCCAAATTACAAAAGATTTTAGTGCATTAAACAATGGACTTTCGCCTACTAAAATTCAAAGTGGAAAATCCTATAAATTCCCAATTTACTCTTCACAAAAATAAAATTTGTGTTATATTTCTTTAGTACCAGTTGATAAAATGAGTAATCATGAAGAAAATATGATAATGTAGATTTATACAAAATAGAAATAAAGTTATTTTTGAAGGAGCGAGTTACTCGTGAACGAAATTACACATAGAAGTAAAACACGTGCAGTTAAAGTAGGTAATGTAGTTGTTGGTGGAGCAAATGAAATTTCAATCCAAAGTATGACAACGACAAAAACACACGATGTTGAAGCAACAGTTGCAGAAATTAAACGACTTGAAGAAGCTGGATGTCAGATTGTTCGAGTTGCAGTACCAGACGAAAGAGCTGCAAATGCAATCGCTGATATTAAAAAACAAATTAACATACCACTTGTTGCAGATATACACTTTGATTATAAATTAGCCTTAAAAGCAATTGAAGGCGGAGTAGATAAAATTAGAATTAATCCAGGGAATATTGGTCGTAAAGAAAAAGTTGAAGCAGTAGTAAATGCTGCTAAAGCTAAAGGAATTCCGATTCGTATCGGTGTTAATGCTGGTTCATTAGAAAAACGAATCTTGGAGAAATATGGTTACCCAACTGCTGATGGAATGGTTGAAAGTGCATTGCATCATATTAAAATCCTTGAAGATTTAGATTTCCATGACATCATCGTTTCGATGAAAGCATCAGATGTAAACCTAGCAATTGAGGCATATGAAAAAGCTTCAAAAGCATTCAATTATCCTTTACATTTAGGTATTACTGAATCAGGTACATTATTTGCTGGTACAGTTAAGAGTGCCGCAGGTTTAGGTGCAATCATTAGTAAAGGGATTGGAAATACAATGCGTATCTCATTAAGCGCAGATCCAGTTGAAGAAGTAAAAGTCGCAAGAGAATTACTTAAATCTTTCGGTTTATCTTCAAATGCTGCGACTTTAATTTCTTGCCCTACATGTGGTCGAATCGAAATTGACCTAATTAGTATTGCGAATGATGTTGAAGAGTACATCTCAACATTAAAAGTACCAATTAAGGTTGCCGTACTTGGATGTGCAGTAAACGGTCCTGGTGAAGCACGCGAAGCAGACATCGGTATTGCTGGAGCTCGTGGTGAAGGTTTACTATTCCGTCACGGGGAAATCGTACGTAAAGTACCTGAAGCAACAATGGTTGAAGAACTAAAACGCGAAATCGACATCATTGCCAAAGAAAAGCTAGCTGAACTAGAAGCAGCAAAAGGTTAAAAATAACAAAAAGGTTAAGGACACTGTTCCTTAACCTTTTTTATTATTTTCCTATCTTGTCAAATCGAATAATCTTGAGGAATGAATACCTTCAATTCATTAGGACGGACAAATACCCTTTCTCCAAGTTGAATATTTAGTTCGTAAAATAATTCGTTCATGAGTTCAATTTCAACATAATCATTCGTATCTTCCCGTAGAACTTCCACATATACGATAGGTCCTACAGCATGAATATGGGTTACGATTGCACTGATCGAAGTTTGATTTGTTTCAAATTTTTCGATAGTAATTTGATGAGGACGAACATAACCAGTAACCTCTTTATGTTCTTGTTCAACTAATTCTGGTAATGGGATTTCTAACCCCCCACTTATTAAGCTTCCCTTATTGATCCTTCCATGAAATAAATTTACTTTGCCAAGAAAATCATAAACAAACGGACTTGCTGGCGTATGGTAAACTTCTTCAGGTGTTCCGATTTGTTCAATTGTTCCACCATTCATAATGACAACTCGATCTGCAACTTCAAGTGCTTCCTCTTGATCATGCGTTACAAATATACTCGTAATATGAATTTCATCATGGAGTTTACGCAACCATCTTCTTAAATCCTTTCGAACTTTTGCATCTAATGCCCCAAATGGTTCATCTAATAATAATACACTTGGTTCAACAGCTAATGCTCTTGCTAATGCAACACGTTGTCTTTGTCCACCAGATAATTGAGATGGAAATCGATTTGCAAAGCTTTCTAATTTTACTAAAGATAGTAATTCCATCACTTTCTCTTCAATTTTTCTTTTTAATGGACGTGTAGCTCTTGGTCTAACCTTCAAACCAAAAGCAATATTTTCAAAAACAGTCATGTGCTGAAATAATGCATAATGCTGGAATACAAATCCTACATTTCTTTCTTTTACCTGCACATTTGCTACATCCTGATCTTCAAAAAATATTTCACCCAAATCTGGATTTTCTAAACCGGCAATTATTCGCAGCAATGTTGTTTTACCCGATCCGGATGGACCTAATAAAGCAACCAATTCCCCTTTTTTTATATTTAAATCAATTCCTTTTAAGGCAGTTTCATTTTCATAACTTTTTATTACATTTGAAACTTTAATTGACATACAATCCTCTCCTATTGTTTCTCTTCCTTTAGAACTTTCCATTCAATTATATTTTTAATAACTAATGTCAGAATCGCAAAAATGGACATGAGTGACGCAACTGTATATGCTTGTGGAAATTGGTACTCATTATATAAATTTTCAATATGAAGTGGCATTGTAATTGTTTCTCCACGAATATGTCCAGATACAACTGATACAGCACCAAATTCTCCAACAGCTCTTGCGTTGCATAATATAACGCCATACAAAAGTCCCCATTTAATTTTCGGAAGTGTCACCTTCCAAAAAATATGCCATCCGTTCGCACCCAAGGTTAGTGCAGCCTCCTCTTCAGCACTCCCTGTAGCCTGCATAACCGCAATTAATTCTTTCGCTACAAAAGGCAATGTGACAAAAATTGTTGCTAGAACAATTCCTGGGGTTGAAAAAATGATTTTTAAATTATGTTCCTTTAACCAACCTCCAAAAATCCCATTATTCGGACTAAATAATAGAACAAATAAAAATCCTGCTACAACTGGCGACACTGCAAAAGGAAGTTCAATTAACGTTACTAATATATTTTTTCCTTTAAAATTAAATTTCGTTGTAGCCCATGCAATTGAAACGCCAAAAATCGCATTAAGTGGTAACGTAATAATCGTCACCAAAAACGTCAATTTAATTGCTGCTAAAGTCTCATCATTTACAATCGCTTCTTTATAAACTCCAAAACCATCTTGTAAAGCTTTTATAAAAATTGAAACTAATGGAAGGAATAAAAATAGCGCTAAAAAAAGTATGACAATACTAATTAAAATGATTGGAAACGTATTACCGTTTAATTTTGCTTTTTTCTCGGTACTAGCATTCACTTCTATTTTTCTCTCTACCTTCAATTCTCTTTCCATTCTTAACTCTTACCCCCTTGAACAAAAGCACGATTTGCGTATCTTTGAAAAATACTAATGATCAATAAGAGTAAGAAAGAAGTTACTAATAACACAACTGCAAGTGCGGTTGCACCCGAGTAATCATATTGCTCCAATTTTGTCATAATTAACAATGGTGTAATTTCAGTCTTCATTGGCATATTTCCCGAAATAAACACGACAGACCCATACTCACCTAATGATCTTGCGAATGCTAAAGAAAATCCAGTCAATAATGCTGGTAAAATCCCTGGAAAAATTACCTTCCAAAAAATTTGAAAACGGTTTGCCCCTAGACTTGCCGCTGCTTCCTCGACATCTTTTTGAAAATTTTCAAGAACAGGTTGAACCATTCTAACTACAAATGGTAACCCGATAAATGTAAGAGCTATAATAATCCCGAGTGGTGTATAAGCAATTTTGAAAGAGAAAAATCTTCCAACCCAACCATCAGGAGAATACAATGTTGTTAAAGTAATACCAGCAACTGCAGTCGGTAATGCAAAAGGTAAATCAATGAATGCATCTACAATTCGTTTTCCAGGAAAACGATAACGTACAAGCACCCATGCTACTAATAAACCAAAAACAGCGTTAATTATCGCAGCAATAAAGGCAGTTCCAAAACTTACTTTATAAGACATTAGTACTCTATGTTCACTAACAATTTTAATAAATTTTGACCATCCTATATCGAAAGAATGTAAGAACAGCATCGATACCGGAAGAAAAATAAAAAAACTTATATATAATATTGAAAATCCAAAGGTTAATCCAAATCCAGGTAGGATTCTTTTCCGCTTCTTAAACAAATTATGTCAATCCTCCTTAAAATAAAAATCAAATAAAGAAGACTTGGCTTAAGCGCTAGCAAAACGTCCAATAAAGTCCAATGTCCTCCTTATTTTCCAATTAGGTATTATTGATAAATTTGGTCAAATACTCCACCATCATCAAAATGCTTTGATTGAGCTTTACTCCATCCTCCGAAATCATCAATTGTTAACAATGGCAGGCTAGGATATTGTTCACTATATTTAGCGAGAATCTCTTTATCTCTCGGACGATAATAATTTTCAGCAATGATTTTTTGACCTTCTTTACTATATAGATAAGATAAGTAGGCCTTTGCCACTTCTTCAGTTTTCTTTTCCTTCACATTTTTATCAACAACCGCTACAGGTGGCTCAGCTAGAATACTTATCGAAGGATATACAATTTTATATTTCCCCTCACCTAATTCCTTCACTGAAAGTAATGCTTCGTTTTCCCATGCTATTAATACATCGCCAATTCCTTTTTCAACAAACGTAGTTGTTGAACCACGTGCACCAGTATCTAATACTGGGACGTTTTTATATAATTTCTTCATAAATGCTTTTACTTTTTTCTCATCACCATTATATTTTTTATCTGCATAGCCCCAAGCAGCTAAATAATTCCATCTTGCGCCACCCGAAGTTTTTGGATTTGGAGTAATTACTTGAACTCCTTTTTTCGTTAAATCATCCCAATCCTTAATATTTTTCGGATTTCCTTTCCTTACTAAAAAAACAATCGTTGATGTATAAGGAGTTGAATTGTATTTAAATTCTTTTTGCCAATTAGGGGATATTAGTTGTGCCTTTTCATTGATCGAGTCAATATCATATCCAAGAGCCAGTGTAACTACATCAGCATCTAAACCGTCGATTACTGCCCTAGCTTGTTTTCCAGAGCCACCATGAGACTGTTTAATTGTTACAGTTTGGTTATGTTCTTTTTCCCAATATTTACTGAAAGCTTTATTATAATTTTCATATAATTCACGAGTTGGATCATAAGAAACATTTAACAATTCCACATTTTTATTTGCTGCTTCAGTATTAGTAGCCTTCGATTTATCATCCTTCAAGGTCGCATACAACACTCCCGAAACTGCTAATACAACAACTACCGAGCTAATAATCCATTTCTTTGCCCCCACAATGATCTGCCCCTCTCAATTTCAATTTTCCGATTTTTATTTGTACCCATCTCTACACTTCAACACATTAAAATCTCCCCTTTAAGGCACAAATGTAAAGAAAACTTGTCGATTGCCTAGCCTATTAGGCGAAGGCAGAGACGTAGTTGCACTTATACTTTATTCTATAATTGGCAGTTACACCGAGTACCCTTCACCCCGCCAATTTATCCTTTTTAAAGTGCAAAAAGACCCTTAACTAATGAAAATAGTTAAGGGCCTTTGGTCTTCCAATCAGCCATATTGATTTTTTATATAAGCTTAATAATAAACACACTATTCCTATGTGTCAACTATGATTTTAGAAAATTTCAAATTATTTTCCTTATTATTCACTTTTTATACAATCCTCATTGTATACTCATTCTATTTACTATTTACATTTAATTTTGTGGAGGATTTCATGCTAATCGAGTTATATTTTAAACACATCCTTTTAAATAAAACCCAAACAATTTCATATTCCTCATTAAAACAAATTCATAAGCACCATTTACTATCAATACCATTTGAAAATATCGATATTATTTCTCAAATACCGCTCTCAATGAATCCTTCTGAAATTATGAAAAAAATAGCTACAGGTAAGCGTGGTGGGATTTGTTTTGAAACGAATTCATTACTTTTTTCGGTCCTACAAGAATTAGGTTTCAATGTATCTTTTATTTCAACTAAATTTTGGAATGAAGAAAAACAGTGTTGGAATCCCGAATTCTCACATTTATCTATATTAGTAAAAATTGACGATCAAAACTATCTCGCAGACGTAGGAATTGGTGGCGGTTTTTTAGAACCTCTCTTGCTTCGTGACCATTATGAATACTCAGATCCAAATGGATCCTATCGAATGATTGAACAAGACAATTCGAATTTCATCCTTCAAAAATTCAATGGAACTTGGAAGGATTTACTATTCATTTCAATTATTCCAAAACAGCTCCAACAATTCGAAGAACAATTTCATTACTTCCAAACTAGTAATGAAACAATTTTCACCCAATATAAAATCGTCAACTTATTAACGAAAGAAGGAAGAATTTCATTATCAGATCACCAATTAAAAGTAACCAAAAATCATAGAATCAGTCTAACTGAAATAAAAAGTCAAGATGAGTGGCAATCAATTTTTAATAATCTATTTAATCAAAAGCAGAAATAAAAGGTTAAACAATTTTGCCATCCCCTGAACATTTTTACTCCTCAAACTTTTAATAAATTAGTTAATTTTGCACAAATTAACTGTAATCGAAGTGAAGGGAGCAAATAAATTGAAAAATCGCGAAAAGCAAAACAGCATTATAAGAGAAAGAAGAGAAGATGAAATAAATAAAATAAATCAGAGCAAACAAAATAACCAACCACTTCCTCAGCCAAAGGATATTGAAGAAATAGAATACTAAAAAAATAAACCTTCTATATTAGAAGGTTTTATTTTTCTCATTTCATTTTACTAATCATATGAATCACTTCTTCTACTATATAAGGTACTTCTTCAAATGCATTTCTCATATGTAACCTCTCAGTTAACTTATGAGCATCTTTTCCGAACGGTCCGATATTTAACACTGGTGCATTTAATTTTTCCATTAAACTAAAAGGTAAAGTATAACTATCTCCCCATACAGGTGTGTTCAACTCGAATGCTGTCCATCCGCCAAGCGAATCACTGTAATTAACATAGCTTAAGTCACTTATTCCATTAAAATAATGAATACGTTTTACGGGTAAATTAAATTGGTTACTAGCAAGCTCAGAAGAAAATTGAATACACTGCTCCACTAACTCATCTCCAGTAGAATTTATTGCTGGATAGTAAGGTGGTGCAAATAAAATAATAATAGCTGGCGCAAGCTCCTGACATTCAATCATTAAATTGTCTGCAATTCTAAATGACTTCTCACGATCATCCCATTCACTGTGCGAATGAATTTCTTTTTTAAGGTTCAATACATAATCTTCGCCGAACTTCCTGATAGCATATTGCTGCAAGTCTGTATACTGGATAACTTTTACTTTCCCAACTGGATTTACATTATGTTTTTTACAAATATTTTCATATTCAAAACTACATTCTTCTGCAGCTTCGTGTGCTACTTTTTCGAACAAATTAAAAACTTCAGAAGCATTTCTTTTCATTAAAAACACATTGTATAGCGCACATGAACGAAAAGGTGTTTGAGTCGAATACTCTAACTTCAAGTCCTTCTGCTGTAATGTAACAGGTAATGGCGTCTTCTCACCAAAATCAATCTCTTGAAACTCTTCATTCCACTCCATTTTTCTAGTTAAAAAAGATGCAATATATGGAGATGTTATGCCACTTAATGGTTCCCCAGCATGAGTTTCTTTCCCATAAAATAATGCTGCTGGCATTATTTTACCAATTGTACCAGAGTAAATATAATACTTTGGATCTCCTGGTTCTTGTGAAAATACGGGCTCACCATTTAAAAATAATTTAAAATTCAAATCATAATCTTCCTGAAGATTTACAAGAGTTGAGACCGCGTCACGCATTCCAGCCGAATTTACCTCTTCATCAGGAACAGTTAATAATAAAAGATTAATTGGCCATTTTTCAATACTAGCTTTCTCAATAAGACTCATATGCATCGCAAGTCCCATTTTCATATCCATCGATCCACGACCAAATAAATATTCACCAGAATTCAAATCACTTTGGACTTCTTTTGATAATTCATTTAGCCGTTCATGAAAAGCATTTGTTAAATCCTCTGTTTTTGTAGACAAATGTTCAAGCTCACCATATTCTTCTGTATTTACAGTATCAAAATGACTTATAAGACAAATCGTATCTTTAACATCTGGCTTTTTATACAATGCAGTTAAAAATTTACGACCTTTATCTGAATCATGTAACTTCAGTTGATTTGGTGAATCTTTAAAATATTGTAAAGCTGATAGCTTGTTAAATAAATTAATAGGAAATTGCCGTTCCCCATCTGTTAGCGTTATACTTTTCCAGCTTACTAGTTCTGAAAGTAATGTTTTCAAGTTTTCAGGTGAACTCCATAACATCTTATTCATATCTGTCCCCCATAATCATTCTGTAATTTAAGTTTCAATATCTCTAATTGGAAATGGGTAATTCGATCAATATCTCACCTATTCTATAAATGTAACTTAATACCTTTTTTAAATAGTTAAAACGGTAAAAAATAAAAACCCATCTATTTCTAGATGGAAAAATTAATAGCAGTTTATAGACTAGAAAGTCAGACTCATTACAAGTACTAAGCAAGCAGTCTGACGCTTAATATTGAGCACCATTTATATTCCACACAATAAAAGTACACACAAAAATTAGTCCAAATAAGAACATTAAAATAAATCCAGATAATTTCGCTAACCCTTTTTCTTCTTTTATAATTGCAATTACACCAGTAATTAAGCTCGCAAAAAGACAAATATAATATATATAAAATGCTATAACCTTTATTGTATTTAAAGTTTCGATTGTAAATGCAAAAATCGCACTAATTAAACTACCTAAAACAAAGAAGTATGCTAACTTACCGATTTTTTGACTAAACTTAATTACGCCATTTGTAATAATACCAAAACAACTAATTAGCGAAAGCCAAAAAATCCCTTCTAAGATTCTTCTGCTAACAATTGGCAATGAGTTCGCAAAATGTCCTATAAATGAAATAAATATAACAAACAACAATATGAAGACATTTCTTCTATATTTTTTGAGCTCCTGCAAACCACTCAGCCTCCTAGGCTATAAGTTTATTAAACATCTTGCCCTAATGCATACTATTCAACAATAGAGGCAATTCCCCTCTATTTAACGGATAAATTACCAATAAAAAAGAACAAAAGTTCCCGTTTTATGTCGAAAAACTTTAAAATAGTTCGTATTGCAAACGTACGTTCTTTATTTTATAATTTAAATATGGTTCGAATAGAAAATGGTAATGGATAGGCAAGCGTTTTAGAATATTTAAGTTTCTTTCAAATTAACAAAATTAATTTTTAAACAAGGAGTGAAGTGGAACATGTCATTAGAATTAATCCCTTATTTAATCATGGACGGAAATGCTCAAGAAGCAATCAATTTTTATGAAAAAGCACTTGATGCAAAGGTATTATTTAGTCAAACTTATGGACAAGTTGGAGAAGATTCAGAAGGAAAGATACCGTCTGATGCTAAGAACTTAATCATGCACGCAACGATCCAAATCGGAGAATCAGTATTAATGCTTTCAGATACTTATCCTGGTTACCCGTTCCAAAGTGGAAACCAAGTAACAATTTGTATTTCCACAAATGAAATTGAAATTTCAAAACGATTTTTTGAAGGCCTTTCAGATGGTGGCGAAGTAGAATTACCATTACAAGATACTGGATTTAGCCCATGTTATGGTAAAGTAGTAGACAAATTTGGCGTACTTTTCCAAGTATTTACACACCCTGCCGGGCAGCAATAATTTCATTTATTAATTTCCTATTCTTGAACACATTGCTTGTTACATAGTTAGTTCTATACTTCCATGATCTAAAAAATTCTTAGTTAGACTTTCATACATAATTTAGCAGCAAAAAACGACTCGGCCAAATAGGTCTGAGTCGTTTTAATAAATTATATTCTTCTTTGGATATACCTTACGACGTTCGTCACTAATTTTCTTGGCATAAATCGAACAGAATTTGCTAGTATTTTATTCGTCATACCAGGAATCACAATTGTTTTTCCATCTCTAAATCCCCTATATGCTACTTTAGCCACATCTTTTACATTCCCTACTCCACTTTGGAATAAATTTGATTCATGAATATTGGCACGTTTTCCAAAATTCGTTTCTGTTGCACCAGGACAAACAGCTGTTACGTTAACATTCGTTCCTTTCATCTCATTCGCAAGTGCCTCAGTAAAAGAAAGAACATAAGACTTTGTTGCATAATAAACAGCCATTAATGGCCCAGGTTGAAATGCTGCAGTAGATGCAATATTCATCACTCCACCTTTATTTCGTTCAATCATCCCTTTTAAAAACAGTTTTGTAAGATGTGTAACTGTACGTATGTTTAAATCAATCATGTTTAACTCTTCGTCTAAATTTGTAGTTACAAACTCCCCAAATAATCCAAACCCAGCATTATTCACTAAATAATCAACTTGAATATATTTAGCATTTAATTCCTTTTGTAAAGAAACGATTTCCTCTTCCTTAGATAAATCCTTTGAAAAAAGATGAATCTTTACTTTCGACATTGATTCAATTTCATTTTTTACTTCCATTAAATTATCAATCGATCTTGCTACTAAAACTAAATCGAATCCATCCTTTGCAAATAAAATAGCTATTTCTTTACCAATTCCTCCGGATGCACCTGTAATTAATACAGTCTCATTTGACTTCATCGTTATTTCTCCCTACTATTCCACTTATATTATTTATCAGTTAATTTAAATTAAGATTATACGTTTAAACATTTAAACATATATGGTGATATTTACTATACCTTATAAAAGAAAAAAAGACAATAATATATTGTATTGCAAGTTAATTCAATAAAATCAATAGAGATTTTTATGATATTATCAATATAAAAGGTAAAAAAGGAACTGGCGACGATGAACTTAAAATTGGCTTTAAATATTATTAAATACTCAATATTTTGGACAATCCTTTTATTTATAACTGCAATGTATTTACCAGATACATTAAACATTAGTGAAAGATTATCTAGATGGGTTTTTGAAATCGTATCAATTGTAGTATTTATTATTAACTTTCAAAAGTGGAAGCAATTGTTAATTGCATTCCCCATTGGAATGGTATTACTTATGTTATTTATTGTTTTATTCGTACCATAAGTTTCAATCTTACATTGATATGCATCTAACGCATGCGTATTACAAAAGAACTAAAAAAGTCGATTTCCAAATGTGGAAATCGTTTTTTTTATAAATTGATTCGTCTCGATTTACTTTCTCAATATTGCATGGAATACAACAATAGTATATTGTTTTCGGTACAATGGTTCATCAACTTAAACAATTAAACTGATTTGTGGAGGAACTAATTGAATGAACAAATTTGACCAATTAAATACAATCAAAGAAGATTTTATTAATTGCCAAGAAGTGCTATTGGCGATTGGAGATGAAACTCGTCAATCCATCTTGTTAGTGTTAATGGGAACTGATTGTCAAACAGGATTGCGTGTAGGTGATATCACTCAACAAACACATCTTTCTCGTCCTGCTGTGTCACATCATCTTAAGATTTTGCGAGATGCGGGTGTAATTTTAATGCGTAAAGAAGGAACAAAAAATTTTTATTTTATAGATGTACGAACAAAATTAGGTTTATTAAAAGATCTTGTGAAGGACATTGAAGAGCTATTGCAAAAATTTTATTGAAACGTAGTTGTGAATCGTCTGATATTTGGAGGGATAGTAAATGAAAGCAATGGTAATTGAACGGTATGGTAAAGTCCCGATGCGTATGGTTGAAATGACGATACCTGACATTGGAGAAAATGAAGTTCTTGCAGAAATACATGCAGCTAGTATTAACCCTGTTGATTTTAAGATACGAGATGGAAAAGTCAAAATGTTACTAAAATATAAAATGCCACTTATCCTTGGAAATGACTTTTCTGGTGTAGTCGTAAAGGTTGGAGCAAAAGTAACTCGTTTTAATGTTGGAGATGAAATCTATGGGCGTCCACGTAAACAGAAAATGGGAACGTTTGCTGAATATATTGCAGTTCATGAAGAGGATATAGCATTAAAACCTAAAAATTTGAGTTTTGAGGAAGCAGCATCAATCCCACTCGTTGGATTAACCTCATATCAAGCTCTGCATGACATTCTTCAAATAAAGAAAGGACATAAGATTTTGATTCATGCTGGATCTGGCGGTGTCGGTACCTTTGCTATTCAGTTCGCAAAACTAATGGGTGCTACCGTTGTAACAACTGCAAGTGCAAAAGGGATGGATTTGGTTAAATCTCTCGGTGCAGATGAAGTTATCGACTACAAAAGTACAAAATTTGAAGAAAAATTTAAAAATTATGATGCGATATTTGATACACTTGGGGGAGAATCACTCGAAAAATCATTTAAAGTTCTAAAAAATGGTGGGAAAATTGTTTCCGTTTCAGGTTTACCAAACGCTCGATTTGCTAAAGAATATGGTTCTGGATTTTTTAAAACAATGTTATTTTCAGCAGCAAGCTATAAACTAACTATGCTTGAAAAAAAGTATAATGTTCAATATACTTTTTTGTTTATGAAGCCAAGTGGAGATCAATTACGTATACTATCAAACTATATTGAATCAGGTAAGATTATACCCATAATTGATAAAGTTTTTCCTTTTAACGATGCTCAAAAGGCGATGGAATACTCGGAATTAGGAAGAGCTAAGGGGAAAATAATTTTAAAAATTAGATAGATCACAAATTTTTCAGAATCCAGGTTTAATTTAAATTACTAATTCGGAATATGTTCAAAGGAGTTCGGTCCTTATGAAAAAAGTGATATATAGATTATCCTAATGCAACTAACCTCATTCATTATGAGTAATATAAAAGTTCCTAAGGTTGTCTAAGTTGACAACCTTTTTTGGTCAAAATCAACATGTAGATTTAACAAAACCCTTTCAATAAGATAAAGCCTATTAATCTTTTTTTAAATTTGCGTTTATCTTATCAAGTTTTGCTTCAACCCTCTCCATTTGAAGCCTATTTTTTCTAATAGAACGAAAAATAAATACAACCAAAATAATAATAGCAACTGGTATTAAAAATACAATCAACTGAAAGATTAAATCTCCTATAGCCATACCATTTACACCTTCCTTATTTTAAGTGCATTAAACTAATCTCACTTCTAATTAAAGTATAAACGAAATTGGGAAATTATGTAATATATACTTATTCCTAAAATAAAAGAGAGTAA